>Ga0306920_100000017_pt1 | contig 291736 bp, 253 predicted proteins | sample flu12Cox44000170_FD_204666 | JGI IMG/M metagenome (GOLD analysis project Ga0306920, IMG submission 204666) | Lab enrichment of tropical soil microbial communities from Luquillo Experimental Forest, Puerto Rico - flux4day.12C.oxic.44.000.170 (v2)... | ecosystem: Environmental > Terrestrial >... | reverse complement strand
ACTCTGCCGGGGGCATCGATCGCCATCTGCAATGCGATGCTTGCGCCAAAGGAATGCCCGGCCACGTGCGCCGACGCAATGCCCAGGTGATTCAACAACGCGATGCAGTCACCAGCCCACCCTTGCATTGTCATGCCCGCCACAGCGCGTGAGCTACCGGCGTAGCCGCGGCGCCGGTAATGGACGATCTGAAAATTCTCCGCGATTCCGGGCTGCTCGATCACCGGCACGAACCCATCTGACAGAATCGACCCATGGATAAATACCACCGGTGCCCCAGACCCGCGGACTTCGTACTCGACGTCCGCCCCATTCAGCTGTACTCGTTCCATTCGTGGACTCCAGTCATTTTCCCAGAGCTTGTGCGATGAGAAGGGTGTCGCCGGTCTGCTGCAGGCGCGCGATCTTGCCGTCTCGGATTGTCCAGAAATGGGCGAATCGGGATTGCACCTTCCGCCCCTTCTTCGTAACGCCGAAATAGCGTCCAAGAACGATCACGTGATCGCCCGACTCGAAGTACTCGTCCCCTTTCGCGTAGAACTCGTCGAAGTCGGCCGCGAATGTGAAGAAATCAAAGACCCCTTTGATACCGCGATAGACACCTCCGTTGGGGAATCCTTCCTCAATATCCCACTCGACGTCATCCGCCAGGAGCGATTTGAAAATATTCACGTTTCCCATGGCGTCGTACAACTTCCGGATGAGAGCGATCTGCGACGTATCCGACATGCGAATCTCCTTAGGTTGATGTTGATGGCCCACTCGAGAGCGACACCCAAGTAGGGAGGTATTTAGCGACAACTCGAGCGCCTAGCTCCGAAGCATACTGACTGGTTCTATCGCGTCCGGGTCGCGCGAAGTCACTCGGCCGCCTTGGTCAGTGCGCGCGCGAGCGCCGCGTCGAGCCCACGCGCGACGGCAGTCGCGCGCTCGTCGCCGAACTGACCGAACGTTGTCGACGGCTGATCGTACTCAAACACCCCATGTCCAGCATGGTTCTCGTAGAGCACCACGCGAATCGGAGCGTAGAGTGCTGCTGCAAGCCGATGCCTCGTCATGAGCGAGGCCGTGACGGGATTGCCGATGTCATACTGGAATGCATTGCGCGCTATGCCGTCAATCTGCAAAATCGCACCATGGTCACGGGATTGGAATATTGATAATTCCGGTCCCTCCTTCTTTTCCTGGATGGCCCGCGCGACGTCTCCTGCATCCAGCGCTTTGACGAGGCTGGGATCCAGGTGAGGCACGGTGCGCTCCAACGCGGCGCGAACGTCGGCAAATGACTTCGCCGATTCAATCCGGATGTGCTCAACCGCAATGGTCTGATTTGTCGTGATTGGCTTGTCGGCCCTTTCCTGCGCGTACAGGGTAGTGACCAGGACAGCGAACGCTGCCGTCGCCGTCGCGACCTTCAAGAGGCTCTTGCGCTTCATGAGTGATCCCTTCAGCAAGGGTTTAAAAAGGGGGGTGAGGTCATTTTTTGTTTCCTCTCTTATGACTGAGATGACCGGTCATCTTACAGTCAAACAAATTTTTTTAACCTGGGGCGCTTAACGTTTTTGCGAAAGTCACTTTGACGAACTGTTCAAGCGGCGCTTTGCTTTTGTCGACCCGTGCGCGAATCAGAGCGCCTTCCCAACCATTCAGAACAAATGCGGCAAGCGTGCGAGCCGGGAGGTCTTTGGAGATCTCGCCCTGTGCCTGTGCCTCGGCAATGACGCCTGCAATGCTCGCGGACCAAGTCGAAAAGCCCTTGGCTACGCGGACACGAATCATCTCGCTTTGATCGGATAGTTCGGCTCCGAAATTACCCAGCAGGCAACCACCACAGAACTCGTTTTTTTCAGCCACCCGAACCAGCCCCTCGAAATATTTCCGGAGACGAGCGTGCGGTGAGAGCTCAGGGTCGCGGAGCACGGCCTGCGTCTCATTGCTGCTTTCGAGATAGCGCAAGACGACCTCGGCACCTAGATCTTCTTTGCTCTCGAAATGATTGTAAAACGAGCCCTTGGGTACACCCGCGGCTTCGGTAATGTCTTGCACACTGGTGGCATTGAATCCTCGCTCGTGCAAGAGCTGTAGACCCGTGTCTAAGAGTTGGTCTCGAACGTTTGGCTTCATGCCTCCAATATGACCGGTCATCTCACTTTTGTCAAGACCTATTTCGAAAAAAAGACCAGGCCGTGAGGCTGGGCACTTGGCCTCGCCGCCGACGGTATAGTGCTCGTCTGCGCTTCGCAGGAGTTACACGATCGGTTCAGGGCGGAGCTGTGGCGGATCGGCAACCTGGGCGATAAGCCGCGGCGGATCTGGGACGGGGCCGTGGTGCGGTGGCTCAAGGAGAAGTCACACAAGGCCACGGTGAAAGGAGATGTCGCGATGTTGCGTTGGCTCGACCGCTTCCTGCGCGGCAAGGAGCTCGCGACCATCAATCGCGCGACGATCGACACCATCACCGAGAAGAAGCTTGCCACGGGCTGCATTCGCGTTGCAGGAATTAGGGGGCTGGGCGTCGGCGGAGATGTGCGGCGCTATGCGCATCTCGCTACCGATCACTTGGCTCCGTATGCGGAGCATCTCGCGACGTTGCGTGCCGTGGAATCGCAATTACATGGCACAAAAACGTCACACCCCGAAAATTGAAAGAGCCTGCATCGCTGCAGGCCCTTGATTTGTTAGTTGCGGGGGAGCGATTTTCGAATTATGACTCGGTGCGAGATCAATGGGTTGCGCTGGTCCCCCGTCAACCAGCTAAGGCCTGATGGACGTGACATGGAGCCCGCCGGTATTGCTTTGTTTGGTTGCGCTCCCGCGAAACCTGCAGCCACACCGAACTTGGTCACTTGCCCGGTTGCAACGCTTCGCGCGCCTTCCGCTGTGCCTCATCCATATCGGTCATCAGCTTGTAGGCGACGTAGTACTTGTGCGAGTAACGTCCACTTTCGACCCTAAAGCGGACATAATCAGACAAGGGCAACGGGGAGTTAAGAATATGACATCGCGACGGCGGTTCTTGAGCCAGGTGCTCGGTGCAAGTGCTTGCGCCATCTCGGGCTCCTGTTTCGCCGCGCAAACGGAGACGAGCCGTACCAAACGATTGATCGTCGACTCGCAGGTCCACATCTGGCAACCCAATACGCCCGAGCGGCCATGGCCGGCGACGGCAGGTCCGCCACAGCTTCCGGAGCCCTTTTCCTATGAGAGACTGCTTGCGCTGATGGATCAAGCGCACGTGGATCGTGTGATCCTTGTTCCGCCCTCCTGGCAGGGAATCCGCAACGACTATGCGCTGGAAGCAGTCGCAAAGTATCCGGATCGCTTCGCCGTGATGGGACTCGTTGAACTCATACGGAGTCGCGACGCCGCCAGGGCGGGCGTCGCCTCCTAGGTCCCGAAAAACATCAGTCTCGAAGGGCCGCGAGGGACTCCAAGTCGCGGCGTGAAGGCAAGTACGGGATAGCGATCGAATCTACAACATTTCAATACCACCTGGAGGAAGTGAAATGAGCGCGCACTTAAAGCACCTTGTCATCGCGATGTTGACTGCCCTCTCGACGATGCTTGCCATCCAGCCAGCCAACGCCGAGAACACGCTAGAAAAGATCCTTAGCGCAAAGAAGATCCGTGTCGCGATTGACGTTGCCAACCCACCCTTTGGCATCCTTGACAAGAGCGGCCAGCCGGATGGGTCGGACGTCGCCGTCGCCCGTCAGCTCGCGAAGGACTTGGGTGCCGAAATCGAGTTCGTCCAAGTCCCCTCGACCGGCCGCATTCCGGCGCTGTTGGCCGGACGCGCAGACGTTACGATTGCGTCGATTTCGGTGACCACCGATCGCGCCAAGGCGGTGATGTACTGCAACCCGAACGGCGCGCTCTCCATCACCATCTTTGCGCCTCAGAGCGTCAAGATCAAGACGCCCGCCGACCTTGTCGGCAAACGTGTGGGAATCACGCGCGCAACGCTCGAAGAGGCAACGGTTCCCAAGATGGCGCCGGAGGGGACGAAGATCGTCTGGTTTGACGATCTGGCGTCGACGGTCCAGGCGCTCCTTTCGGGCCAGGTGGACGCTGCCGCTATGACAGCGTTCGCAGAGAAGACGGTAGCTGACGCGAACCCCGCCAAGCAACTTGAGAACAAGTTGCTCGTAACGACCGCCTTCTACGGGCCGATCGTGCGACCGGGCGACTTCGAGCTTCGGCAGTGGATCAATACGTGGCTGTTTGTGAACGCGCAAAACGGTACCCTCGCCACGATCTATAAGAAATACACTGGCGTCGATTTACCGCCTTTACCCACCTTCTGAGGCACCATCTCGACACGTTGTCTTTGCACAGCGACTCGGAACAAAACGACAACGATTGGAGGCGCCGTGCACTACGTCTTTCACTTCAACGTAGTGTGGGACCATTGGCGCGAGCTCGCCGAGGGTGCATGGCTGACAATTCGGCTGTCTGTGCTGGCGATGGTCATCGGTCTCGCCCTGGCCACCGTATGCGCCTATGCCAAAGCGAGTGGGCCGCGTGCAGTTCGTCTGGGAGTCGCCACTTACGTCGAAGTGATCCGCAACACGCCGTTTCTCGTACAAATCTTCATCGTTTTCTTCTCCCTGCCAGCGCTTGGCATTTCGATGGATGCCAACGAAGCTGCACTCGCCGCGATGGTGGTCAATTTCGGTGCCTATGGCACGGAGATCCTGCGTGCCGGTATTGAAGCCGTTAGTCACGGACAGATCGACGCTGCAAGGGCCCTCGGCCTGACGCGGCTCCAGACGTTTCGGCATGCCGTGCTGTTCCCTGCGCTGAAGATCGTATTTCCGGCGCTGGCGAGTCAGTTCATTCTGTTAATGCTCGCTTCGAGTGTCGTGTCCGCTATCTCAGCGGTCGAGCTTACTGCCGTTACGAATTCGCTTCAGTCGACGACTTTCCGCCCCTTTGAATTCTATTTCGTGGCCGCGGGCTTATACCTCTTCATGGCCTTGGGTTTTCGCGCCATCCTCGGTGGCGTTTACTGGATCGTGTTCGTACGCGGCGACCGGGCTTAGGGACCACCGCGCTTGCACCGCGCCTTCACTCTGCCGGAATTCCTTTTCATCGTTGCCGCGATCAGGTGGACACTGCTCCTTTCGCTCGTCGCGTTCGTCGGCGGCGGACTGGTCGGTTTCGCGATTGCAATCCTGCGCACAACGGAGTCCCGGACACTGCGCTTGCTGACTGCGGGGTATATCCAGCTGTTTCAAGGGACGCCGGTCTTGATGCAGCTCTTCGTTTTTTACTACGGGCTTGCCGTGCTCCTTGGCATGCAGGTCGACGCGTGGCCCGCGGTGGCGCTTGCCTTTACCCTGTACGCAGGCGCCTTCCTGGGCGAGATTTGGCGGGGATCGATCCAGGCCATACCGCGAACGCAGTGGGAAGCGTCAGCCTGCCTTTCCCTCAGTTATCTCCAGCAGCTTCGCTATGTCATTCTCCCCCAGGCAATGCGAATCTCCATTCCGCCGACCGTGGGCTTTCTGGTCCAGTTGATCAAGAACACCTCGATCGCCGCCATCATCGGCTTCGTCGAGCTGACCCGCGCTGGACAGCTCATGGTCAATGTGACATTCGAGCCAATGGTCGTGTATCCATTGGTGGCGGCGTTGTACTTCGCGATGTGCTGGCCGTTGTCCCTCCTCGGTCGATTTCTCGAAAAGGGCATCGATGCCAATCTTGGCGTTAAACGACATCTATAAGCGATTCGGCACGCACGTCGCCCTCCACAACGTCTCGCTGACGGTCGAGGCTGGCCAGGTCGTGGCGATCATCGGGCGCAGTGGCTCGGGCAAGACCACGCTGCTTCGCTGCATCAACGGATTGGAGATACCGGACAGCGGCGAGATTGTTTTCGACGGGCGTCGCGTCGAGCCCTCTCGAACTGGCCTGCGAGCGCTCCGACGCGAGATCGGTATCGTATTCCAGAGCTTTAACCTTTTTCCACACCTCAGCGTCGAGCGCAACATCACGCTCGGACCAACAGTCGGCTTAGGCTTGCCTCTCGCAGAAGCTAAGCGACGGGCGCGGGAGGTGCTGAGTCAGGTTGATCTCGAAGACAAGATCGCCGCGGTTCCACTGCAGCTCTCGGGTGGCCAACAGCAACGGGTTGCCATCGCTCGGTCACTCGCAATGCGGCCACGCCTGATGCTCTTCGACGAGATCACCTCTGCGCTCGACCCCGAGTTGGTCGGTGAGGTGGTTGGCGTGCTCGAGAAGCTTGCCTGCACCGGAATGACCATGATTCTCGTCACTCACGAAATGGGGTTTGCTCGCGCTGCTGCCGACACGATTGTCTTCATGCACCAGGGTCAAGTTTGGGAGATAGGACCCCCTTCTCGACTATTTACCGCGCCCGTTACGGCCGAGTTGGCCAGCTTCATCGATGCCGTTCTTCCGGTGAACTTGGGCGAGCGCGCGTAGCGGCACGACTGCTCCGCCCTTGAGCAGGCGCTGCTAGTCGAGTTGAAGCTCGAGTGCGCCAAAGCGCTAACGTCCGGCTAAGGCAGGCGATGCCTTGCCCGTAGATTGAGGTCAGCGATGGCTGATAATCTACCGGCCATGTCCGCTTTTGGCCGATAGCGGAGCTGTCGTAATGTCCGCTTTCGACCCAAAGCGGACATCGCCCGCAAGCCCGACGCTACCTCGCATTAAGTGTCGGTCAATGCTGCCCAACCACCTGCCAACCGACGCCCTGCACCGCGATCACCGCCACAAGTGGTGCCTGACCGATGCCAGTCATCTGCCAGCGTACGACGCTCCCGCCGCTGTTCAACCAGATGATGTCGTCAAGACCGACGCCGGTGGCATCCATCACCGCTACCGGCGTCCACGATACATCCACCGTTGGCATCAGTTGTGTTGTCTTCGCCACCCCGGCATTCATGTACCAGATCACGTTCGTCGCACCATTGCGCCACAGGATGTCGGCTCGTCCATCGCCGTCGAAATCGCCAACCAGTGCCGGCGTCCAGCCGGGACCTAGGGTTCCGAGATTCCACACATTGATCGGCGCAGTGGCGAACATTTCCCACATGATGGCGGAGCCCGTCGCCGGATCGAACCACAGAAAGTCCTTGATGCCGTTGCCGTCGAAATCGGCAACCCACGCGAGCTGATAGTTGGTCGCCATCGAGCCGATTACTTCGACGCTGCGCACGGTGAAGCCGTCCATGATCCACGCTGCGACTACGCCGGTGTTCGAGCGGAAGATCAGATCGTCCTTGCCGTCCCCGTTCACATCGCCGACCGCAACGAGCGTCCAGCCGGCGGGCACCGCACCGACCACGGCGCTGCTCGTGATGGTCGTGCCGTTCATCTCCCACACGACGATGGCGCCGCCGGCTTCGACCCAGACGATGTCGGCCCTGCCATCCCCATTCAAATCGCCGGTGCCGGCAACGTGCCACATCATGCCGACCGCGGTGATGGCCTGATTGGTCAACACCGAATTGCCTTGGATGCGCCACAGCGTATTGGCGCCGAGCGAAGGCAAGCGCCAGAACAGCCAGCCGTCGCCATTCGCGCCTGAAAAGTTGCTCTTGCGACCGTCGTAGTTGCCGAGGTTCAAGTTGCTCATCGCGGCGCCGCCGACGTCGAGCACCGATGCGGGTGTAAGCACGTCGGTCGTCGGTGTGGTGGTGGTGCCAGTCTCTCCCGGGCCCTGCAAATTGCTGCCCCAGCCCCGAACGGAGCCGCTGACGCGAACGAGGTGTTGCTGCAGGTTGGCCGACGATGCCATCACACTTTGATTCAGGAATCCGGCGAGCATTTGCGGAACCGGGGTAGGAGTGCCTGCGGCATCGCCGAGCTGGGCGAAATTGTTAGAGCCCCACTTCCACAGCCGACCATCGATCACGTGCGCGGACGGCGAATCGCCGGTGGAACCGCCGGTGCCAAGCTTCACCGTCCGCGGCAGGAACCCGAGACTGCGCACCGGCGTCGACCTCAGGAAAACGGTCGACAGGTCGCCAATCTCACCTAGTTGGTTGTAACCCCAGGCATACACGCTGCCGTCGGCGAGCGCAGCGTACGAGTTGTCATCGCTGGCAGCGATATCGATGGCCGCGCCCGGCAAGGCGACCTGCACCGGCACGAGACTGTCGATTACCCCGCCGTTGCCGATCTGGCCGAAGGGGTTGAAGCCCCAGGCGAATACCGCGCCGTCGCTGCGTAGTGCCAGCGTGTGCTCAGAACCCGCGCTGACCTTGACGATGTTCGCGAGTCCCGCGATCTGCAGCGGCGAGCTCGACGGGAAGTTGTCGCCCTTGCCGAGCTGCCCGTGGGTGTTCGCGCCCCATGCCCACACCGTGCCGTCCTTCTTGACCGCGGTGGAGAAATTGCGGCCTGCAGCCACGCTCAGCACATTGGGGAACGACGGGATCTGGGTCGGCGACATCGGGCCGGTCGAGGTGTTGCCGAGGCCGAGCTCGCCGTCGCCGTTGTAGCCCCACGCGAACACGACGCCGTCGCTGCGTACCGCCAGTGAAAAGCCGTTCGTGGGGCCCGCTCCAGCGCCGGCCACCCCCACGATGCCGCTCACGCCGGGCACGTTGATCGGGACGGGCGAAGGATTGGTCGTGCCGTCGCCAAGCTGGCCGGCCCCATTAGCTCCCCATGTGTACGCCGCGCCGAATCGATCGACGGCGATCGTGTGTCCGATGCCGGCGCTGATCATCGGAGCCGCTGCCCGGGCCGCCACGATCGTCAGCGACAACGCTGTCGTCAGGAGTCCCACGACCCAGCACCCTGCGAATCTGCTTTTCATAACACCTCCCGTGATGTCAGGAAATCGCTCGACAAGACCGGCCACACCGCGCTGCGCACGATGAGTCGAGGACGCTGGCGACGCTAGCAGCGCTCAAGTGGAAGACGCGACAGTCCCGGACTGCGAGGGCAGCCGTCGTCTGGCGCTCGCGCAGAGATCCTGGGCAGGCAACCTCGATGCGTCGAGCCCGGTGATTGATTTGCCATAAAGGCCCGTCCTCGTAGCGGCCTCGTTCTCGCGAAGGGACCGACAGCGGCTCGATTTCGCGCCGTACGGCCGCGGCGCGCTTTAGCGTAAGCCGGCGTGGCTGACAACTCGGCCAATGCGCCGCGCGAATGTTCCCTGGGGCCGCGACGAGACGGTAAAACGATTGCGACACTGCACAACAAGGACAAAAACAACGGGCGGCATACGAGCCGCCCGCAAGCGAAGAAAGCGTCAGGATCAGTGCTGCCCAACCACCTGCCAACCGACGCCTTGCACCGCGATCACCGCGACAACAGGCGCTTGACCGATGCCTTGCATCTGCCAACGTACGACTGTCCCGCCGGTGTTCAGCCAGATGATGTCGTCCTGACCGAAGCCGGTTGCATCCATGACGGCCACCGGCGTCCACGACACGTCCACCGTCGGCATCAGTTGCGTCGTCTTCGCCACCCCCGCGTTCATGTACCAGATCACATTCGTAGCACCGTTGCGCCACAAAATGTCCGCACGTCCATCGCCATCGAAGTCTCCAACGAGCGCCGGGGTCCAGCCCGGTCCTAGCGTCCCGAGGTTCCAGACGTTGATGGGCGCCGTCGCGAACAACTCCCAGATAATCGCGGAACCGGTCGCCGGATCGAACCACAGGAAATCCTTGATGCCGTTGCCGTCGAAGTCGGCGACCCATGCCAGTTGATAGTTGGTCGCCATCGAGCCGATCACTTCGACGTTGCGCACGCTGAAGCCGTCCATGATCCACGCGGCAACCACACCGCCGGCGGAGCGGAAGACCAAATCGTCCTTGCCATCGCCGTTGACATCGCCGACAGCGACGAGTGACCAGCCTGCAGGAACGGTACCGACCACCGCGCTGCTCGTAATCGTGGTGCCGTTCATTTCCCACACGACGATGGCGCCGCCGGCTTCAACCCATACGATGTCGGCCCTGCCGTCGCCATTGAGATCGCCCGTACCGGCAACGTGCCACGTCGTGCCGACCGCGGTGATCGCTTGATTGACGGTCACGCTGTTGCCATTCAAACGCCAGAGCGTATTCGCACCGAGCGAAGGCAATCGCCACAACAGCCAGCCGTCGTTGTTGGCGCCGGAGAAGTTGCTCTTGCGGCCATCGAAATTGCCGAGGTTGAGAAACCCAGCCCCGCCAACGCCAAGCACCACCACAGGGGTCGACACGACGGTGGGAGGCGACGCATTTGCGGTGCCGGTTTCGCCGGGTCCGAACGAGTTCGCGCCCCATCCCGCGACAGTGCCGCCGGTGCGCACATGGTGTGATTGAAGGCCGCTTGACGACGCCATGACACCTTGATTGCCGAGACCGCTTAGCATCTGGGGCATGGGATTAGCGGTGGTCTGATAACCATCTCCCATTTGCCCGTAATCACCCCATCCCCATTTCCAGAGGCGGCCATCCAGTGCATGGGCCTGCGCTGCTTGACCCAAAGGGTTCGCGCGGGCGAGCTTGACCGTGCGCGGCAAGAAACCGCGCGCTCGTACCGGCGTCGGCCGCGTGATCACACGTGTCAGATCGCCAACTTGGCCGACAGCGTTATCGCCCCAGCCGTACACGCTGCCGTCAGCGAGCGCCGCCCACGATTCGATGCTGGATGCAGCAATGTCGATCGCCGCCCCCGGCAGCCCCACCTGCACCGGAACGAGGCTGTCGATCGGCGAGTTGTTGCCGACCTGGCCATATAGGTTATATCCCCACGCAAACACGGCGCCATCCGCGCGCAGCGCCAGGACATGGGTTCCGCCCGCGACCACCTTGACCATGTTAGCGAGGCCCGGGACCTGCAGCGGCGAGCTCGAAGGGAAGTTGTCGCCCTTGCCGAGTTGGCCGTGATCATTGGCGCCCCACGCCCACACGGTGCCGTCCTTCTTGAGCGCCACCGCGAACTGCTTTCCCGCGGACACAGTGAGCACGTTGGCGAAGGAGGGAATCTGTGTTGGCACCATCGGGCCAGTTGAGGTGTTGCCGAGTCCGAGTTCGCCATCGGCGTTGTAGCCCCAGGCGAAGGCCACCCCGTCACTTCGCACCGCGAACGAGAATCCCTGTGGGGCCACGCCCCCACCCGCGACGGACACGATGCCGGACAGGGAGGAAACCACCTCCGGGACCAGCGACGGATTGGTGGTGCCGTCACCCAGCTGTCCAGACCCATTATTCCCCCATGCGTAAACCGCTCCGAACCGATCGACCGCAAGCGTAAAGCCGGCCGGGTCGCTGACTTCTGGCACGGTTGCAAAAATCCACTGCGAGGCGCCGAGAAGAATGATTCCAACGACCGCACGCCATCCCTTCCACCGCATTGGAAGCTTCATGTGATCTCCCATTCAATTCAGTGAACGAGTCGGGCTGGCGTCGGGGCTGTCCTACGTGAATAGGTCGAAGTCCCGGTGCCAGCGAAGAATGCTGAAGCGCCCCGATTTGATGCGCGATCGAGGATAGGGTCCGACCCCTTCTGGCCAGTTGTTCTTCCTCAGCGCTTCCGCGATTTGCTCGGCCTCGGTGAGCGGGCTATCTGAATAGGTTTGGACCACCAGCGGCAGCGTCGGCGGAGTTACTTCTGCCTCCAAGCGTTGGGAGACTTCACATAGCGGCGCACATGATGACAGCGTTCGGACCGTAGCCCTCCTGTATGTAGCCCTTCCCGAGCATCTGCTTCACGACGGTCGTATCGGTGGTGTAGCGGTGGTTGGAGTCCGCGCGGTTGTTCCACAAGCGATAGACCGGCACCGCACCCGCCGGACAGGCTCCGGTGGTCGTGTCCGGCAATCCGATGTAGAAGACGTTCGGCGATTCGGCAACATAACCGCTGTAGTTCGGATCCGTCATCGTTCGCTGGAGGACGGCGGCACACTCGTTCGGATCCGCCGAGAAGAAGTGCGAATCGCCGTGCTGCGGAGGAATGTAGTAGCGGCACACTGGACTGTCGCTGTTCGACGTTCCCGCGTACGCGTTGAAGAACAGTCCAGTGCGCATCCAGCCGGGATGCACGCCGGTGTCGAGATCGTTAATCTCCTTCGGGTCGATCGAGATGAAATAGTGATCGAGCGACGCGTTGTAGAACTCGACTACGGCGACGGTCGGCGGGGGCGCGCCGGTATAGTCGTAGACTTTGTGGTCGCAAGGCTTCACCGAGCTCAGATAGTCCGACGTCAGCAGATCGCGCTGCGTCGAGAGGATGCTGACCGCGGGGATGTCCGCAAAGCTTGTGGCGCAGGGCATGAGGGGCGGGTAGTAGGTCTTGTTCCCTAGCGTCAGGCGCCCCGTCAGCATCGGCTTGATCTTCACGCTCGGGCTGCCGGAGGGCAGGTTGAACTTGAGCGTGTAGTGATAATTCCCCTGCGGAACCTCTGCGGGCGACGGGAAATCCACGACGAAGATCTCCATCCCCGACTCGGCCAGCATGGTCGTGTTCACGTCCACCGGGAGCCCGAGCATCGGCTCCGAGATGTTCAGATTGCCGCTGATGCCGGCACCGTTGTCGTAGGTGCCGGAGAAGTGGTTGGCACCCACCGGAACCTCGAGGACAAGCGGGTCCAGAAAGAGCTGGACAAGGAGGGTCAGCCCAAGGGCTCGAATCTCGCTCGCACTGTAATCGTACCCCTGGGCCTGATACTCGCACACAACTTGCGGAACGGCGCTGCAGGGCTGGTACGTGCCGTCCGCGTAGACGAGCACAATCTGTGAGGTACCGCTGGTGTCGTAGATGTCCTCCAGTTGCCCATACAACTGGACGTCGAAACACCCGCCTTGGACGAGCGTGATCACCACCAGCAGGCAAATCGTTAGGAAGCGCTTCATGGCCGACCTCCTTGCGGGCAGGAAGAGCGAAAGCCCCTGCCGATCCGGGATCGTGAATCCGATCGCGACTCTTACTCGCATGGGAGCCTAGCGCCGCCGTGTCATGCCTTCAAGCGACTATTCCTGATCTTCACTGTTCGTTCGGGTCGCTAACGTTCGTTTCTGTTCGAAAGCCGGCGCGCGGAGGTCCGCTTTCGACCCAAGCAGAAATTGTCATTCGTCCTGGCATCATCGACCCACCGCAGGAATCGCGCAGCACCACGTCCACTTGTTGTAAGTAACGTTCTGTGAATTCAACGATTGCCCTAACCAACCGTGGCGTATGGCGAGGGTCAAGAGACTCATCGGTCGCGGCCAATCCTTAGCCATACCGCAAATTGACCCATTCGTCGGCAGCGCGCTTGCGGTCTTGCCCCACGCGCGGACAATGGCTCGACCATCAGTCTTGAATATCCAAGATGCATCGGGGCAGCTTGCGACATCTCTCCGGGGGCGACTTTGAATATTTCGGAAGGGTCGCGCGCGCCCTCGACCGCTATCGGATCAGCGGGGTAGTTCTCGTCACCCTGTTGCTCTCGTTCGGTCCGTTGTTCAACGCGGACCTGTTCAGTTTCTTCTCTCCGGTCGAGATTGCGCTTGAGTGGACGCGCTACCTCGCTGAATTGGTACCCATCGCTGCGTTCATGACGCTTGGCTACACGCTGCTCGACGAAGGGCTTCCACGTCACACTCCTCTGCGCCTCCCGATTCTCTGCGCTGCACTCTTGAGTATGGCGACGATGTCAAACGTGCTCCTTTATGGGTACTACGCTCAGGGCTTTGAGCACCTGCCGCCCGTGACGCGCTTGCTGGCGGACTCATTGCGCTTCGGACTGCCGGCAGTCTTCCTTGCCTTGGTTGCCGACGCTCATCGACGCGCGCTACGCACCGATTCTGCGGCCCGTGCTGCGGAAGCCGCGCGCATGCTTCTTAAGCACAGCGAGAGCGAACAACACCTGGGCTTGCTTCAGGCGCAGATCGAGCCGCATTTTCTGTTCAATGTGCTTGGGAACGTCCGCCGCCTGTATCGCATCCGACCCCAAGACGGTTCCGACATGATTGCCAGCCTGATGCACTATCTACGCGCTGCACTGCCACAGCTGCGTAGTAGTAGCGGCACTCTTGGAGATGAACTAGACCTCGCGCGGGCTTATCTCGACCTTTGTCAGGTCCGCATGGGGGAGCGCATGGCGTTTGCAATTGACGCCGACGGGGAACTGCGAAGCATCGCGTTTCCACCGATGCTGCTCATCACTCTCGTGGAAAACGCGATCAAGCATGGTGTGGAGCCCGTAGGCGGCGGCCTCGTCACTGTGCGCGCGGGGCGGATTGGTCGAATACTCAGAGTCGAGGTGATGGACGACGGCGCGGGATTTGGCGCAACGGCGAGCGGCGGCACCGGCGTTGGGCTCGTCAACGTGCAGCGCCAGCTTGCCGCACGCTACGGAGGCGTGGCGCGGCTGACTTTGAAAGCACGCGAACCGCGCGGCGCAATCGCGACACTGTCAATCCCAATTGCGGTGAACAAAATTGCAGGTCAACTCAAACGTGCCACCGCCTGACGCTACCGTGATTGCCGAAGCTCCGGGTGCGAGCCTTCAAGTGCCGGACCCAATGGGCGTGAGGTCTTTGGTTAACTGGCTAGCAAGCCATCGCAACACAATCTCCGTCGCGGGACTGCTCTCATTTGCCGGACCTGCGACATTCTTTGTCGGGGACCTGAGTGTCATGAGAGAGCCGACGCTATGGGCGGTGGCGACGATTACCTTGTGGTTCCTGATGTACGGTGGCCTGCTCTGGAGCCTGCTGCTCATCTTCGGCTACGTGCTCCTTCGCCTCGATCCGCACCACCGATTCGCGCGAGGGGCTTTGACGCTGGTATTCGCGACCGCGGCGGTGCTCCTTGCGGACCTGGCAACCGCCGGTCGCGTCAGGAGCCAACTGAAGCAGGGCGTCGTCGCCAGTCAACTGACGATGCAACTGTATTCGACGAGCTTCACGATGACCATGTCACTGCTGTTTTTTGCCCACCTTCGAAGCAGTCGCATGGGTGAGGCCGCAGCGATGAGGCTAGCGGCGGCACAAGCTGCGCATCTCGAATCGCGGCGTCGAGCTGCGCAGATGCGACTGCAGGCCGTGCAGGCCCGAGTCGATCCCAATCTATTGTTCGACATGCTCGAATCCGTCAAACGATGCTACGAGGAAGACGCATCACGCGCAGAGCAGTTGCTCGACGAACTTATCGCTTTTCTGCGTGCGGCTTTACCCAGGTTGCGATGTGCATCCTCAAGCGTGGCGTCCGAAGCCGAACTCGCGCGCGCGTATGCGCAACTGCGCGCTCTGGCCGGTGCTGCGGAGGTCAGCATGACGCTAGATGTTTCCCGGGAAGCGATGAATGCGCAGTTCCCTCCGGGTGTTCTGCTGCCACTACTCGACGATGCATTGCGGAAGCGCGGCGGAGGATGCGATCTGGCCGTCACGCGTCATCGAGACGAATGCCGGGTTGTGCTTGGGCTCCCCGCACGGCCCTCGGAGGCGGCACTGGACCGCGCGCGCGCCCTTCTCGGGGAGCTGTACGGCGCCTCAGCCACTCTTGCAATAGGGACATCAGCCGGAGCTGCAACCACCTCGATCATGGTGCCTTTTGAGCACGCGTGAAGCACCGAAACAAGCCCCGAGCGCTCTTCTCGCCGAGGACGAGCAGTTGCTGGCCGACGAACTGGTCGATCTGCTCGGCACCGTTTGGCCTGAGCTGCAGATCGTCGCCCAGGCGCGCGACGGCGTTGAAGCGCTCAACTTGGTCGAGATGCACGCACCAGACTTGGTATTTCTTGACATCCGCATGCCGTTGCTCGACGGCATCGAAGTCGCCCGACACATCGCCGGACGCTGCCACATTGTGTTCATCACTTCGTACGACCAGCACGCCATCCAGGCATTCGAGGCCGGTGCGCTCGACTATGTTCTGAAGCCCCCGACCGCTGCCCGACTTGTGACGACAGTACAACGTCTGAAGCTTCGGCTTCAGCAACGCCCCGGCGATCTGCGCGGGGTGCTGAAGGGTCTTGGTGCAAATGCCTCGACCATGTCTCACTACCTACAATGGGTGAACGCCTCCCGCGGTGCGGTGGTGCGACTGATCACCGTCGAGGAGATCCTGTACTTCAAGTCCGATCAGAAATACACATTGGTAGTCACTCGCGATTCTGAGTCTTTGATCAGCAAGACGCTCAAAGAGCTCACGGAGGAACTCGATCCGGCAATGTTTTGGCAGGTACATCGCTCGGCGGTGGTCAACGTCCATGCGATCGACAGTGTGATCCGCGACGAGCGGGGCAACTTAACGCTGCGGCTCAAACAGCGGCGCGAAACACTTCCGGTCAGCGACGCTTATCACCACTTGTTCCGTCAGATGTAAGACGGCTCTCGAAAGGAGACGACCATGTCAGATTCTCACCAAATGAGCACTTATTCGTTGAGCCGGCGGCAGATGCTGGCCCTCCTTGCCGCCCTTAGTGTGACGCCGGAGGTACTCGCGCAGGACGCTGTAGCAGCGGATCCACGGTCTTATCGCGTGGTCCTCGAAAACGACCGCGTCCGCGTGCTCGAATACAAGAGTCGGCCTGGTCTTGGCGTGTGTGGGCAGGGGATGCACTATCACCCGGTGCACGTAACGGTCTCCCTAACCGGTGCCAAGCTCAAGGAGACGACTGCGGACGGCAAGGTCGCGTTCGTCGATATTCCGCCCGGCGAAGTGTTCTTCAGCGAAGCGCAAACGCATTCAGCGGAGATCATCGGCGGCTCAGGCACACGCTCATACATCATTGAGCTGAAAAGCAAGGACTGGAGGCCAAGCACTGGGTAAACATCCCACTCTAGCGGTAACCATCCCGCGATCTGCCTCGTTCGTCAGGGACGCTCTTTACCGGGGCTACGGCGGCGCCTACCGTGCTCCAAGGGCTCGAACGAATCGGTAAGAGGGAGAGGGTCATGACCAGTATGGCGAAGTACCTTCAGATCGCGGTATTCGCGGTCGCGTTGTTCGTCAGTCCCATCGCAATGTCGGATGTTGTGACCGACTGGAACATAAAGGTCGGCGATATCGTCACCACCTCCAGACTGGCAACACCGCCTTCCAACCGGGTTCTCGCTATCGTGCACACGGCAATGTATGCCGCCGCAAACGCGGTCACTAAGCGGTATCCCACCAGCGGGCTGAACGTCGAGGCAGTGCCCGGTACTTCGCTCGAAGCTGCGATCGCGGCAGCAAACCACGCGGCGCTGATGAAACTTCTTCCCGCAGAGCAGGGAGCCATTGAAAGCGCGTACCAAGGCGCGTTAGCGAAAGTCGAAGACGGCGCGGCGAAATCAGCAGGTATCGCCGCCGGAGAGCAAGCGGCGGCGGCGGTCTTCGCTTCACGCGCCGACGATATTGTCGGGACGATCGATTCATACCGCCCGTACACCACCGCCGGCGTGTACGTACCTACGGTCGTTCCCATCGCTGTGCAATGGCCACAGCGCAAGCCTTGGCTGATGACGAGCGCGGCCCAGTTCCGGCCTGGGCCCCCGCCTGCGCTGACCAGCGAAGTGTGGACGCGCGACTACAACGAGATCAAGGCTCTCGGCGGCAAGAACAGTATGCAGCGCACGGCAGCGCAAACGGAGATCGCGCGCTTCTGGGAAGCTACACTGGCTCCAATCTACTATGGGCTCGTGCGGTCGGTCGCCGATATTCCAGGACGGGACGTAACTCAAAACGCGCGCCTGTTTGCGGCAGTGACACAGGCGATGGACGACGCGATGATCGCGGTATTCGATGCAAAGTATCAATACAACTTCTGGCGCCCCATTACGGCGATCCGCAATGGGGACATTGATGGGAACGACGCAACCGAGCGTGATCCGTCATGGACGCCGTTCGTCGAGACTCCGATGCACCCGGAGTATCCATGTGCGCACTGCATAATTGCCGGCGCAGTCGGCGCCGTACTGGAAGCGGAAATCGGCGCCGGCCCGTCACCGATCCTGACCACGACCAGTTCCACAGCAAAAAACACGGCACGAAGCTGGAAGAAAGTTGATGACTTCGTGCAGGAAGTCGCGCTTGCTCGTATCTGTGACGGTGTGCATTATCGCAATTCCACCGAGGTCGGAACGGCAATGGGCAAGGAAGTCGGTGCTCTAGCGGTAGCAAAGTTCGGACTGCGAGCTGACTAGATTCCTGCCCGCGGGCGGTTTTGTCGCTGAAACCAGCTCGCCGAGGAGCCTCCGGGCTCTCGGTGCCTGACGAAGTTCCCCCTGTAAGTTCCTTTGCCGACTATGGCGTGTCGAGTGTTCTTGGGCTGGCGCGAATGTCCGCTTTTGGCCGATAGCGGAGCTGTCGTAATGTCCGCTTTCGACCCAAAGCGGACATCAATCCCAGCGAAACGGGGTCAGTTGCGGTCCGGCGAGGTTACGCGAAGAACCTCTCACGTCGGTGCGGTTTGCGCGCGCTTCCTCTCTATTCCTTCCGCGGTGAGCACAACGAGATTCCGGCGGCCGCCGCGAGGATCAAGCCGAGCAAGACCAGCGCCCATTGTTGCAGCGTCGGAATCGTGGCCGCCGTCGGTGCTGCTCCCACGACGACGATGCCTGCCGAGGCCGTCCCGCCGGTCCCTCCCTCGACCGACGTCACTGCACCGGTCGTATTGAGCTCTGTTCCCGCGCTCGTCCCAACGACGTTCACGCTGAACGTGCACGAGGCGCTTCCCGCGAGCGCTGCGCCGGTGAGGCTAATGCTCCCTGAGCCGGCGGTTGCGGTGATGACTCCGCCCCCGCAGGTACCAATGAGGCCATTCGGAGTCGCAACCACGAGACCCGCCGGAAGCGTGTCGGTAAAGCCGATCCCCGTCAGCGTCGAGGCGGCGTTCGGATTGGTCAGGGTGAAGCTGAGCGAGGTCATGCCATTCAACGCCACCGTTCCTGCACCGAAGACTTTCGCAATCGTGGGCGGCAGGACTGCGCCAACGGTGACGATTGCCGAGGCGGTTCCGCCGGTCCCTCCCTCGACCGACGTCACCGCACCGGTAGTGTTGCTCTTGACTCCCGCGCTCATCCCCGTGACGTTCACACTGAACGTGCACGAGGCGCTTCCAGCGAGCGCTGCGCCGGTGAGGCTAATGCTCCCTGAGCCGGCGGTGGCAGTGATCGTTCCGCCACCGCAACTTCCAGTGAGTGCGTTCGGCGTCGCGATCACGAGGCCTGCCGGCAGCGTGTCGGTGAATCCGACGCCCGTCAGGGTCGTCGCAGCATTGGGATTGGTGATCGTGAAGGTCAGCGAGGTGACGCTGCCAACCGGAATGCTCGCCGCACCGAACGCCTTCGCGATCGTCGGCGGCGCCACGACAGTGATGCTCGCGTTGGCCGTATTGCCGACACCACCCTCGTTCGAGCTGACCTGGACGCTGTTGTTATTGACACCAGCGAATGCGCCGCGCACCGTCACGCTCACCGTGCAGCTGGCGGTCCCGGCGAGGGTGCCGGCGGACAGTGCCACCGAGCCACTGCCGGCTGCTGCCGTCGCCGTTCCACCGCACGTGTTCGTGAGATTCGGCGTTACGGCCACCACGAGGCCAACGGGGAGGCTGTCGGTGAACGCGACCCCGGTCTCTGCTGACGCCGACGGATTCTGAATCGTGAAGGTCAGCGTGGTGGTCCCGTTCAGCGGAATCGTCGCCGCGCTGAACGCTTTCGCGATGCTGAGTGGCACCGCGCCGAGTGGGATCGCCGCAGAAAATTCCGACGTGTTGAACAGATTCACCGCACCCGGCTGCGCGCTCGGATCGGCGGTGGTGCTTGTTGCGGTGGCGGTTATGGCGGCGCCCGCTGCCACGGAGACATTGAATGTTGGCGCGAACGAGGCAGCCCCGGTACCGTTGGTCGTTGCGTTCGTGGCCCCGAGGAATGTTTGTCCTTCCGCTTTGCCACCGAGGGGATCGGGGCTATTGGAAAAAAACTCAATCCTGAACGTCGTGCCTGGCGAGACGCTCTGTGTCAGGGTCCCGGCGATCTGCACACCGGTTGCAGTGATCGTCGCCGAGGTGAGGACCGGAAAATTCTGAAAGTTGTTCGGGTCGTTGGCGGCACCATGTCCTTTGGAATCGTTGGCGGTCGATCCATCGTCCTTCGGATACACAAAGCCGTTTGACAAGTCGATTCCCACCAAGGTGGCGGGACTTGAGCGCCCGTTCTCGAAAATGGCGTTGCCAAGGAGCGAATTGCCGCTGTTCTGTATCGGGGTGGCGTTGTTGGGCAGCGGATTACCCGATACCACGATTCCCGCCGTGCCGTTGAATTCGACGAGGTTGCCAAGGCCGCTGAAGCCGCTATTCGGATTGAGGCCGATGATGTTGCCCGACGTGGCAGGTTCGTTCGCCTGCCCCGGACCGAGTGGTGGTGCGAGATTGTCGTCGCTGCGCAGACTGATGCCGTGAAGCGCGTTGCCGGCCGCCGTCACCCCGTCTGCACCAACCCCGACGAAATTGCCCTGAACGACGTTGCCCTGTGCGCCGTTGTCGAGCGCAATGCCGTCGATGTTGAAGCCCACTACGTTCCGCGCCGAAGCGGTGCTGCCTCCGATCGTGTTGGCATTCCCACCGGAGATCTCAATGCCGTGCAAAAAGTTTCCGGCGGGAATGCCAGGCGCAATGGGGTTGGGATTCAGGCCGACCGAACCGGTGCCGGCGGCGTTAACGCCCACGAAGTTGCCCTGGACGAGGTTGCCCGTCGCCGGCGCCCCGGTGGACCCCACGATGTGAATCCCGTCGTTGTTGTTTCCGGACACGATGTTTCGAGCGGCGGGCGTGGTGCCGCCGATCAGACTGCTCGACGAATTGGAGATGTGAATCCCGTCATTTTGGTTTGGCAGGCTGACCATGCCCGTAGAGTTCACGCCAACAAAATTACCGCTCACCGTACCGCTTCCTTGCAGCTCGATCCCGTTGAGCGAGAAACGGTTGATGATTAAGCCCATTATGGTGGAACCGGCACCGGTGGCTCCGACCAGTAACCCGTCGGCATTCGGGCCCGCATTCGCACCGTCGATCTGGATCAGGAGTACGGCGTTGTCGCCATTCGCCAGTGTATTGACGCTCGCCCCGGGCTCGCTGTAGCCATTGATGGTCATGGGCTTGATGAGCGCGGGCAGCGCTCCGTTACCCGTGCTGCCCACGCTAATGGTCTGAAGCGTTCCGGCGGCCGTGATGTTGAAGTTGATCGTGTCGTTGACTCCGAAGACGCCCGGATTCTGGCTGATGATGTCGGGATCGCCGCCTGCGCTGCCGTTGTTGATTGCCTGAATCGCTTCGCGCAAGCTGACCGACCCATCGTTGGGAGTGTTGTCGTCAGCCACCGTGGTCACTGTAATCGTGGCCGCGAGAAGCTGCGACGAGACCAACAAGCCGACGACTGCCATCCAGCACGAACGGATCGACATGTTGCCTCCCTGTGCCTGCGAGGCGCGGCGCGCGGTCTAATTCCACCGCGGCTCGCAGCAGCGATTATTTGCGGGCCGCGCTGTGCTGGGGCTGCAAGCGGGTTACTGCGGCGCCGATTTCCTGAGCGGCATCCAACCGGCGAATTATTAGCAGTATTTGTTGAGCAATGAGCGTGCGCCCGACGGATGGGCGATATCAGACGTTTGTCAGACAGTTAAGTGCGCCCTTTGGTGCAGCTGCTGCCACATATGCAAGCGGCTGGGATGCCGGTGCGAATACCTACCGCCGGCAACAGTATTCACGCAGCCGAGCGTCAGCACCTCGCAGGCATTCGATTGGTAGCGGTGAACTTAACCGTCGAGACTCTCTTCGCTACGCGTCGTGACCAGGCGCCGTGGAGTACGCTTGCGCATCCGAGAGTGAAGACGAGCTTCCACGACAACACGGGGGACCGGGACTCTCTCCGCCGGTCCCCGTATTTCTACACAGCGGTCACAAATCACGAACGGGTAACGGCTCAGATCTCTGTCTCGCAAGGCGTCCTTTGCACACCACGTTGTCCGCCACGCGTAATGACCTGCTTGACTGGAGGGTATGAATGGCACGCGCACTGGTGTCGCTCCAATCGCTGAAGGTGTTGTTGAATCTTGAGCTCGCCACGCTTGACGGGTGCGAGGCGATCGAAGTCTCGGGCATCAAAGTGCGGCCGACCCCCGATTCCGATGGGTGTAACTGGGAGGTGGCCTCCTACTCCGGGCATGTTGCGCACCAGTGCACGTCGCTGATTACAGCGCTGATCGGTGCCATGCGCAATCGCTACAACGTTGGCAACAGAGCGTAGCGTGACGGGTTCGGCGAACCACAGTAAGACCGAAGAGCAAGCGCGTGGTGGGGCACATAGCTCCCCCGGGCACGGCTGATCCGCTCGGTGGATACTTACTCGCGCGAGCGTCGCACCACGACGTTGCTCACGAAGGCTAGGACGAGGCGATTCGATTATGGATCGACGAACGTTCATTCGCGGCGTCGTGGGCAACGTCCTCGCCGCGTCCCTCGCAGCGAAGGCGCAGCAACCGGGCAAGACCTACCGACTCGGTTACCTGAGTACCCCCACCCGCCAGTCCGTGGAGCGCGTGGTTGAGGCACTCTTGCGAAAGCTACGCGAGCTCGGCTGGGTCGAAGGACAGAACCTCATCATCGAATACCGCTGGGCCGAGGGGAACGTCGAGCGACTGCCAGAGCTTGCTGCTGAACTCGTGCGCCTCAAAGTGGACATCATCGTCGCTCCGGCCGGGTCGGCCGCGCTCGCGGCGAGGAATGCAACGCGTACCATCCCAATCGTAACGATTTTCGCGGGCGATCCTGTTGAGTTGGGGCTCGTAACCAGCCTCGGGCGGCCGGGAGGAAACGTTACGGGCACGACCTTTACGCCGAGCCCGCAGCTCTTCGCCAAGCAGCTGCAAATCCTCAAGGAGGCTGTCCCCCGTGTCTCTCGAGTCGCCTTCCTCCTAAATCCAGCAGATACAAGCTTCGCTCCTCAAATAAAGGAAGTAGAGGTCGCCGCCCGATCTCTGGGCATCAGGCTTCAACGTCTAGAGACACGAGGTCTGGAAGAATTAGATAGTGCCTTTGCCGCGATGGCTCGCGAGCGGGCGGACGCGCTTTTGGTGTTGGCGGGCTCGACGTTCCTCGCGTATCGAACGAGGCTCGCCGAGCTCGCGATCAAGGGCCGGTTGCCTATGATGTGCAGCTTTCGGGAAATGGTCGAGGCGGGCGGTCTCATGTCGTACGCCGTGAACATGGTGGATTTCATTGGCCGCGCTGCTGTGTACGTGGACAAGATCCTCAAGGGTGCGAAGCCGGCTGATCTTGCCATGGAGCAGCCGAGCAGTTTTGAATTGGTGATCAACCTCAAGACCGCGAAAGCGATCGGCCTCACAATCCCGCAATCGCTTCTGCTGCGCGCGGACGAGCTGATTCAGTAACCAACGGTGTCCGCTTTTGGCCGATAGCGGACATTGACTCTGCCGTTGCCGGTCAGCTTCCGCAGAAGTCTAGTAGGCGCCGAGGTAACCCGTCGACGATTCGTCCTCGCAACGGGTTTCGGCTGCAATCGCCGCACCCATCGTAGCGGCTGCGCAGCAACAGAAACACGCGACATGCATCATAGTAGCGATTGAGCCGCCGCTCTGAACGTTCGAGCGCAAGAAAGCTCCGCGTCAAACGGTGCGTCAGGTGTGTGTCAGGCAACCGAAGCATCGCGGTGATAGATTCATCGCCCGGGTAGCATTTCGTCAACGAGAATCGCATGGAGCGCACAGTTGTTTCGTTGCAGTCGCTCCGCGTGCTGTTGAACCTCGAACTCGCAACGCTTGAAAACTGCGAAGGCCTCGAAGTCGGCAACATCGAAGTGGACCCCGTTCCTGACCGCAACGGCTGCAACTGGCGGGTGACGTCTTACACGGGCCTCATGCTTCGCGAGCCCTGCGCGTCGCTAGCGGCCGCGGTGATCAGTGCTCTGAGCTGGCGCTATAACGTCGGTCGCAAGTGATAGCGAGGCACGCATCAACCCACGATCACTTAGTCAATCCATCAGACCGATGGTGAGACGTGCTTTCTCAGGGCGGTACGCTGCGACGACTTCGGAGCCGCCTGCCTTATTGCAGTGGTTCTACTGACCGGAATTGGGTTGCTGCGCCGACCCAACCTACCCGAGTTTGTGCGGCGCATGAGCGGCCGTTCTTCGCTGCAATTCGATGAACAACGCTTTGCGCAGCGATCTGACGCCCAACCCTGCATTGCACCGGCCTTTTTTGGAGCTTAGGCGGCGCGAATATCCGCTTTTGGCCGATTGTCGACGGACTCGCCGACCAGAAAGTAGTGTGTGGTGTGCGCTCGTAGATGCCGGGAAAACGGTGTCGACCTTACTGGCACACAGCTTTACGTCACTTCCATATGTTTCTATCAGGAGGGCAAGGGCATGCTCAAGTCCTATCTTGACGCTTCCGGGAGGGTTACCTGGATCGATTTGTTCGATCCGACAGCGGAAGAGATCGAACAAGCGACCGCGTTCTCTAAAGTTCCGATCCCCACTCGGGCGCAACTCGAGGAAATCGAGTCATCTAGCCGCCTGCGCGTAGAAGGCGGCACGCTCTGTCTCAGTATGCCGGTCAGCGCCCATCCCGAGCAGAACGAAACCGCGCCGACACCGATCGGATTCCTGCTGTCGCCAACCACTCTAGTGACACTGCGCTATACGGAGCTGCACGGATTCGAAGATGCGAAGAAACAACTCGCGAAAGGCGACAGTGTGCAGACGTCGATCGGTATTTTCATTGCGCTGTTGGAAGGCATGATCGACTTCGGGGCCGATATACTTGAGCAGATCGCCACCGAACTCAATGAGATTTCGCGTCGTGTGTTCAAAGGACACGATTCGCCCCGCCGGGACCCTGCCGGGCGATCCGCTCGCGGACTGCGCCAGGCTCTGGTCGACGTGGGTGAACGCGGCGAACGGTTGTCGCAAATCCGCGAGACCCTTTTGGGTATGCAGCGCATTGCTTCCTTCGTCGCCGAGAAGGGTCACGAGTGGATTGGTGACGATGTCCAAGCGCGGCTGAGGACGGCAACTGGCGATCTAACTTCGCTCACCGACTTCGAGGTACATCTCACGGACAAGGTGCAGTTTCTGCTTGATGCGGTGCTGGGCTTCATCAACACCGAGCAGAACGATATTTTCAAAGTGCTCACGATCGTCTCAGTGGTCGGCATTCCGCCGACGCTCGTCGCCGGCATGTATGGGATGAACTTTCAGATGCCGGAATATCATTGGCATTACGGCTATGCTTGGGGACTATCCCTGATCCTCCTCAGCACAATCCTGCCGATTGCATGGTTCAAATGGCGCGGGTGGTGGTGACGAGCGCCTTGGCATCGGACGCATCGGGGACTGTGCTCTGGACGATGGCCCCTTCGCGGCTCGGCTTCGCCGGGGGCCTTGGCGTCCGCTTTTGGCCGATAGCGGACAAACTACGATGCCACCTTTCCTAGCGCGGCCCGGTACTCTTCGCGTACCACGACCTCACGCCGGGATGGCCGCGAACGGCGTCGTGCACGCCAATAAGTTTGCGGTAGCTGGCGAAAATCGTAGCGGGAATATGGTCGACCTTTCCGCCGATGAACCAGCGCACCGCCATGTGCAACTTGAGGTCCACGACGTTGAGCTCAGCGCCTCCGAAAAACGGCTCGCTAAGGATGTTCTTCTCCGCCGACATCGCCCACGCCGGTAGGAAGCCAGCTACGATCGCCTCGCGGGCAGATTTCTTCTCAGCGTCCCCCATGCGAATCGTCGGCGCGATCACGGCGCGGAGGTCCTCAACGTGCTGCATCAGAGGTGATTGCGGCCGCGTGCAAGGCCGTCCCTGCGCTTCTCGCAGGCGTCGTGAAGCAGGGTGAAGGAGATGCGAAGCGCATCGCCGAGCTGGAAGCCGAGAATGGGCGCCTCGTCGATTCGATCGCCCGGATGGGCGGATCGCAACCGTTGGAAACGAGACTCGCGAGCAATACGCGGGAGATTGAGCGCCTGCGAACACAAGAAGCCGCGCCTGCGGCGAAGGTCGCCCGCATGCTCCCCAAGCTCGCGCAGAGCTATCGGCAACTCGTGGCAAACCTTGCGGAGGAGCTTCCTGATCGCGACGTGCCTCGCGCACGCGCCGAGCTGTGCCGGCTATTCGGCGGCCCGATCAGCGTACGTCCCGCCGCGAACGGAGACTTTCTCGAAGCGCGGGTCCCAAACGAAAACCGGCTGCTAGAACTGGCCGTTGCGAACGGTTCCCCAATGACAAAAGCCGTCGCGGACTCCGCGACGGCTTCAGTCATTTGTGTGGTTGCGGGGGAAGGATTTGAACCTTCGACCTTCGGGTTATGAGCCCGACGAGCTGCCAGACTGCTCCACCCCGCGATTGGGATTGTAATTATAGCGTCTTGTGCCACCCCGGGTCAAACCCGAGGGCAGCCGATCGTGTGGGACGGTACCGCTCAAAGCTGTTCGGTTTCGGCCGCCCGTGGCCGCCAAACGAGCAGTCTTCCCTCGATCTTCGTCACCGCGAAATCGAGCAGCAGTGCAAACATCGTCAGCACGAGAATGCCGGCCAGCACGGTGTTGATGTCGAACACGCCCTCGGCTTGGAGGATCAAGTAACCGACGCCCCTCGCAGATCCGAGATACTCGCCGACCACCGCGCCGACGAACGCCATGCCGACCGAGGTGTGCAGGCTCGAGAACACCCATGACGTCGCCGACGGCAGATAGATATAGCGCAGCAGCTGATTCCGCGATGCTCCGAGCATTCGGGCATTCGCGAGCACGACGGGGCTTACTTCCTTCACGCCCTGGTAGACGTTGAAGAAGACGATGAAGAACACGAGAGTCACGCCGAGCGCGACCTTCGAAAGGATGCCCAGCCCGAACCACACTGCGAAGATCGGCGCCAGGATCACGCGCGGCATCGCGTTGAACGCGGTGATGTACGGCTCGGAGAGCGCCGAGGCGGTCGGTGACAGTGCGAGCCACAAGCCGACGAGCAACCCGAGCACGCTCCCAATGGCGAACGCAAGCAACGTCTCGATGAGCGTGACGCCGAGGTGCGGATAGATCTTGCCGCTCGTGAACCAATCCCAGATCACCTTGGCGACCTGCTCGGGCCGGCCGAAGAAGAATGCCGTGTTCTTGGCGAACGCTTCCGAAACGAGCCCGGGGGTCGTCATTGCATACCAGAACGCGATAATGACCACGAGCAGCACGACGTGATACGCCGCAAGCCGCGTCAGCACGGGACGCCTGTCAACGCTTGCTTTGCGCATAGCCTTTAAGTACCTCCGCCTTCAGCACGTGCCAGATCGCCTCGTGCAATTCGACGAACCGCGACGTGAGCCGGATCTCCGCGACGTCGCGCGGTCGCGGGAGATCGATCGGAAATTCGCCGAGCGGATGCGTTTCCGGCCCCGCCGAGAGCACGATTACGCGATCGGACAGCGAGATCGCTTCCTCGAGATCGTGGGTGATGAAGAGCACGGAGCGGCGCTGTGCCGACCAGAGATCGAGCAGCTCGTTCTCCATCAGCTGCCGCGTCTGGATGTCGAGTGCCGAGAACGGCTCGTCCATCAGCAGGAGCTCGGGATCGAGGATCAGCGTCTGCGCGAGCGCGACGCGCTTGCGCATGCCGCCGGAGAGCTGATGTGGGTAGCGACCCTCGAAACCCGAAAGCCCGACGCGCGCAAGCCAGTCGCGTCCCTTCGAACGCGCTTCCTTCGTGCCCGTGCCGCGAAATTCGAGGCCTGCGGTGACGTTATCGAGCGCGCTGCGCCAGGGCATCAGCGCCTCGGCCTGAAACATATAGCCGGCGCGCTTGTTGATGCCGACGAGCGGGTTGCCGTGCACGCGAACCTCGCCCGACGACGGTGCGAGCAGGCCGGCAGCGACGTTCAGCAGCGTCGACTTGCCGCAACCCGTGGGCCCGACGACCGAGACGAATTCGCCGCTCGCGATCGTGAGAGATGCGTCGCGGACGGCCGTGTAGCGTGCGCTCGCGTCCCCGCGCGCCGCAAACGTGCAGGTCACCGCCTTGAGCTCGAGCGCCGGCGGCGGTCGAGTTGGAGCGGACGCACTCGCCGCAGGAGTGACGTCGCTCACTTGAATTTCTGTGCGGCCTTCTGCTGGAACTGCATGTCGAAGGTCTTCGACAGATCGATCGACGAGGCATTTTGCAGTCCGGGATCGAACGACTTCAGATCCCGGTACACGGCCTGCGCAGCTTCCATGCTGATCGCGCCGTCATGCTTGAACGTTTCCGAGTTGGCCTTGAGCGCCGCCGTATAGATCGCCTTGTCGCTGTAGTAGTCCGGCGGCACGGTGGCAACGATCTGCTCGGGCGTTGACGTTTGGATGAAGCGCAGCGCGCGCACCATCGCGTTTACCACTGCCTGCATCGTTCTGGGATTCTTCTTGATGAAATCGGTCTGCGCATAGATGCAGCCCGCGGCGTACGACGGCCCGTAGACGTCGAGCATGCCCTTGGTCGTGCGCGTGTCGACGACTGCAACCGCATCGCCATTCGCTTCCAGCGTTGCGATGACCGGGTCGAGATTGGCGATGGCGTCGATCTCGCCGCGCTTCATGATTGCGACGGCGCCCGCCCCCGCGCCAACGCCGATGTACGACGCGACGTCGGGCTTCAGCCCAACCTTCGCGAGCAGGATGTTGACAAACATGTTGGTCGACGAACCTGGCGCAGTGACGCCGATCTTCGCCCCCTTCAGGTCGGCCGGCGACTTGTACGCCGCAGCCTTCGCCTTCGGCATCGCGAGCACGATGCCGGCGTACTTGCCCTGCAGCACGATGGCCGCGATGTTCTGTCCCTTCGCCTGCTGCGTGATCGTGTGCTCGTAGGCGCCCGACACCAGATCCGCGCTGCCGCCGATCAGCGCCTGCAGCGCCTTCGCCCCCCCGGGGAAGTCGGGAATCTCGACCTCGAGCCCTTCATCCTTGAAATAGCCCTTGCGCTCGGCAATCGTGAGCGGCAGGTAGTAGAAGAGCGACTTGCCGCCGACGCCGATCGTGAGCTTCGTTTGTTCCGGTGCCTGGGCGAGCGCTGGTGTCGATACGGCAAGGGCGAGCGCGACACCGATCAGCGCGAGAGTCCGACGCATTTCTGTTCCTCCGGAAGCGTTTTTCTTCAGAAATGGGAGCCGGCATTGTCACGGCTCTCCAGCGGTCCCGTCAAACGCCCTCGATGGCGTCAATTTCCGCGCAGGCGTCGCAGGCCTGCGAGCCCATTGAAACGGTCGCGGTGCCGAGGTTGGAAGCTCGTATTGGTTCCGATCGGGCCACGGTCGCGATGACGAAAGACCGCGGGCGTCCCGATGCTGCCCCCGCCACGGCCGAGCGCCTTCAAGCGAGCGGCGATCGTGGGCCCGATCCACATTTCGGGCTTGGGTGCCTTCGCGCCGAGTGACTCCTGCGCGATCTTGAATGCGGCCGGAAGCGTGTCGGCGCGTCGCATGCCCTTGGTGAAGAACGCGGTGCCGAACGACGTCGGCTCGCTCGAGCCGCGGCAGTCCGTACTCGCCACGTCCGCCGGCGACGACACAATCACCGCGCTCTCGTCATCCTTGAGCGGCTCGAGCCATGCGCCGGCATAGCATGTCGACACGACGATGACGCGGAAGCGAATGCCCGCGGCATCCAGCAACTGACTCAGGCCCTGCGGCGTCAGCGCGACCAGATCGAGCGGGGGATGCACGGCGGCAAGCGCATGATCGGCCCCCGCGCTGCCGGTGAGGTAGACCATCACCACGTCCTCGTCGGGATCGATGATGTCGCCGAGCTCGTTCAACGTCTTGCGCAGATAAGTGAGCGTGGCGAAGGGATGCTGCGCGACCGTGGCGGCGTTGTTCGCGAGCACGAGCGAGCGGTTCCCTGTGTCCCAGCGCTCGTCCATGACCTGCTGCGCGGCCTCGACGTCGAGCCGGAAGCCGTCGCGCCGCGAATCCGGTGCGAAGCCGACGAAATAGAGATCGGCGCGTCCCGGACGCGACTCCTCGAGCGCATCGAGCGCGTGATCGAGAAGGAAGTCCTGCGCTGCGAGTACCGCCTCGGAAGCGGGACTCATACCGCCGGGCGGCGGTGCGTCGGCGGCCTGCCACCAGGCATCGAGCGGTCCGACGAGCGGACCGAACAGGATCGGCGCATAGACGAGCGCGCCGCCCGCGAGCGCCACGAGCCAGCGCCAGATGCCGCGCCCCTCGAGCGCGATGTACACGGCGCGCACGCACACGATCGCCATCCACAGATACATGAAGTCGTCGAAGGCGCCGAGCACGAACGGAAACGGCTCGAGCACACTCTTCAACGCCCATGGGATGAGATGCGCCAACTGGATCGCGGGGAATGCCGCGAGCACGATGATCGGGACGCTGAGAAGCAAGGATGGCAGCCGTCGCGCCATCGCGAGAACGGCAGCAGTGAGCAGCAGCAGCCCGAACGCATAGATCTCGCCGTAGAGACCGGTGATCGAGAACGACGGACCCGGCCCGGCCCGCAGGTAATCGGTCCCGACGTCGATCACCGCGGACAGGAAGGTGATCAGGACGAGCTGCGCCGCGTCGACGCGAAAGTCGAGGCTCCGCACGGGCAGCAGGAACGCTAGACGGAGGCCCGCCAGCAAATTGCGCGCGAGGGAAGCGAGAACGTACACCAGTGGAGTGCGGTGAACCCGGCTTGATTCCCTCTAAGCCGCGGCACGCTCCGCAATAAAGGATTGCACCTGCGCGACATCGGCGGGCAGCACGGTGCAATGCTGCGGACGCGACTCGAGATCGGCGTATGCGGCGGGCCGCTGTGGCTCGCGACCCAGCGCCTCGCGGATCGTCGGCGCGAACTTCGCCGCGAGCGCGGTCTCCACGCAGATCAGCGGCATTCCCGGCGGTCGCGATTCGCGACCCACTTTGACGCCGTCCGCGGTGTGCGGATCGATGATCACGCCGTAGCGTCGCTCGACGTCGCGGATCGTGGCCAATCGGTCGGCGTGCGTGCTCTTGCCCGATGTGAAGCCGGCCGTCTGCACGCGCTGCCAGTGCAGCGTTCCGGCGAGATCGAACGCGCCGTCGCGCCGGAGCGTCTCCCACAGAGACCGGAGCGCCACCGGATCGCGACCAACCACATCAAAGATGAAGCGCTCGAAATTGGACGCCTTGGAGATGTCCATCGACGGCGAGGATGTCGCGTGCGTTTCGGCCGCAGCGCGCGGACGGTAGCGACCCGTGCGGAAGAATTCGTCGAGCACGTCGTTTTCGTTGGTGGCGAGGATCAGGCGCCCGACCGGCACGCCCATCTCGCGCGCCACGTGGGCAGCGAGGATGTTGCCGAAATTTCCTGACGGCACGGCGAATGCGACGCGCTCCGCGTCGGCGCGTGTTGCGGCGAAATAGCCCTTGAAGTAATAGACGACCTGCGCGGCGACGCGCGCCCAGTTGATCGAGTTGACCGCACCGATCGCATGCCGGCGCTTGAACTCGAGATCCCCGGCGATGGCTTTGACGATATCCTGGCAGGCATCGAACGTGCCCTCGATCGCGACGTTGTGGATCGCACGATCGTCGAGCGCATACATCTGAGCCTGCTGGAATGCGCTCATGCGTCCGTGCGGAGACAGCATGAAGACCTGGACACCGCGCTTGCCCCGCATCGCATATTCCGCCGAGCTGCCAGTGTCGCCGGAGGTCGCACCCAGGATGTTGAGCCGCGCACCGTCGTGCCTGAGCGCGAACTCGAAAAGGTTCCCCAGGAGCTGCAGCGCGATATCCTTGAACGAGAGCGTCGGGCCATTGGATACGCGGAGCAGATGGAATCCGGGCTCCAGTGTTGCGAGCGGTGCAATCTCGTCGCTGCCGAAGGCCGCGCGCGTGTACGTTTTGTCGATGATGCCGTGCAACGCGTCGGACGGGATGTCGGCGATGAAACGCGACAACACGGCCTGCGCCAGCCCGCGATAGTCGAGCGGGCGCAGCTCGGCGAATTCCTGAAGTGTAAAGCGCGGGTACGTCTCCGGCACCGCGAGACCACCATCCGGTGCCAGCCCTTCGAGCAGGATGGCGAGAAACGGTCGGGGCGCGTCGCGCCACGCGCCGCGGGTCGAGACGTAGCCCATCAGCTCAGGTCTTCGAGGCGGATGCGCACGACCTTGCCGCGGACGGTCGGCAGCGCCTCGATGCGATCGATGGCGTCGACCAGCCGTTTTTCGATCGAGCGGTGCGTGAGCAGGATGATGTCGGTCTGCGACTCGCCTTCGGAAGGCTCCTTCTGGATCATCGCGTCGATCGAGATCTCGCGATCGGCAAGGATGCGCGTGATGTCCGCGAGGACGCCCGGCTTGTCGTCGACGCGCATACGCAGGTAATAGCTCGTCTCGACTTCGCCGATCGGGAGGAACGGCAAGTCGGTGAGCTGATCCGGCTGGAACGCGAGATGCGGGACCCGGTGCTCCGGGTCCGCTGTATGCATGCGCGTGACGTCGACCAGATCCGCAATCACTGCGCTCGCCGTCGGCTCGGCGCCGGCCCCGGCGCCGTAATACAGTGTGCCGCCGACGGCATCACCCTTGACCAGCACAGCATTCATCGCGCCTTCGACGTTGGCGATCAGGACCTTCGAAGGAATAAGCGTCGGATGCACGCGCAGCTCGATGCCGCCCCGCGCGCGCCGCGTGATGCCCAGGAGCTTGATGCGGTAGCCGAGCTCCTCGGCGTAGCGGATGTCTTCGCGCTGGAGCTTGGAGATCCCCTCGGCGTAGGCCTTCTCGAACTGCATCGGCACGCCGAACGCGATCGCCGACATGATCGCGAGCTTGTGCGCGGCGTCGATGCCTTCCACGTCGAAGGTCGGATCGGCTTCCGCGTAACCGCGCGCCTGCGCGTCCTTGAGCGCGCTTGCGAACGACGCGCCTGTCGCGCGCATCTCGGAGAGGATGAAATTCGACGTGCCATTGATGATGCCGGCGATCCACTCGATCCGGTTCGCGGTCAGGCCTTCGCGGAGCGCCTTGATGATCGGCACACCGCCCGCCACGGCCGCCTCGAACGCCACCATCACGCCGCGCGCATGGGCCGCGGCGAAGATCTCGTTTCCGTGTTGCGCAAGGAGCGCCTTGTTCGCGGTCACGACATGCTTGTCATGCGCGATGGCGTCGAGGATCAGCGTGCGCGCGGGCTCGACGCCGCCGACGAGCTCGACGACGATGTCGATGTCCGGATGACGCGCGACGGTGTTCGGATCGTCTGTCAGATTGACGCCGTCGATGCCGCGCGCGCGATCGAGCGTGCGCGTCGCGATCCAGGTGATGCGGATCGGACGCCCGGCGCGGCGCGTGATCTCTTCTTCGTTGCGGCGGAGCACGTCCCACGTGCCGCGGCCCACCGTGCCGAAACCGATGAGGCCGACCTGGAGGGGCTTGGGGGTGGCGTTGGTCACGGAAGGTGCACTTCGTGAACGACCACTCTCACCGCCGCCGCGGAGCAGCGACGCGCGTGCGCCTCGTTTGAGCACCCGCCGCTCGCTGGCGCGAGCTTAACGTGCATACCCAGCACGTTAGCGGGTGCAGAAACGAGGCCCGGCAAACGTTGTCTCACAGGAGACTGTCTTCACGGAACATCTGTTTGATTCCTCTGATCGCCTGGCGAGTCCGGGCCTCGTTTTCAATCATCGCAAAGCGGACATGGCCGTCGCCAAACTCGCCGAAGCCGATGCCGGGGGACACCGAGACCTTCGCCTGCGCGAGCAGCTTCTTCGAGAACTCGAGCGACCCCATTTTCGCGTAGGCCTCGGGGATTTTCGCCCACACGTACATCGACGCCTTCGGCGTATCGACGCTCCAGTTCGCTTCGTGCAGCCCCTTGACGAGGACGTCGCGCCGCTTCTGGTACTTCATCGCGATATCGGCGACGCAATCCTGCGGGCCTTCGAGCGCGGCGATCGCCGCAACTTGGATCGGCGTGAAGGTACCGTAGTCGTGGTAGCCCTTGATCCGCGACAGTGCGTAGACCAGGTCCTTGTTGCCGACCATGAAGCCGATCCGCCAGCCGGCCATGTTGTAGCTCTTCGACATCGTGAAGAACTCGACCGCGACATCGCGCGCACCGTGAACCTGCATGATCGATGGCGCTTTCCAGCCATCGAAGCAGATGTCCGCGTAGGCGAGGTCGTGGACGACGTAGATACCGTACTCCCGCGCCAGCGCGACGAGCTTTTCGAAGAACGGCAGCTCGACGCACTGCGCCGTCGGGTTCGCCGGAAAGTTGACGATCAGCATCTTGGGCTTGGGCACCGACAGCTTGATCGTCTGCTCGAGCGCGGCGAAGAAGTCGATGTCCGGCGTCATCGGTACCTGACGAATATCCGCCCCCGCGATCACCGGCCCGTAGATGTGGATCGGATAGCTCGGATTCGGGACGAGCACGGTGTCGCCGCGGCCGAGGGTCGCGAGCGCGAGATGCGCAATCCCTTCCTTGGAGCCGATGGTCACGATCGCTTCGGTTTCGGGGTCGAATTCGATGCCCCAGCGGCGGTGGTACCAGTGGCAGATCGCGCGCCGCAAGCGGGGAATGCCCTTCGACACCGAGTAGCGGTGCGTGTCGGGCCGTTGCACGGTCTCGACGAGCTTCGCGACGATGTGCGGCGGCGTCGGTCCGTCCGGGTTGCCCATGCCGAAGTCGATGATGTCCTCGCCGCGTCGGCGGGCGGCCATCTTGAGCTCGGAGGTGATCGAGAAAACGTACGGCGGGAGGCGCTCGAGGCGAGCGAACTGCGTCTGCGGGAGGGAGGCCATCGAAGTCTCTGGCGTAAGCGCCCGGAACCGTCCGAGCGACGACGGACATTGGAGATAGAATTCTACTTGATTTCCAATTCGCGATGAACGCGGCGCGGCGCTTGATATCCTGTCGTCAACGTGCGGCGAGCTTACGCGCCGCGCCGGTTATCGCGAAGCCAGGTACACGACATCGATGAGCTGTCGCGCCGGTTATCGCGAAAACCCACGCGTGACAAGAATTCGCAGAATCTCGACGCCGGCGATCCCATTGTGAAGCTTCATCTTCAGACCCCGACCGCCAACATCCTCACGGGCTTCGGCGAAGGGTGGATCCGCGTCGGCGCCACCGAATATCGCGAAAACCTCGTGCTGACGCCCGAGACCGTGCATCCGGGCTGGGCGCCGGGCGGCCTCCAGGCGCTCGCCGAAGACGACTTCCGTGCGCTTCTCGAGTACCGTCCCGAGATCGTGCTCATCGGCACTGGAAAGCGACAACGTTTCCCGCACGCGCGTTTCCTGCGGCCCCTCGTGGAGGCCCAGGTCGGCGTGGAGATCATGGACACGCACGCCGCTTGTCGTACGTTCAACATCCTTATTGCCGAGGAGCGTCGCGTCGTTGCGGCGCTCGTCCTCGACTAATCTTGATGCCCGAACCATGCTGCACGTCCCACAAGTCCTGAACGAAGACGATCTGACGGCTCTGCGGGATCTGGCCAGGCGCGCGCCGTGGCTCGACGGGCGCGCAACCGCCGCGGGCGGGGAGCGCAATCCGATCAAGCGCAACGAGCAGGTCGACGAGCTGAGTACTGAGGGCCGCGAGATTGCGCAGCGCGTGCTGGCGGCGCTCCAAAGGCATGGGATGTTCGCGAGCGCGGCGTTTCCTGCGCGCGTGTCGCCGCCGCTGATGAATCGCTACGCGCCGGGGATGGAATACCGTGCCCATATCGATACGACGCTGATGGGTCGCGGCGGCGAACTCCTGCGGACCGATCTTTCAGGCACCATCTTTCTGACTGATCCGCGGGAGTACGACGGCGGCGAGCTGGTGGTCGAGTCCGCGCAAGGACGCCAGGCGGTCAAGCTTCCCGCAGGCGATCTGTTTCTCTATCCATCGACCCGCGTGCACTACGTCGCGCCGGTGACACGCGGCGTGCGCCTCGGCGCCGTGCTCTGGGTGCAGAGCCTGGTGCGCGATCACGAACAGCGCGCGCTCCTGCTCGAACTTGCGCAGAGTCTGGCAGGATTCGAGCGCCTCGCGCCGGGTCATCCCGACGTTGTGCGCTTGTCAGGCTGTTATCACCGGCTGCTGCAGATGTGGGCGCAGCCGTAACATGGGCCGCTGCGACTCACCTCAAGGTCTAGTGGCGGTGGGGCTCGACCGTTCCTGCGAACCGTTGGGCGTGATGAGCGGCGGCGACACAGGCTCGCGCCCAACGGACGTCGACCACGATTGCCGTCCGATTCATCGCCGCCGACGGGCGCGGCTGCATGTGCGCAAACCACGAATACCGATGGCTGCCAAGCCGTGCCGCGTGCCTACTCCCCGATGGACATCAGCATCCCGTGGCGTCGCGCGTACCCCAAGGCCGCACGGAACAACCACACGCCCACCGCGATATAGACGACGTTCAGCGCGACGGCGGGAAAGAACAGGTTGTACTTGAAGACGTGCTCGAGCAGTACCGCACGCATGCCTTCGAAAACGTACGCCGACGGCAAAAGCCACGCGATCGCCTGGAACGGCGCCGGCAGGACCGCGATCGGGTAATAGACGCCGGACACGGGCGCGAACAGGAAGATCGCCGCCCACGCGAGCTCCTCGGCACCCAGTCCCCAGCGCAGGATCATCGCCGAGACCGCGAGTCCGATCGCCCAGCCGAACACGAGGAGGTTCACGAAGAAAGCGATCAGCGGAAAGCCGAGCGAGAAGATCGAGTAGTGGAACAGCACGAAGGCGAACAGGCACGCGCCGCCGACGCCGATCGCAGTGCGGAGCACGCTCATCGCGAGCTGGCCTGCGATCCATTCATGGAAGCGCAGCGGGCTCACGAACAGATTGCCGAGATTGCGGGAATAGAGTTCCTCGACAAAGGTGAGCGAGACCCCGAGCTGGCCGCGGAACAGCACGTCCCACAGCAGCACGGCACCGATGAAGAATCCCGGCGCGCTCTGGAGGAAGTTGTTGGTCGGCGCGAGATAGACGGTGAGCAGCGCCCACAACACCATCGTTACCGTCGGGTAGTAGGTCATCGACACGATGCGCGGCCACGACTTGAGCAGGAGGTACGCATGGCGGCGGAGCAACGCCCGCACGCGTCGCACCGACGCAGCCGGCCCCGACTGCGGATACAACAGCATCGGCCGCACGTCGGCCTTCATGGCACGAGCTCGGTCGGCAGGACCGGCGCCTCGTTCGTCCTGCCGCGTGCGACGTCGAGAAAGACTTCCTCCATCGTCTCCCGGCCGTAGCGTCCGATCAGCTCGATCGGCGAGCCCTGGTCGACCACGCTGCCGGCGCGAAGCATGATCACGTCCTGGCACATGCGCTCGACTTCGTTCATGTTGTGTGACGCGAGCAGCATCGTGCAGTGCGTCGCCCGCTGATACTCCTCGAGCCAGGTGCGCATCCGGTCGCCGATGTCCGGATCGAGCGACGCGGTCGGCTCGTCGAGCAGCAGCACCTCGGGCCGGTTGAGCAGCGCCTTCGCAAGCGAGACCCGTGTGCGCTGTCCGGCCGACAACTCGCCGTACGGGCGCTTCAGAAAGCCGTGCAGGTCGAGCTCGTCCGCGAGCTCGCCGATGCGCTTGCCCGGAGCGCGCAAGCCGTAGAGATCGGCAAAGACGCGCAGGTTCTCGCTGACGGTCAATCGTTTCGGAAGGTCGACGTAGGGCGAGGTGAAATTCATCCGCGGCAGCACGCGATGGCGATGCTTGAGCATGTCCTGACCGAGCACGAAGATCTCGCCTGCCGACGGCGTGAGCACGCCGAGCAGCATCGACAACGTGGTGGTCTTGCCGGCGCCGTTCGCGCCCAGCAGGGCGGTGGTCGTGCCAGTGTGGACGTTGAACGTGACGCCTCGCACCGCCTCGACTTCGCGAAAACGCTTGGCGAGACCGCGTACGGCGATCGCGGCGTCCACCGCTTTCCTCCCTGGTAGAGTCGACGCTGCCGACACCGGTCCCCTTCTTGTCGAGCGCGGGCGAAAGCTATTGTAGCCGCGGCGCGACGCGGCGCCCTACCGTTCAGCCGTCCGGTTTGCCGGAATAATCCCCTTGCATGGCGGCTCGTCGCGCTCTTCGCGTCTCGCCGATGCCGATCGTTGCCGCCAGCGCCGCGATGGCGATCGACGGCAGCCACCCGCCGTCCGGCGGCCCGTCGACCGCGCGCGCGACCAGCGCCAAAGCGACGATGGCGATCAGCATCGCGCAGGCGGTTCGACGTGTGCGCCGCGCCAAAAGGCCAAGCGCGATCGCGAGCTGCGCAATGCCGGCGAGCCGCGCCCAGTGCGCCGCGCCGAAGCGCTCGAGGTAATACGCTTCGATGTCCCCTGCCGATGCGAGGTGGAGCCACGCGGAGTGAACCAGGACGACGGCGAGTGCGATCGCCGCGACCGTCGTCCAATCGGACGCCACGCGCTGCGGCAGTCGCCTCGCCAGGCGGACCGCAACTTCGATCAGCATTGGATCGTCGTGCGGCAGTAGTTGGCGAGCTCGCGCACGACGGTCGTGCGTTCCACCGTCTGTCGGGGTCGTGCGGCGTTGCCGTATTCCAGCGTCAGCTTGTAGTCGTACTTCTGGAAGAACGCATCGAACTGCTCGGCGCCGACCGTGCCCAGCGCGGCGAGCGTGTCCTTCGCCGCATCGTACTCGAGCACGATGGCCGCGAGCGGCTGCGGGGCGGGACCGGCGACGACGCGCGCGCCATCAGCAGGGTCGTAGACGCTGTGGTCGGCGCAGCAGTGGATGACGTTGCCCGACGATGTCGACGAGCGATCGCGCTGATAGCGGATGAACGAAACGTCTCGCGTCGGATAGGCGAGCTTGTGAGCGCAGATCGCCGAAAATGCGACGATGCATTTGTCGGGACCGACGCCGCCCGGCCAACCGTAGGTCGCACCGTCCTGGCGGCGGAGCGTCGCAACCGCGGGAGGCGCATTCGTGAGCCGCAACAGGAAGCATGGCGTCGCAGCGTACGGGTACTGGAAGACGTAGTTCGTCTCCGCAGTGATCGATCGTGCGCGAAGCGGCTCGCCGTGAACGTCGGTCAGTACGACGCGCGCATAGAGATGGGGCGTCGCCGCGGCGTAAGATCCGGCATGCTGAACGAGCGCCGCGGCTCCGCTTGCCGCGGCGCAACGGCGAAGGAACTCGCGTCGGTCCATCGGCTCTACCTCGTGCGCGGATTCGCGAGCGACGACTGGCGTCGCCACGACCGTCTCCTGCTTTCGACGGTCGTCGTCACGAAGCGCTTCGCACCGAATCGCGGCGCGTCTTTAGGCCGTCGCGAGCTCACGAATGTGCAGCGTTGCACTTCGCCCGAGCGCCGACAACGCATAGCCCCCTTCGAGCGACGACACGATACGGCCCTGCGCGTGGCGTTCGGCTACCGTGGCGATCTCGCGCGTGACCCATGCGTAGTCGGCGTCGCTCCACGAGAGGCCTGCGAGCGGATCCTCGCGATGCGCGTCGAATCCCGCGGAGATCAGGATCAGCTCCGGCCGGTGCGCATCGAGCGCCGGGATCCACCGGGTCTGGACGGCGTCGCGCAGCGCCGCGCCACCGGTTCCCGCGGCGAGTGGAATATTGACCATGTTCGGGCCGAGCGGGTTCACGCCGCTGTACGGGTAAAGCGGATATTGAAATGTCGACACCATCAGCACGCGCGGATCGTCGGCAAAAATCTCCTCGGTGCCGTTGCCGTGATGCACGTCGAAATCGACGATGGCGACCCGCTTGAGCCCGTGCGCTTCGAGCGCGTGCCGGGCGCCGATCGCAATGTTGTTGTAGACGCAGAACCCCATCGCGCGCTTGCGTTCCGCATGGTGCCCCGGTGGGCGCACGGCGCAGAAAGCCGTACGGAACGATCCCCCAAGCACGAGGTCCACCGCTTGCACGACGGCGCCGGCGGCATGCCGGGCGGCATCGAGCGTATGCGCATTGAGTGCCGTGTCCGGATCGAGATAGTGCAATCCCTCTGCCGGGCTCGCCGCGCGAAGCTCCGCGATATAGGCGCGGCCATGGACACGGGCAATCTCGTCGTCGGTCGCCGGACGCGCTGTGATGTGCGTAACGGAGCCGTCGACGCCGGAGGCGATCAACCGGTCGGAGATCGCCGTCAACCGGTCGGGGCACTCGGGATGGTAAGACCCCATCTCATGCAGCAGACAGGAAGGATGCGTGAGGTAAGCGATGGGCACGGTGATTCCGGTGAAATGCTGTGGAGTCGTCAGGCGCCGACCAGGCACTCGGACGCCGCCCCGATACCACGGCGGCCGGACGGCGCGAGCGGACCGCTGGACGGAGTGTAACGCGACGCCGGCTCGGATGACGAGCCGGCAGGCCGCGCGTTACAGTGTCGGACCCCGAAGGCTGCGTCCTGGACGCCCGACGCCAAAGATCTCTCCATGACCGTACGCTCTGCCGCCCAAACCATCCCCACCGCGCAGCGGCTCGCTGCCGTCCTGCAGCAACTCGCCCGCATCGTGGTCGGGAAGGAGGAGCCGCTCAAGCTCGCCTTCGGCTGCCTGCTGGCACGCGGACATCTCTTGATCGAGGACATCCCCGGCGTCGGGAAATCAACGCTTGCGCAGGCGCTCGCGACGACGCTGGGCTTGAAGTACGCGCGCATCCAGTTCACGAGCGATCTGTTGCCTGCCGACGTGCTCGGCGTCTCGGTCTACGACGAGCGCGCGCAGGCGTTCCGCTTCCACGCCGGACCGATCTTTCACTCCGTAGTGCTTGCCGACGAGATCAATCGCGCGCCGCCCAAAACGCAGAGCGCGTTGCTCGAGGCGATGGAAGAGCGGCAGGTGTCGCTCGATGGACAGACGCGGCGGTTGCCCGAGCCGTTTTTTGTCATCGCGACCCAGAACCCCGTCGAGCAGATCGGCGCGTATCCGCTGCCGGAATCGCAGCTCGATCGCTTTCTGCTCGCCATCGAATTGGGTTACCCCGACGCCGCGGCGGAGCGCGATCTCTTGTCCGGTGGCGATCGGCGCGTGAAGCTCGCCGAATTGTCGCCGGTCGCCGATCCCGCGACGCTCGCCGATTGGCAGCGCGAAGCGCAAGCGGTGCACGTCGCGCCCGCGCTCCTCGATTACGTGCAATCACTTCTTGCCGCGTCACGCGGCCATCTCGCCGGTAACAACGGTGACGCGGGAGCGCGCCGCGGCTTGAGCCCGCGCGCCGGGTTGATGCTGCTTGCTGCGGCGCGCGCGTGGGCGCTGATCGCCGGCCGTCCGATGGTCGTGCCCGAGGACGTGCAGGCGGTATTCCCGTCTGTCGCCGGCCATCGCCTCGCGGGCGGCGCGCGCGCGGGTGCCCTGCAAGCGCAGACGCTCCTGCGCGCGGTCGCGCTGCCGTAGTCCTTTCGCCGCAACGGGGCACTCAAGTGGCCCTTGCACTCGCCGATCCACGCGCGCTCTACGCGCGAGTGCGCCAGCGCGCATTTCGCAGCGCACCCGCCGATCGCGATCCGGTCGTCCTCAGGCATTCGCGGATCTACATCCTGCCGTCGCGGCGCGGGCTGATGCTGATCGCGACGCTCACGCTGATGTTGCTCACCTCGCTCAACTACGCGTTGTCGCTCGGCCTGACGATCACATTCCTGCTCGCCGGGCTCATCTCGGCTGCGCTGTTGCATACGTTTCGCAACCTTGCGGGAATCGAAGTGAAGCCGCTCGCCGCGGGCGATACGTTTGTCGGCGGCGAACTCTCGTTCTCGGTCGCGCTGATCGGCGGCTCGGCCGCGCGCGCGAGTGTTACAGTCGCCGCAAGCGGCGCCGCGATCACTGCCGACGTGCCGGCCGGCGCAGCGCAGACCGTGTCGCTGTCGCGGCGCGCGGAGAAACGCGGACGCGTCCCGCTCGGCCGAATCACGCTGTCGTCGGACTACCCGCTCGGACTGTGGCGCGGCTGGGCGTACGTGCACTTCCCGCTCGCCGGGATCGCCTATCCCGGACCCGAGCCCTCCGCGCCTCCGCTGCCGCGTGGCGGCCACGGCACCGACATCCATGCGCCGGGACGCAGCGAGGACAACGAGTTCGCCGGCCTGCGCGAATACCAGCGCGGCGATCCGCTGCAGCGTGTTGCATGGAAGGCCGTGGCACGCGGTGCCGGTTGGTATACGAAAGCCTTCGACGGTGTCGGCGCCGGCGGTCCGGTGCATCTCGCGTGGTCCGCGTTGCCGGCGCATCTCGATGTCGAGGCCCGGCTCGCGCGGTTGACAGCGTGGGTGCTCGCCGCAGAACGCACCGCGCGGCCGTTCTCGCTCTCACTCCCTGGCGCATCGCTGCCGGTGGGACAGGGCCGCGAGCAGCGCCGCGCGGCGCTCACGATGCTGGCGCTCTATCCCGAGCGTGCGTGATGAACTGGGCGAGCGTTCTCGGCAGACTTCGGATGCGCGCGCGTCCGCCGGGCTTGCTGTCGCCGCGACAGGTTCACTGGCTCGGACTGCTGCTCCTCGCGGTGCAGCTCCCGCAGGCCGTGCATCTGCCGATCTGGATCGCGGTATTCGGAGTGACGCTCGTCGCGCTGCGTCTGCTGCTGTTGCGTCGGGACCGGCAGCGGCCCCTGGCGGCACCGGCGCGCATTCCATCCTGGTCGCTCGCGCTGTTTGCGGTCGCAATCGCGTTCGCGATCCGCCAGTCGTACGGCATCTTCCTGAGTCGCGATCCGAGCGTCGCCTTCCTGTTCGTGCTCGCCGGCATCAAGTTCCTCGAAGCGCGCACGCTCCGCGACGGCACGCTGCTCGCCTGCCTCGCGTCGTTCCTCATGATTACGCCGTTCTTCTACAATCAGTCGGTGCTTGCCGCAGTCGCCGCGCTGCCGGCGGTCCTTCTGCTCGGCGCGGCGCTCGAAGCGCTGTCGCGCGAGCCGGCGCAGCCTGCACTGGCGCTGCGCACCGCGCTCGTCCGCGTTGCCGTCACGATCGTGCAAGGATTGCCGCTCGCCGCGCTGCTTTTCTTTCTCTTCCCGCGGCTCGCGGGACCGCTGTGGGGACTGCCGTCCGATCACATGGGCCGCAGCGGCCTGTCCGATTCGATGCGGCCCGGCGCCATTGCCGAGCTGTCGCTCTCGGCGGAAGTCGCATTCCGGGTCGATTTCGACGGACCGGTGCCGCCGCCGGCCCTGCGCTACTGGCGCGGGCCGGTCCTCACGCGCTTCAACGGCGAGACCTGGGGCACGGGACCGATGCGGCTCGACGGCAGACCCGTGACCGAGGGCGGACCCATCGCGCGCTACGCCGTGCTGCTGGAAGCGAGCGATCGGCCGTGGCTTTTCGCGCTCGACCTGGCGGCGACGCTCCCGTTGCCGGCCTCTGCGGAAGGACGCACCGGCGTGCCCAACGTGGCGCGCCTGTCCCGCGACCAGCAACTCGTCGCCGGGGCCCCTGTCACGCAACCCGTGCGTTACATCGAAGCGTCCGTGCTTCGCGATCATTACCCGTCGTATCCCGGCGACGGCGAGACCAATGCAGTGGCCGCACCCGGAAACCCGAAAGCCGCCGCATTCGCAGGTGCGTTGCGTGCACGGTACGCCAGCGATCGCGAGCTCGTCGGCGCACTGCTCGATTGGTTCCGCAGCGAGCCGTTCCATTACACGCTGTCACCGCCGTACCTCGAGCGCGACCCGGTCGACGGCTTCCTCTTCGATACGCAACGCGGCTTCTGCGAGCACTTCGCGAGCGCATTCGCCGTGATTCTTCGCGACGCGGGAATACCCGCGCGCATCGTCACCGGCTATCAGGGCGGGGAGATCAATCCGAACGGCGGGTACCTGATCGTTCGCCAGTCCGACGCGCACGCGTGGACGGAGGTGCTGCTCGACGGGCAGTGGCAGCGCTTCGACCCTACCGCGACGGTCGCGCCCTCGCGGATCGAACGCGGCCTCGCCGCAGCGCTCCCCGCGGGCGAGCCGGTCCCGCTGCTCGCACGCCTCGATGGAAGCTGGTTGAAGTCGATGCAGCTCGCCTGGGACGCGTTCAACCACGACTGGCGGCGCAACGTGGTGGGCTTCAATTACGAGCGCCAGCGCGATCTGTGGCGCCGCTTACATCTCGATCGCTTCGCGCCGTGGCAGATCGCGGCCGGCGTCGCGGCGATCGCGTTCGTGTGGGCCAGCGTCATCCTCGGGTGGCTTGCCCTCAAGCGGAGGCGTCAGGAGCGTGCCCTCGTGCTGTGGGACGATGTCTGCCGACGCCTTGCCCACGCCGGACTTCCGCGGCTGCCGTACGAAGGTCCGCTCGCGTACGCCCGGCGCGCCGCGCAGCGCTGGCCGCAGTATGCGATCGCGTTCGCCGCCATCGGCGAGTCGTTCGCGGTGCTGCGCTACGGCGCGCTCGCCGGGCGCGATCGCGAGCGGACTGCGCTCTTGGCAACGCTCGAGCGTGCGATCGAAGTGCTGCCGCTGCCGGCGGCGCTTCGCTCAGTGCCGGCCGGATAGGGGTAGGCGAGTTTACTCCCCTACTACAGCAGACTGTCCCGGTCGAAGCCCTTGCGCATGAGGCGCAGCCGCAGTTTCTCGAGCGCCTCCCCCTGGATCTGCCGCACGCGTTCGCGCGTCACACCCAGATCCTGCGCGAGCTCGTCGAGCGTCGCCACCTCGTGGTTGTTCAAGCCGTAGCGACGCTCGACGACCTGCCGCTGGCGATCGGAGAGCTCGGCAATCCACTGCGGGATGTTCTGCGCGAGCTCGGTCTCGTGCAGCAGCAGCTCGGGTGAGATCGCGCCTTCGTCCGCGACGCCTTCGCGAATCGTGAGCCCCGGGTCGCGCTCGAGCGGGGCGTCGAGCGACAGCGGCTGCTCGTGATACCGGAGCAGGCGTTCGACCTCGCCGACCGGCTTGCCGAGCAGATACGCCACGTCGTCGAGCGTCGCCTCGCGGCCCGCTTCCGGTGCGTGCGAATCGAGATGGCGCTGGGCGCGCAGCACGACGTTGAGCTCCTTGACGACGTGCGTGGGCAGCCGGATCGTGCGCGACTGCGTGATCACGGCGCGTTCGATCGACTGGCGGATCCACCACGTCGCATACGTCGAAAAGCGGAAACCCCGTTCGGGATCGAATTTCGACAATGCGTGGATCAAGCCGAGATTCCCTCCCTCGATCACGGCGGCGCGCGCGAGCCCCCGATTGGTGTAATGCCGCGCGATGCTGACCACCAGACGCAGATTCCGCTCGATCAGCGTCTGGCGCGCTTCGAAGTCGCCGTCGCGCATGGCGCGCGCGAGCTTAAGCTCCTGTTCAGGCGAGAGCAGCGCATGCTGACCGATATCGTTGAGGTAGAGCTGCGTGATATCGGCGACGAAGTCCGCCGAGAAACCCGACACCGGCGTTTCAAGCGGCAACTCGGCGGAGTAGACGTCGGTCGCGGGCTGCTCGGCCGCGGCCGGTTCGATCTCGGCGGCCGGTTCAGCGGCTTCCTCCGCGCCAAGCAGATCCGTCATGCGCTCGCGCGCGCTCATGCCGGCGGCAGGTACCGCGCAGGGTCCATCGGCTTGCCGAGGCGGCGAATCTCGAAATGCAGTTTCACCTGATCGGTGTCGGTGTTGCCCATCTCGGCGATCTTCTGGCCCTGCGCCACCTGCTGGCCCTCCTTCACCAGAATCTCGCGATTGTGCGCATACGCCGACAGGTACGTCTTGTTGTGCTTGATGATGATGAGCTTGCCGTAGCCGCGCAGTCCGCTGCCGGCATAGACGACCTTGCCGGCCGCGCTCGCATACACGGGATCGCCTGCCTTGCCCGCGATGTCGATGCCTTTCAGATTCGCGGTGTCGGAGAAGCCCGTGACGACCTTGCCCTTCGCGGGCCACGTCCAATCGAGATGATCGTCTCCGGTGTCGCCCGAAGGCGACGGTATGCGGGTCGTATCGACCGGTGCTTCCGGACGCAAGGGCAGCGGCGCGGGCCCCGCTTCGGGCGCGGGCGCGGCGAGGGTCGGCGCCGCGGCAGCGAGCGTGATCTCGCGCACGGCATGTTCCGAATACGGCTCTTTCACGGCCTTCGGCGCCGACTTGAGATTGGCCGTGCCGGCGGCCGCGGAGGGTGACGCCGACGGCACACCGGTGCCGCCCGGCGATTTCGGTTCCGTCACCGGCGGTGTCGTGCGCAGCGGCGCCGTCGTCACGCCGGACGCCGCGGTCGTCGTAGATGCGGTCTCGCCCGGCGCCGTCAGGCGCAGCACTTGACCGACGCGAATCAGATTGACGTTGTCGATCTGGTTCCACGCAGCCAGCTCGCGGTAGTCAAGGCCGTTGTCGAGCGCGATCTGGTACAGCGTGTCGCCACGCTTCACGGTGTACGTCGGGGGCGGTACCTCGGGCGCCGCGGTCGCAGGTGGCGATGGCGCCCCCGGCGCCGGTGGCGTGATCGTCGTGGGAAGCGGTGTCGTGCGCTCCTCGATCGGCGCGGGACGCTTGGTCGCGCAGCCGAGAACAAGCAGCGCGATACATGCGACGACCACCCCGCGCGAAAGGCGGCGCGACGATCGGAGTTCGTCAGGCGTGGAGCACGCAAACATCATGGATGTACGACAGGGTCGAGCGGACGGCCGCGCAACATTGATTCCTGTGACGCTTCGAGCGCGCCGTTGGTTCACGCAAGACCGGGAAGGAGCGGCACGAATCTTACCGCATCGTAGGTCCGCTCCTTGAGGCCGTTCGGCGTCGCCTCGATCGTGGTCAGGCGCTGCACGCCGTACTCGCCCTCCTCGCTCTTCGCGAGCGGCAGCACCATCCGTCCACCGGGCTTCAAGTGGCGCAGGAGCGCGGTCGGAACGTGCGTCGCCGCCGCCGTGATCACGATCGCGTCGACCGTCAACTCCTCCTTCAAGTCCGTGCTGCCGTCGGCGTGCTTCAGGTGCACGTTCTTGAGCTTGAGCGCGGTCAGGTGACGGCGCGCCTTCGCGAGCAGCGCGCCGATGCGCTCGACGGTGTAGACGCTCTTCGCGAGGTGCGCGAGCACCGCCGTCTGATACCCGCAGCCGGTACCGATCTCGAGCACTGAGTCGAGTTCGTGCCCGTTTCGCGCGAGCTCGGTCATCCGTGCCACCACCCAGGGCTGCGAGATCGTCTGCCCGTGTCCGATCGGCAGCGGCACGTCCTCATATCCTCGGATGGCGAGCGCCTCGTCGACGAAGATGTGTCGCGGCACGGCGCCCATCGCCGAAAGCACGACTTCGTCGCGAATGCCGTCGGCGCGCAGGCGCTCCACCATGCGTGCACGGGTGCGATCCGACGTCATGCCGATGCCGCTCAACCGGTCGCCGAGCGTCCCCATCGCTCGCCTCCTTACCCTCTGTCTCCCATGCCGCTCATTGCGCCGCGAGCGCGCCGAACCATTCGCTTACGCTTGCCATGTCCTCGCGATGCGTGAGATCGATCTGCAGCGGCGTCACCGACACATACCCGCTCTCGACCGCGTGAAAATCGGTCCCCTCGCCCGCGTCCGCCGCCGGGCCCGCCGCACCGATCCAATAAACGGTTTCTCCGCGCGGGCTCTTTTCGCGGATGACGTTCTCCGCCTTGTGACGGCGTCCAAGGCGCGTGACGCGATAGCCGCGTATCGCGGGGCGCTCGATGTCCGGAACGTTGATGTTGAGGAGCCAAGGTCCCGCGGGCGCGCTCGCATGGCGCTCGACGAACGCCTGCGCGACCGCCGCCGCCGTCTCGAAATGTTCGGCCGCTTTCGATGCGAGCGAAATCGCCACCGACGGGACGCCGAGCAGGTAACCCTCGGTCGCCGCGGCCACCGTTCCGGAGTAGATGGTGTCGTCGCCCATGTTTGCACCGAGATTGATGCCGGAGATCACCATGTCGGGCAATTCGTCGAGCAGTCCCGTGACGGCGAGATGAACGCAATCGGTCGGCGTGCCGTTGACGAACAGGAACCCGTTGGGCGCGCGCCGGACCGACAGCGGGCGATCGAGCGTCAGCGAATTCGACGCGCCGCTGCGATCGCGCTCGGGCGCAACGACCGTCACGTGCGCGCGATCACGCAGCGCGTGAGCGAGGTGTTCGAGACCGGGCGCGAAATAGCCATCGTCGTTGGAAAGCAGAATGCGCATCGATGTGAATTATACGGTCGAACGTCGCCGGGCCAGGCTACGCGCGGCGCGCATCGCCCGCGCTATCCGATGAACGGATCCCGTCGGTGCAACAACCACGCGAGCGCTTTAGCCGCTGTTGCGCAGTCCCGCGGCCAGGCCGTTGATCGTCAGGTGAATCGCGTTCACGGTCGCTTCGTCGGTCTGCCCCGCGCGATGGCGGCGGAGCAGTTCGACCTGCAAATGATTGAGCGGGTCAAGATACGGGAAGCGGTTGCGGATGCTCCGCGCGAGCGTGGGATTGTCCTCGAGCAAGGTGGTTTGCTGGGTGATCGCGAACAGATGCTCGACCGTGCGCACGTGCTCGGCGCGGATGCGCGCGAAGATCGTGTCGCGCAGCGCGATATCGGGGACGAGCTCGGCGTAGCGCGACGCCACCGCGAGATCGGTCTTCGCGAGCACCATGCCCATGTTCGACAAGACGCTCTTGAAGAACGGCCAGCGCGCGTGCATCTCGGCGAGGAGCGCGATCCCGCGCGGATTCTCGACGAGCCAGGCGTCGACGGCGCTGCCGAATCCATACCATCCCGGCAGCATCAGGCGGCATTGCCCCCAGCTGAACACCCACGGGATGGCCCGCAGGTCCTCGATGCGCGTCGAGGCGCTCCGCGATGCCGGTCGGCTGCCGATGTTGAGCTCCGCGATTTCGGCGATCGGCGTCGATGCACGAAAGTACGCGACGAAGTCTGGCGTTTCGTAGACGAGCGCCCGGTAGGCGCGAAGCGCGTGCGCGGCGAGCTGGTCGAGCGCTGTGAAGTAGCCCTCCGCACGCGGGCCGAGCCGTTCGCTGTCGGAGAGGCCCGCTTCGAGCGTCGCCGCGACGAGCGCTTCGAGATTGCGCCGGCCAAGGTCGGGGTCGGAATATTTGCTGCCGATGATCTCGCCCTGCTCGGTGATCCGCAGTCCGCCGTCGACGCTCCCCTCGGGTTGCGCGAGGATTGCGTCGTAGCTCGGTCCGCCGCCGCGCCCGACGGTGCCGCCGCGTCCGTGGAACAGTCTGAGCTTGATGCGATGCTGGCGAAACGCCTCGACCAGGTCGAGCTCCGCGCGATAGAGCGCCCAGTTCGACGCCAGATAGCCGCCGTCCTTGTTGCTGTCGGAATAGCCGAGCATCACCTCCTGCCAGTTCCCCCGGCTTTCGAGCATCGCGCGATAGCAGGCGACGTCGAACGCTGTCCGCATGATGTCGTCGCACCGCGCAAGATCGTCGATCGTTTCGAACAGCGGGATGACGTTGAGGGCGAGCGTTGTGCCCTTGAGCAGGCCGACTTCCTTCAGCAGTACGGCAACTTCCAGCAGGTCCGAGACCGACTGGCACTTGGAGATGACATAGTTCGGAAGCGCCTGCGCGCCGTAACGCGCGCGAACTTCGGCGGCGGCAGAGAGAATCTCCAGTTCGGAGACAGCGCGCGGCGAATAAACGAGATGCGGCGAATGAAGCAGTCGCGGTGACTTGAGCTCGGTTTCGAGGACCGCAACGCGCTGACCCTCGGCGAGCTTCGTGTAATCCGCCGTAACACCGGCCTTCGCAAGGAGCTCGGCGATCACCGCCTCGTGGACGTCGCTGTTCTGTCGCAAGTCGAGCGTCGCCAGGTGAAAGCCGAAGACGTCGACCGCGCGGCGCAGCGGGTCGAGTCGATTCGTACCGAGCTCTGCCGAGCCGTGCGATGCGAGCGACGCCGCGATCGTGTCGAGATCGATGCGAAGCTCCGCTGGGGTTGAATAAGGTTTCGCCTCCATCGCCACCCGAAGCGGGCGCACGGTGGGTGCGAGCTCGCGCGCGCTGGCGGCGACGCGCGCGTAGATGCCGACGAGCGCGCGACGATACGGCTCGTCCTGTCGATGGGGATTGTCGTCATGCGCGACGTCCGCAAGCGCGGCAAGCGCGGGTGTTGGCGTCATCATCCGCGAGGAGAGCGACAACTCGGCGCCCAGGCGATGGATGCTGTCGAGATAATGTTCGAATGCGACCGCGGCCTGTGCGCGTGTTCCATACCTGAGCGTCTCTGCCACGACGAATGGATTGCCGTCGCGATCGCCGCCGATCCACGAGCCCAACTTGAAGAACGATGGCAGGCGCAGATCGTCGATGCCTAGCTCGCGCGCCAGCCTGGCTTCGATCGTGGCGTAGAGCTGCGGGACTTCGGCGAGGAACGTATAGCGGTAGTACGCGAGCCCGTTCTCGATCTCGTCCGCGACCTTGAGGCGCGAGGCGCGGATCATCGCGGTCTGCCACAGTGTCAGCACCTGGCGCCGCAGATGCCGCTCGATGGCGTCCCCCTCTTCCGGCGTGAGCGGTGCGCGGTCGCGCTCGCCGAGCACGCGCGCGATCTCGCGCTCGACATCGAGAATGCTCTTGCGCTGCACCTCGGTCGGATGCGCGGTAAGCACCGGACTCACCAGGGCATCGGCGAACCAGCGCGTGATCGCAGACGCGTCGACGCCGGCACCGGCAAGCTTGTCCAGCGCGAAAGCCACGCTGCCGCGCTGCGGCGGGGACCCGCCGAGGGCGTGCGCCCGCCGCCGGCGATTCTGATGCACGTCCTCGGCGATATTGGCGAGATGCGAGAAGTACGAAAACGCGCGCACGACGTCGAGCGTCTGCGCAATCGAGAGCGCATTCAGGATCCGGCCGAGTTCCGCGCGCACCGCGTCCGCATCCTCGGGCGCCGCCCGCCGAAAGCGGATCGCCGTCTGGCGAATCCTCTCGACCGTGGCGAATCCATCCTCGCCGGTTTGAGCCCGCAGCACATCCCCCAGGACGCGGCCCAGCAACCGCGTGTCCTCCTTCAGCGGCAGATCCTTATCGGCAACCGACGCCGAGCTCGAGTCGCGGTTCATGGGTCGGATTGCGCCGACTTGATCGCGTCGGCGAGGAAAAACACCGCGGCCGCATAGAGCCGGCTTCGGTTGTACCGCGTGAGCACGTAGAAGTTGGGGAACGCCACGAAATACCGCACGCTCTCGGCGCCGTCGACCGGTGCGTCCTCGAGCATCACAATCCCGACCGGATCGGGAACAAGCTCGGGGCTGGGGGTTGTGCTTGCCTGCACCGTCACGCCGTCCAGCGCCCACGCCGCGAGCGCGCGGCGCTCGCTGATGCCGCCGTCGAGCTTGCGGTCGACATCGTCGCGGTGCGCGTCCTCGATCTCGGCCGGCGCGAGGATCGGCTGCCCGCGCAGCCAGTCGTGGCGCGCGAGGTAATTGGCCACGCTGCCGATCGCGTCATCGTCGTCGTGCCAGAGATCGATTCGCCCATCGCCGTCGAAATCGACTGCATACCGGCGCACGCTTCCCGGCATGAACTGCGGAATGCCCAGGGCACCGGCGTACGATCCGCGCGGCTCGAGCGGAGAGAGCCGCTGCTCGCGCGCAAGCCGCAGAAATTCCTTGAGCTCGCCGCGAAAGAACGACGCCCGACGCGGGTAATCGAAGGCGAGCGTCGTCAGCGCGTCGATCGTCCGATAGCTGCCGGTGTTCCGCCCATAGAACGTCTCCACGCCGAGTATCGCGACGATGATCTCGGCGGGCACGCCGTAGGTCTCCTCGGCCCGCGCGAGCGCATCGTGGTGCACCTTCGCGTACGCAATGCCCTGCGCAACGCGCTCGATGCCGAGGAACGGCGGCGCGAATTCATACCATTTCGGCGGCGCGACGACGGGGCGCTCCATCGCCGCGAGGACCTTCGGCTGAAACCGCGCCGCGGCGAGCCAGTGGGTGACTTCCCGCCGGTCGAATCCTTCGTCGCGCACGAGCTCGTCGATGAACGCCTTCACTTCCGCGCGTTGCGTGTAACGCGGCGCCGGCGGCGCGGCATGCGCCGGTGCGCTCGTCTGGGCGCAAGCGTCGGTGAACCCGCACACCGCCATGATCACGAGCGGCAGCGCGAGCGCATAGTGGTGCACTGTCTCTCGCGGTATGAACGACGGTCGCGATGGTATCATCGTCGCGAGGACCGACCGCGTTTTTTCAGGGGACAGACCACGTTTTGCGCGTGACGAGCGCAGTTGCAGCCACCACGCGAGCACGAGAACGCGGTCTGTCCCCCGCCATGCACGCCCTCTATCCGCTCGTCCGACCGCTGTTGTTCGCGCTCGACGCCGAGACCGCGCATGACGCAGCATTCGGCGCGCTCGACATCGCCACGTCGCTTGGCATCGCGAAGCTCGCCGCGCCGTCCCGTGTGGCGGCACCGGTCGAGGTCATGGGCATTACCTTCGCGAATCGCGTCGGTCTTGCGGCCGGGCTGGACAAGAACGCTGCACACGTCGACGGGCTGGCCACGCTGGGCTTCGGATTCCTCGAAGTCGGTACCGTCACGCCGCGACCGCAGCCCGGCAACCCGCGGCCGCGGCTGTTTCGGTTGCCAAGTGCCGAGGCGCTCATCAATCGGCTCGGCTTCAACAACGACGGTGTGAAGCGGCTCGTCGGAAACCTTTCGCGCGCGCGGTACCGCGGCGTTCTCGGCATCAATATCGGCAAGAACTTCGATACGCCGAACGAGCGGGCGGCCGACGACTACGTCGCGTGTCTCGACGCTGTGTACGCACACGCGAGCTACGTGACGGTCAATGTCTCGTCGCCCAATACCCAGGGCTTGAGGGATCTGCAGGCGGAAGATGCGCTGAGATCGCTGCTCGCGCGCCTGAAACGTGAGCAGTCGCGGCTTGCGAATGTGCAAGGTCGATACGTTCCGCTGGCGGTCAAGATCGCGCCCGACCTGTCCGACGAGGCGATTGCGGGCGTCGCCCGCGTCCTGGCGAAAACGGGTGCCGACGCGGTCATCGCGACCAACACGACGCTCGCGCGGGACGGCGTTCGCGGGCTTCCGCGTGCCGACGAAGCCGGCGGACTCTCCGGGCGTCCGCTACGCGAGCGCGCAACCGCCGTCGTGGCGACGCTTGCGAAAGCGCTGGATCGCGCTCTGCCGATCATCGGTGTCGGCGGCATCTTCTCGGGCGATGACGCGCGCGAAAAGATCGAAGCCGGCGCCGCGCTCGTCCAACTCTACACGGGGCTCATCTACCGCGGCCCGGCGCTGGTCGACGAGTGCGTGCAGGCAGTAAACGAGTTTCCGGCGATCGCGAGCGGACCGCCGCGATCGGCGCGATCGCCACGATCAAAATCACAACGCTGACGGGCCTTCGACAAGCCCGGATGGATGAAAATCGCCGGGATAAACCCGTCGATTTTCTGTGGGTAGTAAGAACGGGGGCAACGCCTGACAACGCCGCGCACGCGAGGCGATAAAGAGTACGCACTCGATTTTTGCAGAGGTTGGCGACGAAAAATGCCGGGCTTGGCCCGGCATTTTTCATCTCGTCAGCTTTTTGCGTGGCGCTCTGCGTTGTGATTTTTCCGCAGCGGTCGCGGGCATTGCCTCGCGACCACTGGAAATTCGTTTACTACCGCCCACCATGATCTTCCCTTCGGCTTCCGCCACGATCACGCGGTTCTGATTGCGGGCGACGCCGCGTAGCGTGACCACGCCGCCGTGGTGCTTCGGCTTCGGATCGAGCGCGACGATGGTCCATGTCATCGTGAGCGTGTCTCCGGGTCGCACGGGCGCGACAAAGCGCGCGTTGTGCTCGAGGTATGCGATCGCCGTGCCGTAGAAGTACATGCCGACCGGCGCGCCCATCAGCGCCGAAGTCAGCATGCCGTGCAGCACGCGCGTGCCGAAGCGCCGTCCGCGGGCGTACGTCTCGTCGGTGTGGTGGGGGTTGAAGTCGCCGATGAGACCGGCGCCCAGGACCAGATGCGTCTCGGTGACGGTGACGGTGCGCGAGAACGTCTCGCCGATCGCCACTTCGTCGAAGGCTCTGCCGCTGTCGTCGGTCCCACGCACCGTCAGGCAGCTCCCGCGGACGCCTTGGCGCCTGGCGACGGCACGAGCGGCTCGAACGCAACGCCCAGGGCGCGAACGCCTTCGAGGAGATGCGTGTACGCGGAGTCGACGTCGAGCGCCGCGCCGCGCACGCCGAGCTCAAGACGTCGCGAGCCGTCGGCCATGATCGTCGGCAGGCTGAAGAGCTTGACGCGTCTAAAGCGGGCGACGTTTTCTTCCATCAACGGCAGGAGCTGGCTCTCCCCCGCGCCATAGACGACGAGGGTGCGCTCGACCGGCCGCTCGCGTCGCAAGTCGGGATGCCGGGTGTCGAGCACCCAGTCGAGCATCGGCCAGGCCATTTGCGGAAACCCCGGGAAAAAGTAGTGCTCGCGGAGAAAGAATCCCGGCACGCGGTTGAAAGGATTCGGGATGACGCCGCACCCCGAAGGGAACTCGGCCATCAGGATCCGGTACGGATAGGCTTCGGCGCCGAAGCGCGCCTCGATTTCGCGAACCGCATCGGGGTGCCGCACGAGCGGTACGCCGAAAGCCTCGGCGGCAGCCTGCCGCGTGTGGTCGTCGGGCGTCGCGCCGATCCCGCCAAAGCTGAATACGATGTCGCCGCGGGCGATCGTCGCGCGCAGCATGCCCGCGATGCGCTCGCGATCATCGCCGAGATAATGGGCGCTATCGAGCGTAAGTCCACGTGCGACCAGCACTTCGATCACGTGCGCGAAATGCTTGTCTTGCCGCTTGCCATTCAGGATCTCGTCGCCGATGACGAGCGTGACGAGCGCTCGATCCACCCCCGACACCTTTTCGCCCGGATCGGTCATTACGCGACGCTCCCCGGGTCAGGATGTTTCTTGCACGGGAGGCGTACCCAAGCGACGGCGTTCTCTAGCGGCGGGCCCCGAAAACCCACCGCGGCCGGATGCCGCTAGTGGATGGTCTCGGCTTCGTCGCCGAGCTTCTCGTTGATCTGCGTCAGCACGCTCGTGAATGCGCGGTCGATCAGCGGCTCGGCTTCGACCAGGCGCGCGCGATCGGCGCGGAAGCGGTCGGCGAGCTCTTCCGCAGTCATCGAGAGCGCCTTCTGTCCCTGCCGGTTGGTGAAGAGATACGTGCCGCGCAGCGGGCTCACCCAAGCGAGCTTGGAGAACGCGAGCTGGCCGCCTTCGTCCTCGAACTCGACCCACATACCGCGCTCCAGATTGCGCGCGATCTCGAGGTACTCGTCGTCGAGCACTTCCTTGACGGGTTCCGGCGGCGCCGGTTCGGCCGGGGCCATCGCGACCGCGAGCGCTTCCGCCTTGGCGGCCGCGGCTTGGTCGCCGGACGCCTTCGCGACTTCCGCCTGCACTTTCGCCGCTTCGGAGACGGCGGCGGTTGGCGAAGCCATTTGCGCAAGCGACGGCTTCACTGCGGCGGCGTGCGCTTCGACCAGGTTGGCCATGAACGCTTCGCGCTCGTCGCCCACCCACGATTGCGCGTGCATCCCACCGCTCAAGCGCTTGAGAAGCGACGGCAGCAACGCGACGAGGTGCTTGCGGTCCTCTGGCGAGCGCTTTGGCTGCACGCTCCACACCAGGTCCTCGAGGGTGGTGATGCCGGAGCTCCAGGCTTCGCTCTCCTCCCCTTGCGTGAGGTAGATGTTTTCGAGCGCGACCTGCCATTTCTGCCGCAGGAAGCGCGCGAGGAACTGCGGGATCTGGTAGCTCTCGATGCGCCGCTCGACTTCCGACTTCGACACGACGCCGGCGATCTCGCGGCGGTCGCGCTGGTTGATCTCCTCGGCAGTCGTCGCGATGTTCGCTTCGGCCGCCTTCTCCTCGTCGGCGAGAAACGACTCGAGTTCCGCACGCAGGTCGTCGAACAGCGCGAGGTTGTCGGAGAATTCGTCGAGAATGCGATGAACGATGTGCTCGATCTTCTTGTACAGCGGATCGGTGGTGCCCATGACCGGCGACCAGCCAAGCCCCGCTTCTGCGAGCGCGTTGACGAGCAGCCGCGACGGATGCGTCTTCTTCGCGAAGAAGGCTCCGTCGAGCATCGCCGCCTTGAGAACCGGGATCTGCAGCCGAGCGAGCAGCGCTTTGATCCCGTCGGGAAGGTCCTTGGTCTCGAAGATGAAGTCGAACAGCATCGCGACCATCTCGATCGTCATCGACTCGATCTGGTTCGCCTTCTGTCCGAGCGGGGATTCCTGCAAGTCGCGCAGCACGTTGTGCAGGCCCTGCGGAATGCCGGAGAAGGTGACCTGCGCACCTTCGATATCGAATCCGGTCTGGCCGGCCTGCAGCCTCGTCAGGCCCTCGTGCAGTGCCGGCGACGAGATGATGGGCGCGCCGGGGATGTAACCGGAGGGTGTCGGCGCCAGCGGTGCGAAGGTGTGCATCGGTGCTGCGCTGCCGAAGCCCGGCATCTCGATCGTCGGCAGGTCTCCCTGCGCAAACGGAGACCCGGGGAACGGCGCCTGCGGTGCCTGGGGCGCCTGCGCCCGGATCATGCCGCCCTGCGCCATCCGACGGAACATCGCCATCACGTCGAATTCGGGCGGCGGAGCTGGAGGCATGGGCGCGCCTGCGGATTCCGCCTTCGCCCCGTCGGCGCGCCGGCGCTCGCCCGGCATGCCCTTATTGACGATCGACGGACGACCGGCGCCCGGCATCACCTGCATGTTCTGCAGATGCCGATTCAGGTCGGCGTAGATCGAGTTGATTTCGGAGAGCGGGGCCTGATTGAGCTCCTTCAGGATCTGAAACTTGATCCGGTTCTCGGTCTTGACACCCTTGAGTGCCGCGGTGAACGCGTCGACGATCGTGGCCGGCGCGAGCGGATTCGCTTCCGTGCTGAGGTCGGGCTTGCCAAGCAGGTGCCCGACCCCGCGATTGAACGACATCAGCTCGTCGTGGCAGAGGTTCTCGACCACCCGGATGATGTTCCCAGTGATGACCGATTCATCCATCGACGACGTGTCGACGAGCGTGAGCTTGTTCGCATCCACCTTCGAAAAATCGGCCTTTATCTCCTCCTTGCCGGAGATCCGCTCGTCGATCAGCTTGCGGAGCTTCTGCTCGAACTCGGCCATCAGGTTCGCGCGCTCGCCGCGCAGGGCGCCGCGCGCGTCCAGAAACAGCTGCTGCTCTTCGCGGATGTCGGTACGACCGGCGCGATCCATCAGCATGTCGCCGATCTTGTCGAGGGTCGATGAAAACGACAGCAGCAGTCGGTGCACCGCGAGGTCGCGGCAGTCAGACAGGATCTTCGCCGTCTCGCGCGGAGGCGGACGGCGCGGTTGCGCCTCGGTCGAGGTCTGGAGGGTCACGGGCGCGTGGTCCTAAAGCGGCGCTTCAAGGCGCGACAAAAGGCTCCTGCATGTTCAAGGCGTTAAGACGGAATCTCCCCAAGCTACTCTAGCACGCCCGCCTGTCCGACCGCCAGCGAGGGACCACGCTCACCCGACGGGCGTTGTCCTGGGCGGATCAGGTCCGCGACAGTGCCGCCCAGGCCTTCTCGACGCGTTTGTACGAGACCGGCATCGGCGTCTTCAGCTCCTGCGCGAACAGCGAGACCTTGAGCTCTTCGAGAAGCCAGCGGAAGGCCTCGAGCTCCGGCGTATGGCGGCCCGCCTTGCGCTCGCTATCTGCACGCTCGGCGTAGCGCAACCACCATGCGTCGACCTGCGCCGCATGTCGTGTGTCGCGATCGCGGTGTGTCGCGTACTTGTCGATGCGTCGCGCGAGGGCTTCGAGATAGCGCGGCAGGTGCTGAAGCTGCGCCCACGGCGTCGCGGAGAAGAATCCGGGAAACACCAGCCGGTCGCGCTGCCGCTTGACGTCGGCAGCGAGGCGCGCGAGTCCCGGCGGCAGGTCGCTCAGTCGGCGTGAAAGCGCAGCGTAGCTCGCCGCGATGCGGTGAAGGAGCTCGAACGCCCCGTCCGCCACCGCGTCCATGCGCGAGCGGGCGCGCTTCACCTGGGCCGCGAAGCGCTGCGCATCGCGTGGCAGCGGATCGTCTCCCAGGAACGCCCGATCGACGATGGCGTCGAGCGCATCGGCGAGGAGCGCATCCTCGCCGATCGCGCCCTTGAGATCGCGTAAGGTCTCCTTGAATCGCGCTCCACCCTTCGCATGCCGCCCGACGAGGTCCTTGAGCTGGATGCGCATCAGGCGCAATACGCCCTTGCGCGTTGCCGCACTCGCCGCATGCGCGGTATCCATGAGCGCAAGCGACACGCTGTCGTCTTCGTCGACGAGCGCGGGATAGCCGGTCAGGCGCTGACCCTGCCGCAGGCTCGTGAGCGTCTCGGGCAGGTCGCCGAAATCCCAGGCGCGCAAGCCCTTGCGCTCGAGCGCGGGTCCTGCGGCGGCAAACGACATCTGCGCCGCCTCGCCGAGGCGCTCCTTCAACGCCATCAAATCGCGTCCCTCGGCAAGCTCGCTCCCCGCGGCGTCGACGACGCGCACGTTGAACGCGAGGTGCGGTAACAGCTCGACCCGGTCGAAGAGATCGCGCGGCAGCGGCTCGGAAAACCGCTGCGCGAGATGTTCGCGCAGCGCATCGGGGAGGGAAACTTCGCGGTCGGTCGCGTCGACCAGGAACGCCGTCACGGCGTCCGGCAGCGGGATCAGGCGATTGCGCTGGGCCTTCGGAAGCGCCTTGAGGTAATGCGTCACCTTGTCGCGGACCATGCCCGGAACGAGCCAGCTCAGGCGCGCTTCGTCGATCTGGTTGAGCAGCGGCAGTGGAACCGTGAGCGTGATGCCGTCCCGTGGGTGACTGGGCTCGAAGCGGTACTTGAGCGGAAGCGTGGCGCCCGCCATCGCCAGCGTTTCGGGGAAGAGCTCCTCGGTCACGGACGCCGCTGCGTGACGCATCAGCGCGTCGCGCGTCATGAAGAGGCGTTTCGGCTCGCGCGCCTCGACGCTCTCGCGCCAGCGCTCGAACGTGGCACGCGAGTGCACGGACGGGTCGATGCGCTCGGCGTAGAACGCAGCGATCGTGTCGTCGTCGACCAGCACGTCCTGACGGCGCGCCTTGTGCTCGAGCGCGGCGACCTCAGCGATGAGCTTGCGGTTGTGCTCGGCGAACGTACCCCGCGTTGCCAGCGTGCCCGGAACGAGCGCCTCGCGGATGAAGATGTCCCGGGCGGCCGGCGCATCGATCGTGCCGAACGAAACGGGCCGACGGGCGACGAGTGTGAGGCCGTAGAGCTGGACGCGCTCGCTGGCAACGACCTCGCCGCGCTTCTCGTCCCAGTGCGGATCGAAGTACTCGCGCGTTACCCGGTCGGCGGCCACCTTCTCGATCCACTCGGGCTCGACGCGTGCGGCGATGCGTGCGAAGAGCCGCGTCGTTTCGGTGAGTTCCGCGGCGACAATGAAGCGCGGAGATTTGCGCTGGATACCCGACGCGGGATGGAGGTAGAAACGGACGCCGCGCGCGCCGTCGTAGCCGTCGTCGTTCTCGCTGCGCACGCCGATGCTGCCGAGAAGGCCGGCGAGGAGCGCGCGATGGATCGACGCATAACGGGCGTCGTCGATCTTCGCCGGCAGCGCCGGGTCGAAGCGCCACCCGGCCTCCGCGAGTGCCTGCGCGAGCTCGCGCTGCACGTCGCGCCATTCGACGAGCCTCAGCCAGGAAACGAATTGCGCACGACAATGCTCGACCAGGCGCCGGTGCGAGAGCTTCTCCTTCTGCGCTTCGGCGAAGAATTCCCACAGCGCGATCAGCGACAGGAAATCCGAGCGCTCGTCGCGAAAGCGCAAATGCGCCTGGTCCGCGGCCTGGCGCCGCTCGAGGGGCCGATCGCGCGGATCCGGCACGGACAGTGCGCTCGCGATGACGAGCGCCTCGGCGACGCAACCTTCGTCGCGCGCCGCCTGCAGGATCCGGCCGATTCGCGGGTCGAGCGGAAGGCGCGCGAGCTCGCGACCCGAAGACGTGAGCGCGTTCGACGCATCGACGGCGCCGAGCTCCTGCAACAACTGGTATCCGTCGGCGATCGCGCGCGGTGACGGCGCGTCGACAAACGGGAAGCGGTCGACCGCGCCGAGACCGAGTGCCGCCATGCGCAGGATCACCGATGCAAGGGAGCTGCGCTGGATCTCCGGCTCGGTGAACCGCGGGCGCGCGGTGAAGTCGTCCTCGGCGTACAGGCGAATGCATATGCCATCGGCGACGCGACCGCAGCGACCCGCGCGCTGGTTCGCGGCGGCCTGCGAGATCTTCTCGATCGCAAGCAACGTAGTCTTGCTCCTGAGCGCGTAGCGCTTGATCCGCGCCAGGCCGGTGTCGATCACATAGCGCACGCCCGGAACGGTGAGCGAGGTCTCGGCGACGTTGGTCGCGAGGACGATGCGGCGTCCGTTCGACGGCGCGAAGACCCGTTGCTGCTCTTCGACCGAGAGCCTCGCATACAGCGGCAGTACTTCGACGAGATTCGCAAAGCGGCTTCGCGCAAAGTGCTTGCGCACGACGTCGCCCGTCTCGCGGATCTCGCGCTCGCCAGGAAGAAAGGCCAGGATATCGCCGGGACCCTCGCGCCATAGCGCGTCGGCCGCCGAAGCGATCGCTTCCTCGAGCTCCTCCTCGTCGTCCGTCTCCACATCGTCGGCGGCGAGCGGACGATAGCGAATCTCCACCGGAAACGTCCTGCCGGAGACCTCGATGACCGGCGCCGGCCCCACGCTGCCGGCGAAGTGTCGTGCGAACCGGTCGGCGTCGAGCGTCGCGGAGGTGATGATCACGCGGAGATCGGCGCGCCGGCGCACGAGCCGCGCGAGATAACCGAGCAGGAAGTCGATGTTGAGGCTGCGCTCGTGCGCCTCGTCGACGATGATCGTGTCGTAGGCAAGCAGGTCACGATCGCCGTGCGTCTCGGCGAGGAGCACCCCGTCGGTCATGACCTTGATGAACGCGTCGGGGTGCGTACGGTCGGTGAAGCGCACCTTGTAGCCCACCGCGGCGCCGACCGGCGTGCCGAGCTCCTGTGCAATACGCGAGGCGACGGCGCGCGCGGCGATGCGGCGCGGCTGAGTGTGACCGATCATCCCGCGCTCGCCACGTCCGGCGGCGAGGCAGATCTTCGGGAGCTGGGTGGTCTTGCCCGATCCGGTCTCGCCGCAGACGATGACGACCGGATGCTCGCGAATCGCGTCGGCAATCTCCGCGACGCGGGCCGTGATCGGAAGTTCCGGCGGATACTCGATCGCGGGCTTCTGGCTCAGGCGTCGCTCCTGACTCGCGATTGCGGCCGACGATTGCGCTTCGAGCTTCGTCCATTCGCTTGCTGCGTTGCGCCGGGCACGCAATTGCACGAGACGGCGCTCGAGACGCGCGGCGTCGACGAGCGACATCCGATCGAGGCGCGAGCGCACGGCGGTCTCGATCGATTTCGGCGCAGGAGAAGTCGCGGGAGAGATGGGACCGGCCATGAGTACGACGCGGGCGGCGCGGCGTTCCTTAAGCCACCCGAAAACCGCTCGCATTCTACTTCCGGGGCCCCCCGATGACCCGAGGCGCCCCGCTTCAAAAAGGAGGTCAACCTCGCTATGATCGGCGCGAAGCCCGCGCGTTGATGCGGGCGCCTTCTTCAACTGCCGGAGCCCGCGATGCGCTCATCCTTCCGCCCGCTATGTTGCGCTCTCGTCGTGGTGATCGCGCTGGGTGCCGGCGAGACGTCGCTTGCCAAGACCCTCCGCTGGGCGAATCGCGGCGATCCGCAGACCACCGATCCGCATTCGCAGAACGAGGGTCTCACGAACAACGTCAACGAGCTCGTCTACGAGTTCCTGATCAGCCGCGACAAGGAGCTGAAGCTCATCCCGAAGCTCGCCGTGTCGTGGGAAAGACTCAACGACTTGACGTGGCGCATCCACTTGCGTCCCGGCGTCAAGTTCCACGACGGCACGCCGTTCACGGCCGACGACGTCGTGTTCAGCTACGAGCGGGCGCGCGCCGAAACGTCGCAACTGCGCGTGTACGCCAATGCCGCCGGCATGCCGAAGAAAGTCGACGACCTGACCGTCGATTTCACGACCAACGGACCCAACCCGATCGAGCTCGAGCACATGGCGACGATCAACATCATGTCGAAGGCCTGGTGCGAGAAGAACAAGGCGGTCAAGCCGCAGGATTACAAGGCAAAGGAGGACATGATCACCGCGCATCAGGCGAACGGCACCGGTCCCTTCATGCTGAAGTCGCGCGAACCCGACGTGAAGACGGTGCTGGTCAAGAATCCCAACTGGTGGGGGATCAAGGAGGGAAAGTTCGAAGGCAACGTCGACGAGATCGTGTTCACGCCGATCGGCTCCGACGCGACGCGCCTTGCCGCGCTGATCTCCGGCGACGTCGACATCATCAACGACGCGCCGCCCGCCGACGTGCCGCGGCTCAAGCAAACGCCGAACATCAAGGTGCTCGAAGGCGTCGAGAACCGCGTCGTGTTCATCGGCATGGACCAGAACCGCGACGAACTGCTCTATTCAAACGTGAAGGGCAAGAATCCGTTCAAGGACAAGCGCGTGCGCCAGGCGCTCTATCAGGCGATCGATATCGACATGCTCCACAAGACGACGATGCGCGGCCTGTCGAATCCCACCGGCGCGATGCTGCCGGCGCCGGCGCAGTCGACGCCCGAGCTCGAAGCGCGCCTGCCCTACGACCCGGCCGCAGCGAAGAAGCTGCTTGCGGATGCGGGCTACCCGGGTGGCTTCGAGGTCACCCTCGATTGCCCGAACAACCGCTACGTGAACGACGAGCGCATCTGCCTTGCGCTTGCCGCCATGTGGGCCCAGATCGGCCTCAACACCAAGGTCAACACGATGCCGAGAGCGAACTACTTCCCCAAGCTCGAGAAGCTCGACACGAGCCTGTACATGCTGGGCTGGGGGGGCGGCGCGACCGACGCGATCTTCATCCTGCAGCCGGTGCTCTCGACGTACAGCGGCAAGGGTGACGGCGACTACAATTACGGCCGCTACACCAACGCGAATCTCGACGCGCTGGTGGCGAAGGTCAAGGTCGACATGAATCCCGCCTCGCGCTTGAGCGAGATCCGGGACGCGCTCGCCTCACAAAAGCAGGAGATCAACCATCTGCCGCTGCATCGCCAGGTCATTCCCTGGGCGACGCGCGCCAACGTCACCGCCGTGCACCGCGCGGACAACTTCGTCATTCCATTCTGGGTGACGGTGCAATAGTCGGCGGCGCCTCCGTCGCCCGTTGGAGGGTTGATGTCCCCGGCGAGGGCAGCGGACGCGCGATGTAGCGCGTAATGACCGCAGCGATCGCGATCACCGTGGCGCAGGTAAGCCCGAAGGCGGTCCAAGCGATCGCCGTGTTGCTCTCGCTTGCGCGCACGACGCCAGCGAGCAACGTGACGGTCGCGACGTAGGCGGGCGCCGCGCGCGGATCGAAACGCAGCAGCATGTAGACCACCGCTGCATCGAGCATGCCGTCGGCAAGAGCGCCGAGGACGCCGGCGGTCGTCACCCCGGTCCTCGCCACCGCGATCGCCTCTGCTGTGCGCAGCAGTACGATGATCGCGACTGCGACTCCCACCCGGCGCGTCCATCCCGCGGTCACGCGCGAAAGGACGTAGAGGAGGAACAGCATGATCGCGACGCTCTGCACCACGCCGAGGCCGTCGATGACACCAGACAGGAGCGACGACCATGCCGCGACCCCGGTCAACGCGGGCCAGTACGGCAGCCGCCCCGGAACATAGTGCCTCAGCATCGACTCGACACCGGCCACGAGGAGCGCGGCGGCCGCGCCCTGCGCCCATCCGGGGAGTCGACCCGCAAGCGTGCCGCGCGCGACGTCCCGCGCGTACCAGGCTCCGACGCCGCCAACGATGCCGACCACCAGGGCGGTCAGCAGCCCACCGGCAAGACTGCGGGCGACGGAAAGCAGCGCCTGCGAAAGATAAGGCGTCGCAGTCGAGAATCCCATTTCCGTCACCGGCCATGCGTTCCAAAGACCGATGCCGGTGACGAGCACCGAAACGCCGAACACCCCCGCAGCGGCGCGCAGATCGCAACGATGCCGGTTCCACGCGACGACGCCGAGCGTCAGGGCCGCGACGATGAATGCCAGGAACGCGCCGCCCGCGACGAACTTGATCCAGACTTCCTGGTTCTCACGCGTGCTCTCGGCGCGCTTCCATGATTCGGGCACGCGAACATAACGGCCGGTCGCCGCGATCGCGTCGCCGCTCACCACGACCAGGTAGCGCGCCTCGGCGCCCATGCCGACGTTGATCTTCGGATCGACGAACTCGAAGCCCCAGTCGACCCGATGGTCGAGCTTGCGCTCGTCGGCGACGACGGTGTTGAGCTTCGTGGGGTCGACGGCAAACCAATCCTGCAGGGCGCGCTCGGCGAGCGTCTGCGCATGGTCGCGATCGAGGCTCGCTCCGGGCCGCGACTCGGGGAGCGGGTGCCGGACCTGGCGCACGACGCCGTCGGGGTTCACCGTCACGCGCCATTCTTCCGCACGGTCCACCGTATCGCCGCCGAAGCGCGCATAGCGAACCTCCCACATTGGCGGCGCGAGGAATCGATCCGCGATGAGCGCCCGATAGACCTCGGCCCCCGCCATCTGCCACACGAACCGGTGCCACGTCCAGGCTTCTGGATTCTCCGGCGCCACGCGCACCATCGCCATGCGGCGCCATTCGGGGCCAAGTTCGGCGCGCTGCCTCACCAGCTCGGCCTCGGCGATTCGAATCGCGTCTGCTCGCGTAAGCGGCAGCATGGGCACGTCGAAGCGCCACGGCGCGCTCATGATCCACAATGCGGCGCCGATCACCGCCAGCACGGGGAGCGCGCGCTGCGCGCGAATGGCGATCGCGCCGGCCCCGATCGCCGCGGAAACCACGGACGGCTCCTCGCTCGAAGGCCTGCGCGGCGTCCACGCGGCGTTTCGCAACGCGTCCGGCAACTCGATCCATGCACCCTGCTGAGCGCGTCGCAGCAGGACGATGATCAGAGGCGTCGCGCCGGCCAGGATGACGAGCGCCTCCTGCGCGAGCGCTCCGCGCGCCGCCGTGAGAAACAGCGGCATCGACATCAGAATAAGGTCGAACAGCGAGTGCAACAGGATTGTCGGCACCAATCCATAGCGAAGAAAGATGAGCCCCCAGATGAGCGACGGCACGATGAGCTCGAGCGGGCGCGAGTACGCCGGCAGGCCGGGGTAGTTCGCGTGGGCCCCGCCGAAGACCAGCGCCTGCACGATGAGGGCGATGACGATGCCGGCACGGCGATGACCGAAATGGCCGCCGATCAGCGCGCCGAGCGCGAGCGGAATCGCGCGGAAAGCACATTCTTCGAGAAAGCCGGCCTGCAGCGCGTTGGCGATCGGCGTGAGCGCCGGCATCGCCGAACCGAGAATGTTCGGATCCGTCAGCACCTCGGAGGGCTGCCACCAGCCGAGCCAGCGGTTGGTGGCGAAATAGAACCCCGCGATCAGCGCGAGTTCCAGCGGCACGAACAGATAGCCGCCGAGCGTGCGACCGAGGATCTCCCGCGAAGCCCCCGCGTCGACGGACCACACCCGCCACAATTGCGGATGGCCGCCGAAGGCGCGGCGCGTGAGCCCCTCGGCCACCATGAAAACGACGGACAGCGCGAGCCCGCCACCGACGAACAGGAATGTCGCGATACCTGCGTTCTTGGTCCAGAACGTGGTGACCGTCTCGGTCGTGTCCACGCCGAACCAGCTGGAGGGTGCGGAGGCGAGCATCGCGGCGGCGAGCAGCCCGCCGATGAAGAGCCCGGCAATCAGCGCCCGTCGCCACTGTATGTAATGCCGGCGCAGCAGCCACAGTCCCCCGAGCACGCAGCCGCCGATGCCGTACAGCACGAGCGCGGCGATGGCCGCTGCGCCGGCGATCAGATTGTTCGCGCTGCGGAGCTCCTGGAAGCGCAGCTGGAAAGCCTCCGGGACGTGCATGAACGGAAGCACCCCGACCAGCTCGTCGCCCGCGACGCTGAGCCGCAGGCGGACGGTCGCTTCGCCGTAGGCACCCGTCCGTTCATACACGAAGCGATGATCGACGCGGCCCGTCGGACGGGTCTCACTCGACTGGTCGAGGAGACGGTACGCCGCGAGGTCGACGTGCCAATCTTCCTTCGCGCGCGTTTCCGCCAGCGTGCGCGCCGCCGTCACGTCGAGCGCCTTGGCGGCGGGGTTGTGCACGTAGGTTTCGGCGACGCGCCGATAGAATCCGATCGGCACCCCGTTGGGCCGGAAGCGGATGATGCTTTCCTCGATCGAACCGGGTGTGAACAGTCGCACGTCCCAGGTGTACGGCGCGTAAACGTCCCCGCGCGCGAGCTTCGTGAAGACGGCCTTGCCTCCGCCTTCGAGCTCGATATAGCTCTGCGTGTCGGAGTCCTGCGCAAACCGGACGGCGCTCCGGGCAGTCGCGGGCGCAAGCTCGAGCTTCATCGCGAGTGCGCGTGCGCGCTCGACCGCCTCGTTGCGGCCCATCGTGATGTCGATGTTGAGCAGCGGTACCGCAAGCGGAAACAGTTTGAGTGCGGCAGCGAGTGCCAGCGCGGAGAGCGCGGCGTAGGCAAGCCAGAAGGTGGTTCGCCGGGTGAGATCGTCGAGCTTGATCACGATGGAGCTTCAGGACGCGCCGAGCAGGATGACGCCGCGCGCCGCCAGTTGCGCGAGCGTGGCGTCATCGACGGCGAGCCGTCGCTGCAGCACTTCGGCAGTATGCGCCCCGAGGAGCGGCGGAGCCCGATCATACACGGGGGGCGTAGCCGAAAACTTGAGCGGTGCCACAACCTGCGGAACGGTGCCCGCGAGCGGATGCCTGAGATCCCGCCTGAGTCCGCGTGCGACGAGCTGAGGATCCGCGAACACCTGGTCAAGGCGGTTGATCGGACCGCAAGGGACCGCAAGCGGCGCAAGTTGCGCAAGCCACTCGGCTTGCGTCCGGGTGCGCATGACGGCGTCGATCAGCGGGACGAGCACGCCCCGGTTGCGCACACGCTCGGCGTTGGTCGCAAAGCGCGGATCACGCGGCCACTCCGGCTTTCCGGCGGCCTCGCAGAATTTCGCGAACTGCAGATCGTTGCCCACCGCGATGATCACATGCCCGTCCGCGCACGCAAACACCTGGTACGGCACGATGTTCTGGTGCGCGTTCCCGGCGCGTCCCGGCGCGCGTCCCGTTACCAGGTAGTTCATGTTCATGACCGCCATCATGGCAACGGCCGAATCGAAAAGCGCTGCGTCGATCCACTGTCCTTCGCCTGTGCGCTCGCGGTGCGCGAGCGCGGCGAGGATCGCGACAGCCGCGTACATGCCGGTCATGAGATCCGTGATGGCGATGCCAGCCTTCTGCGGCCCGCCGCCGGGGAGGTTGTCGCGCTCGCCGGTGACGCTCATGAACCCGCTCATGCCCTGGATGATGAAGTCGTAGCCGGCCTGATCGGCGTACGGCCCGTCCTGCCCGAATCCGGTGATCGACGCGTAGACGACGCGCGGGTTGATCGCGCGCATGCTCCGGTAATCGAGGCCGTATTTCGCAAGCCCGTCGACCTTGAAGTTCTCGATGACGACGTCGGCGCCGCGAGCGAGATCGAGAACGAGCTGCCGCCCCTCGGGTTTCGTGAAGTCGATCGCCACCGACAGCTTGCCGCGATTGCAGGCGAGAAAGTACGCCGCTTCGGTAGTGTCGTTGCCCTGCTCGTCCCTGAGATAAGGCGGACCCCATGCACGGGTGTCGTCGCCACCGTCGGGGCGCTCGATCTTGATGACCGTCGCGCCGAGGTCGGCAAAGAGCTGCGTGCACCATGGACCCGCGAGAACGCGCGAGAGGTCGAGGATGGTGAGGTGACCGAGCGGGCCTGACATCGTCATCGCGCAGTTTCCCCGCTCGCTGGACGTATGCAACCGGGCACGGCGCGCAAGCCGCGCGAACGCAGGACCGGCTCGGGCGACGCCGGGAGACGACGCACGACGGACATCAATCGCCTGTGGAATGCCCCGTGCGTCAGTCGCCGTCGAAAACGAGCAGCGTCAGGCTGCCTTCAGCGAGACCAGCACCTCGTCCAGCATCTTTTTCGCGTCACCGAACAGCATCCGGTTGTTGTCCTTGTAGAAGAGCGGATTGTCGACGCCCGCGTAGCCCGACGCCATGCTGCGCTTCATGACCACCGAGTGCCTCGCCTTCCACACCTCGAGCACCGGCATGCCGGCGATCGGGCTCGTCGGATCTTCCTGCGCCGCCGGGTTCACGATGTCGTTCGCGCCGATCACCATCGCGACGTCAGCCTTGGGGAAGTCCTCGTTCAACTCGTCCATCTCGAACACGATGTCGTAGGGGACTTTCGCCTCCGCGAGCAGCACGTTCATGTGGCCCGGCATGCGGCCGGCGACCGGGTGGATGCCGAAGCGTACGTTGACGCCGCGCTCGCGCAGCGCTTTCGTGATCTCGTACACCGTGTGTTGAGCCTGGGCGACGGCCATGCCGTACCCCGGCACGATGATCACGTCTTTCGCATCCTTCAGCATCTCGGCCGTTTCCGCGGCGCTGATGGGATGCACCTCGCCGGCCGGTTGCACCGCGCCGCCCTTCGCGGCCGGCGCGCTGGCATCGGTGCCGAAGCCGCCCGCGATCACGCTGATGAAGTTGCGGTTCATCGCCCGGCACATGATGTAGGAGAGGATCGCACCGCTCGAGCCCACCAGTGCGCCGACGACGATAAGCAGGTCATTGTTCAGCATGAAACCCGTCGCCGCAGCCGCCCACCCCGAGTAGCTGTTGAGCATCGACACGACCACCGGCATGTCGGCGCCGCCGATCGCCATCACCATGTGCACGCCGAAGAGCAGCGAGATCACCGTCATCACGACCATCGCCGTCATCTGCTCGGGCAGGTCGTGCACGGTGACAAACCGATACCCGTAATAGATCACGACCAGGAGGCCGATCAGGTTGATCCAGTGTCGTCCGGGGAGCAGCACGGGCTTGCCGCTGATCCTGGCCGACAGCTTGCCGAAGGCGATGAGCGATCCCGAGAAGGTGACGGCGCCGATCAGCACGCCGATGTACATCTCGATCTCGTGAATCGCGTTCTCGGCGGGCGTCAGTTGCGCGGCGACCGCGGGATCGATGAAGTTGGCGTAGCCGACGATGCACGCAGCAAGACCCACCAGGCTGTGCATCAGGGCGACGAGCTCGGGCATCTGCGTCATCTGCACGATGCGCGCCGCATAAAGACCGATGGCGGCGCCCACGACCATCGCTGCGAGGATGTAGGCGTATCCGGCCGACGTCACGCGCGGTCCGAAGACCGTGGCCAGCACGGCGATCGCCATGCCGATCATGCCGTACAGGTTGCCGCGACGCGACGTTTCCTGACCGGAGAGGCCCCCCAGGCACAGGATGAACAGGATCGTAGCGCCAATGTAGGCGACGGTCGCGAGGCTCGAGCCGATGATCATCGCGGCCTCCTCACTTGCGGAACATCTGCAGCATGCGCTGCGTGACCGCGAAGCCGCCGAACATGTTGATCGTCGCGAGGCCGATGGCGACGACCGCCAGCCAGCGGATCCACTGATCAGGACGCGTGAGGTCGGTCGAGATCTGTCGCAAGTCGGGCGCGATCTGCACCAGCGCGCCGATGGCGATGATGGAAGACACTGCGTTGGTCACGCTCATGAGCGGTGTGTGCAGCGAAGGCGTGACGTTCCACACCACCATGTAGCCGACGAAGCAGCCGAGCACGAACACCGTGAAGTGGCCGAGGAAGCTCGCCGGTGCAAAGAAGCCGATCAGCAGGAATAGCAGCAGCCCGCCGCCGAAGAAGACCGCAGTCTTGGTCCCCGACATCGGGCCGCTCGCCTCGCCGTGCCCCTTGGGCTTCGGCGGCGCCGCGACGGCGGGTGTCTTCGCCGCGGGCGCCGCAGGCGCGGCGGAAAGCTTAGGTGGCGGCGGTGGCCACGTCACCTCGCCCTTGTTGACCACCGTGGTCCCGCGCAGAACCTCGTCGTTCATGTCGATGTTGACTTGGTCGCCCTCGATGCTCTTGGTCTTGATCATGTCCTCGATCAGGCGCAGCAGGTTGGTCGCGTACAGCGTCGACGCCTGTTTCGAGAGTCGGCTCGGCAGGTCCTTGTAGCCGATGATCGTGACGCCGTGACGAACAACAACCTCGCCGGGCACCGTGAGCTCGCAGTTGCCACCCTGCTCCGCGGCGAGGTCGACGATCACGCTGCCCTGCTTCATCGACTTGACCATGTCCTCGGTGATGAGCTTGGGCGCGGGCTTGCCGGGAATGAGCGCGGTCGTGATGATGATGTCGACGTCCTTCGCCTGCTTCGCGAATGCTTCACGCTGCGCCTTCTGGAAGCCTTCGCTCATCACCTTGGCGTAGCCGCCAACGCCGCTGCCTTCCTCCTCGTAGTCGACGCCGACGAACTCGCCGCCCATCGATTTCACCTGGTCTGCCACTTCCGGGCGTGTGTCGTTGGCGCGCACGATCGCACCCAAGCCCGAAGCCGCGCCGATGGCGGCCAGGCCCGCAACGCCCGCGCCGATCACGAATACCTTCGCAGGCGGAACCTTGCCTGCGGCAGTGATCGAGCCGGTGAAGAAGCGGCCGAAGACGTTGGCGGCCTCGATCACCGCGCGGTAGCCGGCGATGTTCGCCATGGAGGACAGCGCATCGAGCTTCTGCGCACGCGAGATGCGCGGCACGCTGTCCATCGCCAGCACGGTGGCCTTCCTGGCGGCGAGCGCTTTCATGAGATCGGGGTTCTGCGCGGGCCAGATGAAGCTCACGAGCGTCGCGCCATCGCGCATGAGCGCGAGTTCTTCGGTGCTGGGTGCACGCACCTTGAAAACGATGTCAGCGCTCCGCCACAGCGCCGCGCGGTCGGTAACGACCTCCCCACCCGCCGCCCGGTAGGTATCGTCGCTGATCTGCGCACCGTCGCCGGCGCCCGCTTCAATCGATACGCGGAAGCCCTGCTTCTTGAGCTTCTCGACGACCTCGGGCACCGTCGCAACGCGCTTCTCTTCCGGAAACGTCTCCTTGGGCACTCCGATCAGCAGCGACATCGTTCTTCTCCCCTTACGCTTTCGCGCCCGCGATTCTCGGTTAAAGCGGGCGAGACATCAAATGACAGCTGCAATCGCCCTGCCGAGGTCCGCCGTCGTCGCCTTCCCGCCGAGGTCGGGCGTCTTGGGAGCACGCGCGTCGGCGAGCACGCGTTCGATCGCCGATACGACTGCGTTCGCTGCGTCGGCCTGTCCCAGGAAGTCGAGCATCAGCGCGCCGGACCAGATCTGTCCGATCGGATTCGCGATCCCCTTGCCCGCGATGTCGGGTGCGGAACCGTGGACCGGCTCGAACAGCGACGGATGCTTGCGTTCCGGATTGATATTCGCCGACGGTGCGATGCCGATCGTGCCGCAGACGGCGGGCCCGAGATCGGAAAGAATGTCGCCGAAGAGGTTCGAGCCCACCACCACGTCGAAGATCTGCGGACGCTGTACGAAATGCGCGCTCAGGATGTCGATGTGGTACTGGTCGGTGCGAATCCCCGGAAAGCGATCCGCCATCGCGCGGAAGCGCTCGTCCCAGTAGGGCATGGTGATCGCGATGCCGTTCGATTTGGTTGCCGAGGTCACGTGTTTCGCCGGACGCTTTGCCGCGAGTTCGAACGCGAACTTGAGGATCCGGTCAACGCCGTGCCGCGTGAAGATCGCTTCCTGGAACACGGTTTCGCGGTCGGTGCCCTCGAAGATGCGCCCGCCGACGGACGAGTACTCGCCCTCGGTGTTCTCGCGCACGACGACGAAGTCGATGTCCCCCGGCTTGCGATTGGCGAGCGGCGACGCGATGCCCGGCATCAGCCGGCACGGCCGCATGTTCACGTACTGATCGAAGCCCCGCCTGAACGGGATCAGCGAGCCCCACAGCGAGATATGGTCGGGGACGATTGCGGGCCAACCCACGGCGCCGTAGTAGATCGCCTCGAAGCCCTGCAGCGTCTCGAACCAGTCGTCGGGCATCATCTGCCCGTGCTTCGCGTAGTAATCGCAATTCCAGTCGAACTGCGACCACTTGAGATCGACGCCGAATTTCTTCGCAGCAGCCTCGAGCACACGCATCCCCTCCGGCATCACTTCCTTGCCGATACCGTCGCCGGGGAGGACCGCGATCCGGTGCGCCGCCATGCGCGCCATTCTAATCGAGCTTCGAAACGTCGCGAGCGCATGAAACCCGTTTACCACCTACAGTGCGCTGCAGCTTGCTATGCCGTACGCACTCGCTTATGTTAGCGAACTGGCCTGCGGGCCTCGTGCCCGCAGCAGGAGGCTGGGCATGAACGTCGTTCTGATCCTGGTGGGAGGCGCGTTGTCGCTCGCGTCCTTCCTCCCCTTCGCACTCGCCTACGAAATGGTCGCGCACCCGGCCGGGGTCGGGATGGAATGGATCGCGGTGCCGATCGTGGGCATCATCGGCATCGCGCTGCTGGCGGCGGGCCTCACGCTGATCACCGTCGGCCGGCGGCTGCACGCGCCGCACGACATGAGCTAGAGCCGCGATTCGCGGCGCCGAAGTCCGCGACGCGTCTGGCGGCATTGCGCTATGATGCGCGCCGCAAGCCGGTCGATGATCCCATGAAGCAGACCTTTCTCGACTTCGAGCAGCCGATCGCCGAGCTGCAGCAGAAAATCGACGAGCTGCGCTACGTCCACGAGGACTCGGCGGTCGACATCTCCGACGAAATCGCGCGGCTTTCGAAGAAAAGCCAGCAGCTCACGAAAGAGATCTACGGGAGGCTCACGGCGTGGCAGATCGCGCAGGTCGCGCGCCATCCGCAGCGGCCCTATACGCACGATTACATCAACGGCATGTTCAGCGATTTCCGCGAGTTGCATGGCGACCGCAGCTACCGCGACGATCCGGCGATCGTCGGCGGCATCGCGCGCTTTTCCGGACAGCCGTGCATGGTGATCGGTCACCAGAAGGGCCGCGACACCAAGGAGAAGATCCATCGCAACTTCGGCATGCCGCGACCGGAGGGGTACCGCAAGGCGCTGCGGCTCATGAAGCTCGCCGAGAAGTTCGGACTGCCGCTGTTCACCTTCGTCGACACGCCCGGGGCGTATCCGGGCATCGGCGCCGAGGAGCGCGGCCAGTCGGAAGCGATCGGCCGCAATCTGTACGAGATGGCGGGGCTGCGCACACCGATCCTGGTCACGATCATCGGCGAGGGCGGCTCGGGCGGTGCGCTCGCGATTGCAGTCGGCGATGTCACCCTGATGCTTCAGTACGCGACCTACTCGGTCATCTCACCCGAAGGCTGCGCGTCGATCCTCTGGAAATCGGCCGAGCACGCGGCGGACGCGGCGGAGACGCTCGGCATCACCGCCGCCCGCTTGAAGCAGCTGGGCCTGATCGACAAGGTCGTGAACGAGCCGCTCGGCGGCGCGCATCGCGACCCGGCCGCGATGATGGTCGTGCTGAAGAAGGCGCTTACCGAAGCGCTCCGCAACCTGCAGGAGCAGCCGCTCGATCAACTGCTCGAGGCGCGCGAGGACAAAGTCCTGGCGTATGGCAAGTTCAAGGAGATCACGACCGGCTGACGCCGACCGCGGCGCCGGCATCGCACGCGTCCGCGAGGCGGTATCGGCTGCGCTGCGCGCACATGCGCCAGCAGTACGACGGATCGCGGTCGCCCTGTCCGGGGGCCGCGATTCGATTGCGCTCCTTGATGCAACCGATGCGTACGCGCGCGCGCATGGAATCGACCTCGCCGCGCTGCACGTCCATCATGGACTCTCGCAGAAGGCGGATGCCTGGGCCGCGTTTTGCGCTCGTGTTTGCGCGGAGCGAACCGTCGCGTGTGTCGTGACGCGTGTCGAGGTTCCGCGGGAGCCGCGACTGAGCGTGGAAGCAGAAGCGCGGCGGGCGCGCTACGCTGCACTCGACGCGGCTGCGCGCGCACGTGCGATCGACGTCGTGCTCCTCGCCCACCACGCGGACGACCAGATCGAGACCGTGCTGCTGCAGCTCGCGCGTGGCGCCGGTCCGCACGGCCTGGCCGCGATGCCGATCGCTCGCCACGACCGGGGGGTCCTTTGGCTGCGTCCGTGGCTCGAGATCGCGCGCGGTGAGCTCGACGCGTACATCGGCGCGCTTGGCCTTGAGTTCGTCGACGACGAGAGCAATGCGGAGCCGCGCTTCCGGCGCAATGCCTTTCGTCGAGACGTGGTGCCGGCACTACGCGCCCATACGTCCGGTTATCCGCAGACCCTCGTGCGCGCCGCAACGCACCAGGCCGATGCGGCAAGTCTGTTGGACGAGCTCGCGGCGATTGATGCGGCAAGCGCGTTCGACGGCGTCGCCCTCGATTGCGGCGCCCTGACGCGGTTGAGCGAGGCGCGCGCACGCAATCTCCTGCGCTGGTTCCTGCGGCAGCACGGTCTTCCGCCGCCTTCGCTCGCGCGCCTGAACGCGATGCTCGAGCAGATCGCGGATCCGCGCCGCGACGCGCGCATCGATCTTCGCCACGCAGGCTCGAGGATCGGCGTTTTTCGCGGACGGATCTTCGTGCATCCACCCACTCCGGAATTCCACCACGTCTGGCGCGGCGAGCCTCAAGTCGCGCTGCCGCACGGCGTGCTCAGGTTCGTGCGCTCGCACGGTGTGGGTCTGGGTGTACAGGCCGTCGCTGAGCGGGAAACCGTCGTGCGGCCGCGCAGCGGCGGCGAGCGCATTCAGATCGCGCGCAACCGCCCCCGGCGCGCGCTGTCCGCGTGGCTGAGCGAAGCCGGCGTCGCGAGCTGGGAGCGTGCCGCGCTGCCGCTGGTCTTCTGCGGAGAGGCCCTCGCGGCGGTGCCGGGGATCGGCGTGGATGTCGCGTTCGCGGCCGCCGCCGATCACGACGGTTGGCAGGTCGTCTGGGAGCCGCGCCGAATGTACGGCACAGGGGAGTACGCCGACGTCGACGCTTGACCCAGGACAAGACGGCCAGGCGCGCTGCGGTTGACAATCTGCGGGCGGGAAGGGCCTAATCACGCGCCGGAAACGCCGCGCCGTCGTCCGCGAGAAGAGCGCGACCACAGGGATTTACATTCGGAGGAACGCATGAAGCTTGCAACCGCGCTCGCATTCGCGGGCGTCGCACTGGCGCTTTGCGCGGCACCCGTCGCGGCGCAACAGCCGATCGTCATCAAGTTCAGCCACGTCGTCGCGCTCGACACGCCGAAGGGCAAGGCCGCCGAGTACTTCAAGAAGCTCGCCGAGGAACGGACGAAAGGTCGCGTCAAGGTCGAGGTCTATCCGAACAGCACGCTCTATAAGGACGGCGAGGAGATGGAAGCGCTGCAGCTCGGCTCGGTGCAGATGCTCGCGCCCTCCGTCGCGAAGTTCGGCCCGCTCGGCGTGCGCGAATTCGAAGTCTTCGACCTGCCGTACATCTTCGATAACTTCGACGAGCTGCACAAGGTCACCGACGGCCCGGTCGGCAAGCAGCTGTTCCAGAAGCTCGAAACCAAGGGCATCGTCGGCGTCGCGTTCTGGGACAACGGCTTCAAGGACTTCAGCGCCAACCGCTCGATCAAGGTTCCGGCGGATTACAAGGGACTCAAGATGCGCATCCAGTCGTCCAAGGTGCTCGGCGACGAGATCAAGGCGCTCGGCGGCATCCCGCAGGTGATGGCGTTCTCCGAGGTCTACCAGGCGCTGCAGACTGGCGTCGTCGACGGGACCGAGAACCCGCCCTCGAATTTCTACACCCAGAAGATGAACGAGGTGCAGAAGTATCTCGCGCTCACCGACCACGGCGTGATCGAGTATGCGGTGATCGTGAACAAGAAGTTCTGGGACGGGCTTCCCGCCGACATCCGCGCCACGCTCGAGGGCGCGATGAAGGACGCGACCAAGTACGCGAACGACATCGCGAAAAAAGAGAACGACGACGCGCTCGAGGCGGTGCGCAAGGCCGGGAAGACGCAGATCATGACGCTGACGGCCGATGAAAAGGCGCAAATGAAGAAAGCGCTCATCCCGGTGCACAAGGAAAACGAAGGGCGTGTCGGCAAGGAGATTCTGGCCGAGGTGTACAAGGCGACGGGCTTCAAGCCCTGATTGCCCGCGAGCGCCATTACCCAGCGCTACGCCACTGCGACCACCCGGCGCAGTGGCGTTTTCGTTCCGGGACCAGAAGCCTCGCGCTGATCGTCTGAGGGGGATACCGATGAAGCTGCTCGATCATCTGGAGGAATGGCTGATCGCCTTCCTGATGGGTGCCGCAACGCTGCTCATCTTCGTAGCCGTGCTGCACCGTTATGCGGCGGGAGCGCCGATCCCGGTCGTCCAGGACTGGTTCCTGAAGATCGACCTCTCCTGGGCGCAGGAGGCCTGCATCTACATGTTCGTGTGGATGGCCAAATTCGGTGCGGCCTACGGCGTGCGCACCGGCATCCACGTCGGCGTCGACGTGCTCATCAATCAGCTGCCGCCGGGCTGGCGCAAGACGTACGTGCTGATCGGACTCATCGCCGGCGCCATCTTCACCGCGATCATCGCGACCTTCGGCGGGATCTTTACGTGGGGCATGGCGCACACCGACCAGACCTCGCCCGACCTCGAGATCCCGAAGTGGATTGTTTACCTTTGCATCCCGCTCGGCTCGGGACTCATGTGCTTTCGCTTCGTGCAGGTCGCCTGGGCGTTCTGGAAGACGGGCGAGTTGCCGAAGCATGACGTGAGCCACGTCGACGGCGTCGACATGAGCGCGAGTCCGGCGCTGCATCCGACCGAGGGCACCGCGGGAGTGCGGCCATGAGCATCGCAGGCCCGTCCACCGCGCGGCTGTTCTCGGGCATGAGCCCGACGCTCAGCTTCTTCGCCGTATTGCCGATCGCGCTGATCGTCATTCCGTTCCTCGCGCTCGCCATCGGCCATCCGCTGCCGAGCTGGCTGACGCTGTTCTGCCTGCTCGTCGGATTGATGCTGTTCGGGACACCGATCTCGATCGCGCTCGGCCTCACGGTGCTGACCTTCGTCTTCACGATGACGCACGTGCCGATCGAATCGATCGCGCTCAAGCTGTTCACCGGTATCGAGCGCTTCGAGATCATGGCGATCCCGTTCTTCATCCTGGCGGGGAACTTCCTGACGCACGGCGGCGTTGCGCGCCGGATGATCAATTTCGCCGCGTCGATGGTCGGCCATTGGCATGGCGGACTCGCGCTCGCCGGCATCGTCGCCTGCGCGATGTTCGCGCTCGTTTGCGGCTCGAGCGTCGCAACCGTAGTAGCGATCGGCTCCATCGTGCTCCCGGAGATGGTGAGACGCGGCATCCCGATGGAGTTCGGCGCCGGCGTGATCACGGTGGCGGGCTCGCTCGGCATCCTGATGCTGCCATCGATCCCGAAGGTGATCTACGCGATCGCGACGAACACCTCGATTGGAGCGCTCTTCGTCGCGGGACTGCTGCCGGGGATCCTGCTGACGACGATGCTCTGCACGGTCACGTGGTACCTCGCGCGGAAGCGCAACTATCCGCGGTTGACGCGCGAGAACTGGTTGGCGCGTTGGAGATATTTCCGTGACAGCGTCTGGGGCCTGATGCTCGTCGTCATCATCATCGGCGGCATCTATTCAGGCATCTTCACCGCCACCGAGGCCGCCGCGATGGCGGCGGTCTACTCGTTCTTCGTCTCGGTATTCGTCTACAAGGCGCTTCCGTGGCGCGACATCCCGAAGGTGCTGCTGTCGTCGGCGAACATGAGCGCGATGCTCTTGTACATCGTGACCAATGCGGCGCTCTTCTCGTTCATCCTGACCGACGAGAACATTCCGCACGCGCTCGCGGACTGGATCCTCGCGAAGGATCTGGGGTGGGTTGGCTTCCTGCTGCTCGCGAACCTGCTCCTGCTCGTGGCCGGCAACTTCATGGAGCCGTCGTCGATCATCCTGATCATGGCGCCGATCCTCTACCCCGCCGCCATCGCATTGGGCATCAACCCGGTGCACCTGGGCATCCTGATCGATGTCAATATGGAAGTCGGTCTTTGCCACCCGCCGGTCGGTCTCAACCTGTACGTCGCTTCGGGTATCTCACGGCTCGGGATCACGCAGCTCACCAAGGCGGTGATCCCGTGGCTCGTCACGATGCTGGTGTTCCTGGTCATCGTGACGTACTGGCCGTGGCTGTCGCTTGTCCTTCCGCGCGCGCTGGGGATGATGAGCTAAGAAACGTCCGCGCTCGTAGTTCTCGCACCCGGTGACTGGTGCGTTCGCCGCGCATCGTGGGCGCATCGAGCCGATTCCCGCGTCGCGTTCACCACGCGTCGTGGGGCGCACAAGCGTCGCGGCGCCACCTTCGACCCGAGGCACGGCGTCTCGTCCGCGAACGCTTTATCCGAGGCGCGACCTCCGGCTGCTCGCCGCGAGTCGTGGACCGCATAAGCGTTGCGGCGCGGTCTTCGACCCGAGTCACGACGTCGATCCGCGACCCCTTCATGCAGGTTGCGACCTCGGGCTGCCCGCCGCGAGTCGTGGGCCGCGTAAGCATTCGACCGGAAATGATCCGTATCGCCCGCGACGCCTCATGCGGGTCGCGACCTCGCGCCACGGGCGCCTAAGCACTTCCTGGGCTGCTCGGTCACCGACCGGCGCCCGGTGCAGCAACGACGCTCCCCGTAGTATAATTTTGAATTTACTGGAAATTATTCTGTTGGAGCCCAGGTAATGGCGGTGGAACGCACGCTTTCGATCATCAAGCCCGATGCGGTCGCAAAGAACGTGATCGGCAGGATCTACGCACGCTTCGAGGACGCCGGTCTCAAAATCGTTGCCGCCCGCATGACGTGGCTCTCGCAGGCCGAGGCCGAGGGGTTCTACGCAGTGCATCGCGAGCGGCCGTTCTTCCGCGACCTCGTCAAGTTCATGACCTCGGGGCCAGTGATGGTCCAGGTACTCGAAGGCGAAAGCGCCATCGCGAAGAATCGCGATCTGATGGGTGCCACCGACCCGAAGAAGGCCGCGGCCGGAACAATTCGCGCGGACTTCGCGCAGTCGATCGATGCCAACGCCGTGCATGGGTCGGACGGTCCCGATACCGCGCGCTTCGAGGTGGGCTATTTCTTTCCCGGGCACGCGATCTATTCACGGTAGCGAGACCCGCGAAGTTGGCCTGCCGCCGCCACGAAACATCATGATCAACCTGCTCGATCTCGAACCGGCCGCGCTCGCGCGCTTCTTCGAAGCGCGCGGCGAGAAGCCGTTTCGCGCACGGCAGGTGTCGCGCTGGGTGCACCAGCGTTTCGCGCCCGACGTCGCGCACATGACGGACCTCGCGCGTCCGCTGCGCGAGCGGCTCGCCACGGAGAGCGAGATCCGCGCGCTAGCCGTGATTCGCGACACGACGGCTACCGATGGAACGCGCAAGTGGTTGCTCGATACCGGCAACGGAAATGCGGTCGAAGCCGTGTACATTCCGGAGGACGACCGCGGCACGTTATGCATTTCCTCGCAGGCTGGCTGTGCCCTCGACTGTGCGTTCTGCGCAACCGGCAAGCAGGGTTTCAACCGCAACCTGACGACGGCCGAGATCGTGGGTCAGCTGTGGCACGCGAATCGCACGCTCCTCGCCGACGGCGTCACCGGTCCGTGGGTCGAAGCGGGCCGCGCGCCGATCACCAACGTGGTGATGATGGGTATGGGCGAGCCGCTTGCGAACTACGATCGCGTCGTGCCGGCGCTTCGGCTGTTTCTCGACGACAACGCGTACGGCCTCTCGCGTCGCCGCGTCACGCTGTCGACCTCCGGCCTCGTCCCGTGGATCGATCGCCTGCGTGACGATTGCCCCGTGGCGCTTGCGGTCTCGCTGCACGCGCCGACGGATGCGCTGCGCGACCGCCTGGTGCCGATCAATCGGACGTATCCGCTCGCCGAGCTGCTCGCTGCATGCCGGCGCTATCTCGCACGCGCGCCGCGCGACTTCATCACGTTCGAGTACGTGATGCTCGACCGGGTCAACGACCAGCCGGAGCACGCGAAGGCGCTGGCCGCACTGCTTGCGGATGTGCCGTGCAAGCTCAACCTGATCCCGTTCAACCCGTTTGCCGGCACCGAGTTTCGCGTCTCCCCCCGAACGCGCATCGTGGCGTTTCAGCGCGCGCTGATCGACGCGGGTTACGTGGCGACGATTCGCAAGACGCGCGGCGACGACATCGATGCCGCCTGCGGACAGCTCGCCGGGCGGGTGCAGGATCGAACCCGGCGGCGCCTCGGCACCCGGATCGCGATCGCGCCGGCGCGCTGAATCTCCACTCATCGGGTTTCGTCATGCATCGCATTTTCGCCCTGCTCCTGGCCGGCGCCATGGCGCTTCTCGTCGTCGCGTGCGCATCCAAGGACCAGCAGTCGGCCGCGAACGCGCCGCCCATCGAGCAGCCACCGGTCAAGCCGCAGGAGGTCTCGCCTCAGGACCGTGCCCGACTCCATCAGGAGATCGCCGCCGGCTACTACGAGCGCGGCCAGTTCGACATCTCGCTCAAGGAGCTCGCCGAGGCGGAGAAACTCGATCCGACGAATTTCAAGGTCTACGGAACGTACGGCCTCGTGTACACGATGATGGGCGAGACGCAGAAGGCCGAGCAGAACTTCCGGCGGGCGCTTTCGCTCGCTCCGAACGATCCGGACCTCCGCGCAAACTGGGGCGCCTTCCTCTGCGCCACCGGCCGCGCGCGCGAAGCGATTCCGGAATTCGACGCCGCCATCCGCGATCCGCTGTACAAGAAGCCCGAAGTGGCGATGATCAACGCGGGCAAGTGCCTGGCGGCGCTCGGCGACATGCAGCGCGCCGAGGATTATCTGCGGCAGGCGATGATCGCTTCGCCCAACAATCCCGCGGCTGCCTACAACCTCGCGCTCCTGAACTACCGCCAGGGCGATCTTGAGCTTGCGCGAACGTACATGCGGCCGGTGATGCAGCAGAACAACCCGACGCCCGAGGCGCTCTATCTCGGCATGTGCATCGAGAAGAAGAAAGGCGACCGGCAGGCGGAGCTCTCCTACGCGTCGCAGTTGCGCAATCGCTATCCGGAGTCGGCCGAGGCCAAGGCGATCATGAGCGGGGTCTGCGAATGAGCGAGCCCGATGTCGCCGCCGGTGCGATCTCGCCGCCGCTCACGGCGGGCGCGATCCTCCGCTCGGCGCGCGAGCGGGCCGGATTGACGCTCGAGGCGATCGCGCAGCAGCTGAAGCTCGCGCCGCGGCAGGTCGAGGCGCTCGAGACCGACGATTACGCGCGACTCCCCGGTCGCACATTCGTGCGCGGCTTTCTCCGCAACTACGCGCGTTGCGTAGGTGTCGATCCGGACGCAGTGCTCGAGCTGCTGCCCGACTCGGATCATCCCGCGACGCTCGAGCGACCGACGCTGCAGCCCACCCCGCGTGCGATGGGCGAGCTGCCAAGCCCCGCACCGGCGCCGCGCACCTGGTCGCGCATCGCGATCCCGCTTGCGCTGCTCGCGATCGTGGGCGTTGCGGCCGTCTACGAATTCACGCGCCAGCAGGCCGAGTCGCGGCGGACCGCAGCCGAAGCCGCGACGAGGCACGGCTCGCCCCCCGCGTCGACCAGCTTGCAAAATCCGCTCGTCGAGACGGAAAAATCTCCTCCCTCCTCCACGGATCCCGGCACTGCCGCGACAACACCCGCAGCGACGCTGACCGCGGAGCCCGCTACGCCGGCGACAACCACCTCGGCGTCGCCTGCGCTTACGCTGCCGGTCTCACCGGTGCCGGTCGCGAATGCACCTGCAGGGAGCACGGCGCCCGCCGCGGCGCCGACTCCGGTGGCGCCCGCAACCGAAGACGTCTCCGCCGTCGTTTTCACATTCCGCGGCACCTCGTGGATCGAGGTGAAGGATCACAAGGGGTCGGTCGTGCTGGCAGTGACCGGAAACCGTGGGACGACGCAAACCGCAAGCGGATCCCCGCCGTTCGACATCGTGATCGGCAACGCGCCCGAAGTCGGCGTGATGTTTCACGGCGAGCCGGTCGACCTTTCGCGCTACACGCGGCAGAACGTCGCGCGACTCACCCTCAAGTGACGGACGACAGCATGAACGCGCTCACCCCGCGAGGACGCACGCGGCAGGTCGACATCGCCGGCGTGCGCGTGGGAGGCGGCGCGCCGATCGTCGTGCAATCGATGACGAACACCGACACCGCCGACGTCGCGGCAACCGTCTCGCAGGTCAAAGCGCTGGCGGAGGCCGGCTCGGAGCTGGTGCGCATTACCGTGAATACCGCGGAGGCTGCGGCGGCCGTGCCGGCGATTCGCGCCGCGCTCGACGATCGGGGGTGCCACGTGCCGCTGATCGGAGATTTCCACTTCAACGGCCATAAGCTTTTGACCGAATTTCCCGATTGCGCGCGCGCCCTCGCAAAATTCCGCATCAATCCGGGCAATGTCGGCAAGGGTTCGAAGCGCGATCCGCAGTTCGCGGTGATGATCGAGAAGGCGATCGAATTCGCGAAGCCGATCCGCATCGGCGTCAACTGGGGCAGTCTCGATCAGGATCTGCTCGCGCGGATGATGGACGACAACGCCCAGCTCGGGACGCCGGCGCCCGCAGAGGTCGTGCTGCGCGAGGCGCTCATCGCGTCCGCGATCGAGAGTGCAAAGAAAGCCGAAGCGATCGGCCTCGCCGGCGACCGCATCATCCTCTCGTGCAAAGTCTCGAACGTGCAGGATCTTGTCGACGTGTACCTGGAGCTCGCACGGCGCTGCGACTACCCGCTGCACCTGGGCCTCACAGAAGCCGGCATGGGAAGCCGCGGCATCGTCGCGTCGAGCGCGGCGCTCGCGATCCTACTGCAGCAAGGCATCGGCGACACGATCCGCGTGTCGCTCACGCCGGAGCCCGACGGCGAGCGCACGCGCGAAGTGGTCGTCGCGCAGGAGATCCTGCAGGCATTGGGCCTGCGCTCGTTCGCGCCCGCCGTGACGGCGTGTCCGGGTTGCGGCCGCACGACGAGCACGTACTTCCAGGAGCTCGCGCAACGCATCGAGACATTCCTGCGCGAGGCGATGCCGGTATGGCGGGCGCGCTATCCGGGCGTCGAGAACCTGCACGTTGCGGTGATGGGCTGCGTCGTCAACGGGCCGGGCGAATCGCGTCTCGCGGACATCGGCATTTCGCTGCCGGGCACCGGAGAGACTCCGGTGGCTCCGGTGTACGTCGACGGTCAAAAGACCGTGACTTTGAAGGGCGCGCGCATCGCCGAGGAGTTTCAGCGCATCGTCGAGGATTACGTGCGCGCGAAGTACGGCGGCGAGCCGCCGACGCCCGAGCTGTTGCCCGCGTCGCGCACGATCCCGATGAAGGCCGTTGTCTAGTCGCCATGCAGAACGCGTCCAAGCCCGCCGCGGTTGCGACACCGCCCGAGCGCGACGTCGCGCGCGCCGCGAAGCGCTCGCCGATCAAGGCGATTCGCGGCATGAAGGAAGTGCTGCCGGACGAATCACCGTTGTGGGAGCGTTTCGAGGATACTGCGCGCCGCATATTCGCGCAGTACGGGTATCGCAATCTGCGCGTCCCGATCGTGGAGGCGACCGCGCTGTTCGAGCGCGGCATCGGCAACGCCACTGACATCGTCGAGCGGGAGATGTACACGTTCGAGGACAAGCTGAACGGCGAGTCGCTGACGCTCCGGCCCGAGGCCACCGCCGGCATCGTTCGCGCGACGATCGAGCACAACCTGACTTACGACCGGCCGCTCCGGGTATGGACGAGCGGCCCGATGTTCCGGCACGAGCGGCCGCAGAAAGGCCGCTATCGCCAGTTCCATCAGCTCGACGTCGAAGCCCTCGGCTTCGAAGGACCCGACGTCGATGCCGAGCAGATCGTCATGCTCGCGCGGCTGTGGAAGGCGCTGGGCTTGAGCGGCATCGTGCTCCACATCAATTCGCTGGGCGATCCGCTTGAGCGGCGCGAACACCGCGACGCGCTGGTCGCTTACTTCACCAGCCATCACGCCGTGCTTGACGAGGATTCGCGGCGCCGGCTCACCACGAATCCGCTGCGCATTCTCGACAGCAAGAACCCGGCGCTGCAGGCGCTGACCGCCGGCGCGCCCAGGATCACCGACCATCTGCACGACAAATCACGGATGCACTTCGAGGGCGTGCAGGCGCTGTTGGCCGAAGCCGGAATCGACTTCGTGATCGACCCGCGGCTCGTGCGCGGCCTCGATTACTACAATCGCACCGTCTTCGAATGGATCGCTACCGGCGATGATCTCGGCGCGCAGGGAACGGTCGCGGGCGGTGGACGCTACGACGGCCTCTTCGAAATGCTCGGCGGCGAACGCAACTTCGCCTGCGGCTTCGCGATCGGCGTCGAGCGTACGATCTTGCTCATGCAGGGAAGCGGCGCCGTCGTCACGGACGCGCCGCTTGCGTATGTGGTTCACGCGGGCATCGAGGCAGGCGTCGCTGCGCGACGCGCCGCCGAGTCGCTGCGCGACGCGGGACATGCGGTCGTCGTGCACGCCGGCGGTGGCAGCTTCAAGTCGCAGATGAAGAAAGCCGACGCGAGCGGTGCGCGCTACGCGCTGATCATCGGCGAGGACGAGGCACAAGCCGGGACGATCGCGGTGAAGCCGTTGCGCGAGCCCGGACCGCAGGTCACCGTCGCGGCGGACGTCGTCGCCGGGGAGCTTGCACGCAGGATGAAAAACATGAGGGACTGAAGCATGGGAGTGTACGACCTCCAGGAACAGGAACAGATCGACGATCTGAGGGCATGGTGGAAGCGCTACGGCAATACCATCTCGAGCGTCGTCGTTGCGGTCGCGGTCGCCGCGGTCGCCGTGCAAGGCTGGCGGTGGTGGAACGCGAGCCGGGCCGAGGACGCGTCCGCGCTCTACACCGCGGTGAGCGATGCGGTCCGCAAGGACGATCTTGCCAAGGCGAAGGATGCGACCGCCCAGCTCGCGGACAAATTCGGCGGCACCGCATATGCGCAGAGCGCAGCGCTGCTGTACGCGAAAATGCTCTACGACTCGGGCGACAGGGCGGGCGCCCGTGCGCAGCTCACCTGGGCCATCGATCATGGCGACGAGGAAGGGTTGCGTGCGATTGCGCGCTACCGGCTCGCGCAGGCGATGATCGACGAGAAGCAATACGACGACGCGCTGCGCACGCTCGATGCGAAGCATCCCGACGCCTTCGAGGCGCTCTACCAGGACCTGCGCGGCGACGCGCTCGCAGCCGCCGGACGCACGGCCGAGGCGCGTTCCGCGTACGCGACCGCGCTCGCGAAGCTCGATCCGAAATCCACGTACAAGACCTACCTGCAAGTGAAGCTCGATGCGCTCGGCGGACCCGTCGCCGGCGAAGCGGGCGTGGCAGCGGGTCCACCGCCCGCAGGCGGCGCGACGGCCGCCCCGGCGTCGCCACCGATGGATGCAACCACGCCCGCGACTTCGGCCGGGCCGAAGAATGCTGCGTCGAGCACCAGCGCGAGCGCTGCGTCGGACACGTCTGCCCCGCCCGTCCCCGCCAAGCCATGAACCCCATGCTGCGCACGCTGCCGCTCGTCGCGCTGGTGCTCGGCTTGAGCGGTTGCGCCACGATGTGGGATTCGATGACCTCGTGGATTCCGTCGATCCCGACACCTTCGTTCGACTGGTTGACCGGCGGAAGCAAGAAGCCCGGACCGCTGCCCCAGTTGACGCCGAGCGCGACCGCCCAACTGCAATGGCAGGCGAGCGTCGCGAAGGCCGCGCCCGGATTCGCGCCTGCGATTACCAAGGACGCCGTCTACGCCGCCGCAAGCAATGGCACGCTCACGCGCCTCACGCGCGACACCGGCCGGGCGACGTGGTCGGTGAGCGCGGCGCCGTCGCTCTCGGCGGGTCCCGGTGCCGACAACGATCTCGTCGTCGTGGGCACCGACAAGGGCGAGGTGCTCGCGTTCGGCACTGCGGACGGGAAATCGCGCTGGACGGCGTCGGTCTCGAGCTCGATCAACGCGCCGCCGCTCGTTTCCGATGGCATCGTCGTCGTGTTCTCGAACGATGGCCGCATCTACGGCTTCAACGTCTCCGACGGAAAGACGAAATGGGTCAACCAGCGCGCGATGCCGCCACTCTCGGTGCGTAACACCGCGGGGGGCGTCGTGTTTCGCGGTGGCCTTTTCGTCGGCGTGGCGGGCGGGCGGCTCCTTGCGATCGACATCGAATCCGGCGCGCTCGGGTGGGACTCCGCGGTCGCGAACCCCAAGGGGGCGACCGAGCTCGAGCGGATCGCCGACGTGACGAGTCTTCCGCTCCTGATCGGTCGGCAGGCCTGCGCTGTCGCGTTCCAGGGGCGTCTCGCCTGCTTCGACGTGCTGCGCGGACAGCTGACGTGGTCGCGCGACGTGTCGAGCCTCGCCGGGATTTCCGGAGATGAGCGGACGCTGTTCATCACCGACGAAACCGGCGCCGTGCAGGCGCTCGATCCGGCGAACGGCGCTTCCATCTGGAAGCAGGACGTGCTCGCGAGCCGCCGCATCGGCGGTCCGCAGCTCATCGGCGAGTTCGTCGGCGTGGTCGATATCGAAGGGTATCTGCACCTCTTGTCGCGCAGCGACGGCAAGTACGTCGGGCGCTTTGCGACTGACGGCAAGGCCGCCACGGCACAGCCCGAGCGCTTCGATAACGCCGTGCTGTGGCAATCGATCGCCGGCACTGTGTATGCCGTGACGGCGAAATAGGTCGGAACCCGGCTTCGCCGTCGGGATTCATCCTGCGAGAGGAAGGGCACCCGCTGCGCCTTCATCGCGCGACGATCGCGGATGAAGGGAGCGACGCCGACGCCATTCTCGGAACGCAAGAAAGAACGCTGCGATTCGCCCCGGCGCTTCGAAGAGTCGCGAGTGGCGACAGTCTGATGAATCGTCTTCGGAGCAGGCGACGGTAGTTTGCCGCCAGACGAGACGATTCGAGCAGAGAAGCGAATAACTGATTCATGTTACCGATACTCGCGCTCGTGGGCCGACCGAACGTCGGCAAGTCGACGCTCTTCAACCGGCTCACGCGCACGCGCGATGCGCTGGTCGCCGACTTCCCGGGTCTCACGCGCGATCGCCAGTACGGGCGCGGTCGCATCGGCGAGCACGACTTCCTCGTCGTCGACACCGGCGGCTTCGAGCCGAGTGCAACCGAAGGCATCTTCCACCAGATGGCGAGGCAGACCGAGGCGGCGATCGCGGAAGCGGACGTCGTCGTATTCATCGTCGACGCGCGCGCGGGATTGACGCCGCAGGACCGCGCGATCGGCGAGCGCCTGCGCAGGACGGGCCGCCCGATCGTCGTCGCCGTCAACAAGGCCGAGGGTCTGCCCGCCGAGCGCGCAACGGCCGAATTCCACGAGCTCGCGCTGGGCGAGCCGTGGCCCATCTCCGCAGCTCACGGCGAGAACGTGCGCGACTTGATCGAGCTTGCCATCGCGAAGGCGCCATCGGGCCTCGAGCCGGAGACCGAAGCGATGCCGCCGGAAGGCGAGGAACGACGCATCCGCCTCGCGGTCGTGGGCCGGCCGAACGTCGGCAAGTCGACGCTCGTCAACTCGCTGCTCGGCGAGGAACGCATGATCAGCTTCGACGAGCCCGGAACGACGCGTGACGCCGTCTACCTCGATTTCGAGCGCGACGGGGCACGCTTCACGCTCATCGACACGGCGGGAATAAGACGCCGCGGCAAGGTGTTCGAAACCGTGGAGAAGTTCTCGGTCATCAAGACGCTCCAGGCGATCGAAGATGCGAATGTCGTTGTGCTGCTCGTCGATGCGGTCGATGGGATCTCCGAGCAGGACGCGCACCTCGGGGGTCACATCGTCGAGGCCGGAAGGGCAGTCGTCGTCGGCGTGAACAAGTGGGACGGCGCTTCCGCGGAGCAGCGCGAGCAGGCGAAGCGAGACCTTTCACGCAGGCTCGCGTTCTTAAGCTTTGCGTCGCACCACTTCATATCGGCGCGCGAGAATCGTGGCGTCGACGCGCTTTTCCTGTCTGCACGCCGCGCCTACGCTGCGGCGATGTCGCGACTGTCCACGCCGCGCCTCACGCGCGCCCTGCAGACTGCAGTGCAGCGTCAGGAGCCGCCCCGGGCGGGATTGGTGCGACCGAAGCTGCGCTACGCACACCAGGGCGGCGTCAATCCACCAGTGGTGGTGATCCATGGTTCAGCGCTCGATCGCGTTCCCGACGCCTACCGGCGCTACCTGGAACATTTTTTTCTCGAGGCGTTCAAACTGCGGGGCACGCCGCTTAGGATACAATTCAAGACGGGTGTCAATCCCTACGCGGAATCCCCCGCACGCCGTTAGGGACTCTCTCGATCCGCTTCGTTCTTGCGGTCGTCATGAGGTTCTGAAAGCGGCGGCGCCGCTTAAGCAACTGACGCAACAACAAGAGTGGAGCTCACATGAGCAACAAGGGGCAAATGCTACAAGACCCGTTCCTGAACACGCTGCGCAAGGAGCATGTCCAGGTTTCGATCTACCTCGTCAACGGTATCAAGCTGCAGGGCCAGATCGAATCGTTCGATCAGTACGTCGTCCTGCTCAAGAACACCGTCACGCAGATGGTGTACAAGCATGCGATCTCGACCGTTGTTCCCGCGCGTCCGATTGCCATGCCGCATCACAACCACGCGCAAGAGCACGAAGCTTGATCCCCCGCAGCCGCGGGACGTGGCGACGTCTGCAGTCAGTTTCGGCGACGCATTGCGCACCGCCGAGCCGTAGCGCGCCGGCGTAGAAGGCATGCTCGAGCGTCCCACCGGCGGCAACCGCGCGATCGTCGTTGCACTGGATCTCGGTCGCGCCGCATCCGGCGACCGCACCGCCGAAATCGACGCGCTCGCTCTTTCGGCCGGAGCGACGATCGCCGGTCGCGTTCGCGGTCGGCGCGAGCGTCCCGATCCGGCTCTCTACGCCGGGCGCGGCAAGGTCGACGAGATCCGCGCGCTGCGCGCCGCGACCGATGCCGACCTGGTGATCTTCGATCATGTGCTCTCCGGCGTGCAGCAACGCAATCTCGAGCAGGCGCTGTCCTGCCGCGTCGTCGATCGCGTGAGCCTGATCCTCGACATCTTCGCGCAGCGCGCGCGGAGCGCGGAGGGGAAGCTGCAGGTCGAGCTCGCGCAGTTGAGCCACATGGCGACGCGGCTGGTCGGCGGCTGGACGCACCTCGAGCGCCAGAAAGGCGGCATCGGGCTGCGCGGCCCCGGCGAAACGCAGCTCGAGACCGACCGGCGGCTGATCGGCCGGCGCGTGAAGCTCCTCCGCGACCGCCTCGAGCGCGTCACCGTGACGCGCGCCACCCAGCGGCGCACGCGTCGGCGCAATGCGGCGCACACCGTCGCGCTCGTCGGCTATACGAACGCGGGGAAGTCGACGCTGTTCAATCGCCTGACCGGCGCGCGCGCTTACGCCGCCGATCAACTCTTCGCGACACTCGACACGACCCTCCGCCGCATGCACGTCAAGGACGGTGAAGCGATCATTCTCTCCGACACCGTGGGCTTCATCCGCGATCTCCCGCACGACCTGGTCGCGGCATTTCGGGCGACGCTTGCCGAGGCCGTCGATGCCGATCTTCTCGTGCACGTCATCGACGCGAGCGCGCCCGATCGCGACGCACAGATCGATGCGGTCGATCGGGTGCTGGCCGAAATCGGTGCCGACGACGTCCCGAGTCTGCGGGTGCTCAACAAGTGCGACATCGCCGGATTGCCGACCGGCGTCGAGCGCGATCCCTGTGGTAATATTTGCAGCGTGCGTGTGAGCGCGTTGACCGGTGAAGGGTGCGCCGAATTGCGCGCCGCGCTGGCCGAGCGTTTTGCGCTCCCGACGCTTTCTCTTCTCAAGCCTTCTGCTCTCGATTCGCCGACCGTGTCGTAACCGGTCCGCATTCCTCGTGCGCTTCCCCGCCCACCGTATCGTGCGCCGGCCATGTCGTTGAACGACCCGCAGTGGGGTAAGCGACCCGAGGGGGGTGGCGGCGGACCGCCGGATCTCGACGAGATCTGGCGCAACGTCAACCGCCGGCTCAACGAGCTGTTCGGCCGCCGTCGCATGGATGACGGCGGCGGGTCGGACGGCGGCCGTCCGTCGCGCGGCGGCTTCGGCCTCTCCGGTGTCGGGTTGATTGTCGTATTCGTGCTGCTCGTCTGGCTCGCGAGTGGCTCGTACATCGTCGACGAAGGCCGCCGTGGCGTCGTCACGCGCTTCGGCAAGTACACCGAAACGACGACCGCGGGCCTGCGCTGGCATCTGCCGTATCCGATCGAGTCGGTCGAGATCATCGACTTCTCGCAGGTGAAGACGATCGAGATCGGGTACCGCAACGCCCTCAAGGCGAAGCGCACCGAAGAAGCCACGATGCTGACGGACGACGCCAACATCGTCGACGTGCAGTTCGCCGTGCAATACAACATCAAGAATGCTGAGGACTACGTCTTCAACAATCGCCGGCCGGACGTTCTCGTTCAGTTCGTCGCGGAGTCGGCGATGCGCGAGGCGGTCGCCAAGAACTCGATGGACTTCGTGCTCTACGAGGGCCCTTCCGAGATCGCCAAGCAGACCGAACAGGTGATGCAGCAGCTGCTCGACCGGTATCGCGCCGGGGTCTATGTGCAGAGCGTTACGCTGCAAAACGTGCAACCGCCGGAGAAGGTGCAGGCGGCATTCGAGGACGCGGTCAAGGCCAAGCAGGACCGCGAACGCCAGAAGAACGAGGGCGAAGCGTACGCGAACGACATCGTGCCGCGCGCGCGCGGGATGGCCGCGCGCCTGATCGAGGAAGCCAACGGGTACTCGGCCGAAGTGGTCGAGCGCGCCAACGGCGACGCCGCGCGCTTCAAGCAGATCCTGGTCGAATACCAGAAAGCGCCGGGCGTCACCCGCAACCGCCTCTACCTCGACATGATGCAGTCCGTGCTTGGCAACTCGAGCAAGGTGCTGATCGACCAGAAGAACGCCGGCAATCTCCTCAGCCTGCCGCTCGACCGGCTGCTGCAGCAAGGCGGCGCGGCCGTGAGCGTGTCGCCGAGCGACGGCGCGAGCACGACTCGCTCCCCGACGACGCCCGACACGTCGGTGACCCTCGACCCGAACCGCGCGCGCGACATGCTGCGCAACCGCGAGAGCCGGTAACCGTGAAGATCACGCTGCCCATCCTCGCCCTGATCGTCGCGCTGCTGCTCGTCGCGTCGCAGTCGCTGTACACAGTCGACCAGCGCAAGTTTGCGATCAAATTCCAGTTGGGCGAGATCGTCGAGACGAAATCGCAGGCCGGGCTGTACGTGAAAGTTCCGCTGCTGCAGAACGTCAAGTTCTTCGACCGGGTCAACCTCCTGCTCGACAACCCCGAGCCGGACCGCGTGACGACGTCGGAAAAGAATCCGCTGCTGGTCGACTTCTACGTCCTCTGGCGAATCGCGGACGTGAAACAGTATTACGTGTCGGTGCAGCAGGGTGACGAAGAAGCCGCGCGGCGCCGCATCTCGCAGACCGTGCGCTCGATCCTGCGCGCCGAATTCAACAAGCGGACGGTCAACCAAGCAATCTCGACCGAGCGCGACCAGATCATGACGGTGACCCGCGACAAGGCGAACGCCGACGCCAAGCTCATCGGCGTGGAGATCGTCGACGTCCGGCTGCGTCGCATCGAATTTCCGCAGGACGTGACGGGGCCGGTCTACCAGCGGATGGAGTCGGAGCGCCGGCGCGTCGCGAACGAGCTGCGTTCGCTCGGCGCCGCGGAATCCGAGAAGATCCGCGCGGATGCCGATCGCCAGCGGCAGGTGATCCTCGCCGACGCGTATCGCGAGTCGCAGAAGATCAAGGGCGAGGGTGACGCCAAGGCGTCCGCGATCTACGCGCAGGCGTACGGGCAGAACCCCGAATTCTTCTCGTTCTACCGCAGCCTCGACGTCTACAAGTCGACGTTCAAGAGCAAGAGCGACGTGCTCGTGCTCGAGCCGAGCTCGGAGTTCTTCCAGTACTTCAGGCAGTTTGGCGGCGGCGGCACACAGCCGCCGCGCGCCCCCGCGAAGTAGCGGACCGCTCACGTCCTTTAAGAGGAAGCCAAGTCGTGCCGGACTCGATCTGGACCGCGCTCGCGTTGCTCCTGATCCTCGAAGGGCTGCTGCCGTTCATCGCGCCGCGCGTCTGGCGCGATGCGTTCCGCAAAATGCTCGAGCTCTCGGACGGCCAGCTCCGCTTCGTCGGCCTCGCCGCCATCACGTTCGGGGCGATCGCGCTTGTGATCCTCCAGTATGCGTAACTGGCTTCTCCCCGAAGCGATCGAGGACGTGCTACCGGCCGAGGCGGCGCGGCTCGAAGCGCTGCGGCGGCTTCTGCTCGATCGCTTCACCGCGCAAAGCTATCGGCTGGTGCAACCGCCTCTCGTCGAACACCTCGAATCGCTGCTTACCGGCAGCGGGCGCGATCTCGAGCTGCAGACGTTCAAGGTCGTCGACCCCATGTCCGGGCGGCTCCTCGGCGTCCGTGCCGACATCACGCCCCAGGTCGCGCGCATCGATGCGCACCTCCTGAACGAGGCCGGCGTGACGCGCTTGTGTTATGCGGGAAGCGTCCTGCGCACGCTCCCTGCGCTGCCGAGCGCCACGCGCGAGGTGATCCAGGTGGGTGCGGAGTTGTTCGGCGAACCGGGGATTGCGGGCGACCGCGAGGTCCTCGAGCTCCTGCTCTCCGCGCTCGCCGCCGCGGGCGTCGCGCGGCTGCATCTCGATCTCGGGCACGTTGGGGTCTACCGCGCGCTGGCGAACAGTGCGGGCATCAGCGGCAACACGGAGGACAGCGAGCTGTTCCTCGCGATGCGCGGGAAGGACATCCCGGCGATCGATGCGCGCACCACACGCCTCCCCAGCGCTTGGCGCGAGGCCTTCCGCGTGCTGCCCACGCTCTATGGACCCGCCGACGAAGTGCTGAACGCGGCGCGCAAGACGCTGCCCGATACGCCGCCCATCGCGAACGCGCTCGATGCGCTCGCAGTACTCGCCGCGGCCGTGGCCGATCGCGTCGAGGCGCTGCACATCGATCTCGCCGATCTTCGCGGTTACCATTATCAGAACGGCGCGACGTTCTCGGTGTTCACGGCAGGCGAGCCCAACGCCATCGGCGGCGGCGGGCGTTACGATGGCATCGGCAAGGCGTTCGGACGCGCGCGTCCTGCGACGGGGTTTACCCTCGACCTTCGCCAGCTCGCAGACGTGCTTGCGCGCGCCGCATAAGGGTCACGGACTTCCACCATGGGCAAGAACGTCGTCGTCATCGGCACCCAATGGGGCGATGAAGGCAAGGGCAAGATCGTCGACTGGTTGACGGAGAGCGCACACGGCGTCGTGCGCTTCCAGGGTGGCCACAATGCGGGACACACGCTCGTCATCGGCGGGCGGAAGACGATTCTGCGACTGATTCCATCCGGCGTGCTGCGGCCCAACGTCGCAATCTTCATCGGCAACGGCGTCGTGCTCTCGCCCACAGCGCTGTTCCAGGAGATCGGTGAGCTCGAAGCGGCCGGGGTCGAAGTGCGCTCGCGCTTGCGTATCTCCCCAGCCTGCCCGCTCGTGCTATCCCTGCACGCAGCACTGGATCAGGCACGCGAGCAGTCGATGGGCAGTGACAAGCTCGGAACCACCGGCCGTGGCATCGGTCCGGCGTACGAGGACAAGATCGCGCGCCGCGCCGTGCGCGTCCAGGATCTCCTCGATCCCGATCGTTTCTCCGAGAAGCTCGAGCGCCTGAGCGAGTATCACAACTTCCTTCTCACGCGGTATTACCGGTGCGATCCGGTGCCGTTCGCGCGGGCACGCGACGAAGCACTCGCGCATGCGGCGGAAATGCGCCCGATGGTGGCAGACGTCGCGCGCCTGCTGCATCAGGCGCGCGTGCGCGGCGAATCCCTGTTGTTCGAAGGAGCACAGGGCGCGCTGCTCGACATCGATCACGGCACCTATCCGTTCGTGACCAGCTCGAATTGCATCGCGAGCGCAGCGGCGGCGGGAAGTGGGATCGGCCCGCGCTCGATCGATTACGTGCTCGGCATCGTCAAGGCCTACACGACGCGCGTCGGCACCGGCCCGTTCCCGACCGAGCTTACCGACGACATCGGCGCCGGTCTGGCGAAGCGCGGCAACGAGTTCGGATCGGTGACGGGGCGTCCGCGCCGCTGCGGATGGCTCGACCTGCCGCTTCTGAAGCGTTCGTTCCAGTTGAACGGCGTCGACGGTCTTTGCATCACCAAGCTGGATGTCCTCGACGGCATGCCGGAGATCCGGCTTTGCACTCGCTATACCGTGGACGGCGCCTCGGTCGAGTTGATCCCGACCGGCGCCGACCAAGTCGCGCGCTGCGTCCCGGTCTACGAGACGCTCGCCGGCTGGACCGAGAGCACCGTCGGCGCGAGCTCGTTCGACGCCCTGCCCGCGAACGCGCGCGCATACCTGCGACGCATCGAGACACTGACGGGCGTTCCGATCGCGATGGTCTCGACGGGCCCCGACCGCAGCGAGACCATATTGGTGCATCATCCGTTCCGGTGATGCGGACCGTGACAAGCGTCCCCAGGGAGGCAAGGTGAGCCTGCACGTCAGCTGGGACCAATACAACGCGTTGGTCGAGCGCCTCGCGCTTGCGGTGTACAACTCGGGCTTTCACTTCAACCAGATCATCTGCATCGCGCGGGGGGGCCTGCGAGTCGGCGATGTTCTGTCGCGGATCTTCGAGCAGCCGCTCGCCATCCTGTCGACGCACTCATACACATCGGAGGGAGGCACGCTCCGCGGCGAGCTCGTCATCGCCGAACACATGACGATGACCAAGCCGCGCCTCGGGGATCGCGTCCTGCTCGTCGACGACATGGTCGACTCCGGCCACACGCTGGCGGCGGTCTACCGCGAATTGCCCAAGCGCTTTCCGCACATGACCGAGCTCAAGACCGCTGTCCTGTGGTGGAAGGCGTGCTCGGTGTTCGGACCGGACTATTACGTCGACTATCTGCCGGATAATCCCTGGATTCACCAGCCATTCGAGGTGTATGACACATTGCGACCGGAGCAATTGAAGGAGCGCCTCGATCGCATGGCGGGAGTGCCCGCGGGGTAAACCGTGTTAACCCGGTGGGGGTCAGCCACCGGTCAGTGACTTTGCGCGCTGACGCCACTGCTTGCTAAGCTCGTGGGCCCAGGGGTTCCACGCGGCCGCATTTAAGGGGGCCGCCGTTTCTCCACCCTGGACCTTGAAGAACAAACGCAGGGAGGTGGAGATGATCAGGATCGCGGCGCTTTGCTGCGCGGCTGCGCTCGCAGCCCCGGCGTCTGCGCAGGTCGGTTACTTCCAGGGGCTGACACCCCGCCCCTCCGACGTCTGGAATTTCCCCGCGAGCCTCACCGTGACGCGCACGGCACCGTCTGGCGGTGGAGGGACGGTGATCCCCGCGATGTATACTCATGTAGACACCCTGCCGGGGACCAATTCCTACGAGTGGGCGAATCTCACGATCCTGAACAACCAGTCCGATGGCGGCTACGACGTCGCCGTCTACGGCCAGGCGAACAAGCGCGGCAGCGGGCCGACGTGGGCCGGCGTGTTCGAGGCGCAGGATGCGACGGGCACGGGACCGATCTGGGGTGTCGAGGTCGACGCATTCACGCACGGGCCGTCGCAGTTCGACACGCGCGGCGGCGGCGATCGGATCGGCGTTGGCATCGTCGTCGGCCGCGCCAATGATCAGGGACCGAAGGCGACCGTCGACTACGGCCTGTGGGTGTTGCCAAACGGCCTCAAGGACACCGAAGCCGACGTCAACTTCGGCGTGATGGTGTCGACCCAGTGCCGGTACGCGTGCTTCGCGATGCGCGCGGGCAACAAGCTTGCGTGGGAGGAGTCCGCGCAGATCGCGAGCAAGTTCGATCCGCAGACCGGAATGTGGGGGCTCTACAACGGCGACAAGCCGGTGTTCCAGGTCAACATGTCGACCGGCCAGCTGTTCGTGAACGGTAGACCGGTGCGCATCGAGTATCAGTAAACGGCCGCTTCGCGAGCGCGTGTCATTGCGTCTCGACGCGCGCGAACGGTATCGCGTCAGCCCTGCATTTGGGATCGAATACCGGCTGGAACGAGGAAGCGATCGGCCAACCTGAATCCGCCCTCGATCAACAGCGCCAGCGCTGCCGCCGGCAGCGCGCCCGCCAGCAGCATCGCATGATCGTTGAGCGCGAGTCCGGTGACGATGCGCTCGCCGTAACCACCGGCGCCGATGAACGCCGCGATCGTCGCGGTGCCGACATTGATGACGGCCGAGGTCTTGATGCCGGCGACGATCGTCGGCGCCGCGAGCGGTAGTTCGATCCGGCCCAGTATCGTTCCCGCGCGCAGGCCAAGCGATTGCGCGGCGTCGCGCATGCCCTTCGACACCTGCGCAAGCCCCGCATGCGTATTGCGCACGATCGGCAGCAGCGCATACACGGCGAGGGCGATGAACGCCGGCACGAAGCCGATGCGTCCCGTCACCGGGATCAGCACCGCGAGCAACGCCAGCGACGGGATGGTCTGCGCAATCCCGGTTGCGCCCAGGATGATGCCCTCGGTTGCCCGACGCTTGACCGCCAGAATGCCGAGCGGGATGCCGATCGCGATGCTTGCCGCGAGCGACGCGAACACGAGCAGCAAATGCTCTAGGGTGAGACGCCAGAAGTCGGCGCCGAACAGGAGCGTCAGGAACCGATCGCTCGTCGATTCCGACCGGGCAGTTTGCGTGGAGGTCGGCTTCGAGCCGAGCAAAACTGCCCCACTCGTCGCGCTGCCGCGCTGCGCGACGAACGTCGCTGCGATTGCCGCAAAAGGCTGTCCTTCCAACTCGGCTGCGGCATTCATGCGGCGCATCGCGGCGTCGTCGATCGTGCCTTCCAGCCGCGCGAGCGCCGCAAAGGTTCGCGGCAGTCGCTGCGGAAGATCCGCGCGGTAGAGCAGGACGGCGTCGTAGCGCGGGAAATAGTTGCGGTCGTCCGTGAGCACGACCAGCCCGTACTTGTCGAGCTTCGCGTCGGTCGAATAGATGTCGATCGCGTCGACCTGATGTTGTGCGATCGCCTCGTATGCGAGACCGTGATCGAGTCCGCGCGGCGTCGCGAACGGAAGCGCGTACGCTGCCTTAAGTCCCGGCCAGCCGTCGGCGCGTCCGATGAACTCCTGCGAGAGTCCGAGCCGCATCTCCGGGTGGGCCGCGAGGTCGCCGAGCCGGGTGATTCCTTTCGCCCGCGCATCCTCACCGCGCATCGCAATGGCGTACGTGTTGTTGAATCCAAGCGGCACGCCGGCCGCGAGCCCGATGGACGCGAGCCTTTGGGTGAGTTCCGGAAGCGGCGGCACGTGGTCGAGCTTCAGGATCTCCTTGGCGATCGTGCCGGTGTACTCGGGGTAGACGTCGATCGCGCCCGTTGCAAGCGCGTTGAACAGGATCGCGGTGTTTCCCATGCCCTGCTGATGCACCGCCTGCGCTTCGCCGGCGGTCTGCGCGGACTGCTTCAGGATCTCGCCGAGAATGTACGATTCGGTGAAGCGCTTCGACCCGATGTTCAGCTGATTCTCAGCGGCAAGCGACGACCCGGCGATGCTGATCGCCGCGACGCCAATGGCGTGCGCGAGGAAAATGCGCAGGTGCACGAAGGGAACGGGGGACCTGACGGAGCGTCGACGCTCGCAAGACCATCACTGTATAAGAAAGCGCGCGGTCCACGCATCCGTGGGCGCGCGCGGGAGGAAACGGCGCGACGGCTTACGCCGGCAGAGCGCGCAGGCACTGCTTGCAGACGCGCGCACCACGTGCCGCACCGGCACCGCAATAGGGACAGCGGCGGTACGACTTGGCAAGGCGTCCAAAGAGACCGCCCAGTCCCCCCGATGGTGCCGCCGCGGCGCCGGGGCGTCGGGCGCCGACAGGGACGTACGCACTCCCCTGACCGTAGACTGCACGGCCCGCGAGTTGGAGCACGATCAGGAGCACGGCGACGCCCGGAATGACCAAGTACCACCAGTTCATCGAGCGCACTGTCGATTCCATGGCGGACATCGGTGGCGCCGGCGGTGCCGCCGGGGCTTTGCGCTCGACCGGCGTGACGCGGACCGAGCGACCTTCGAACTCCGCTTTCGCAGGTGTGGGCTTGGCATCGGTCTTTGTCACAGTGGGCGCGGGCCCCGTACGACGCACCGGGACCGGTCCGCCCTGGCGCTCGACACACGCTGCAACGGATCGGTTGTCGCTGTAATTGAGGCATTGGTCGACACCAGCCCACGCGGGCGTTGCGAGGACCGCGAACATCAGACCGAGCACCGCAGGCGCCATGCACCCTCCAACCGGATCGCCGCCCGAAGGCCGCCGCGCTTGGGACGCGCGACGCCCGGCCAGCGAAAAGTCCTTCGGACAAAGTGCAAGTTTTGTGCCGAATGTCAGTCCCCGCGGCCTGCGAGCTGTATCCGGCTGGGCTCCCGGGTTTCGTTGTGTGATCGCCAGGCAGTAGCTCCCACTCGGAGAATGGGGTCCCCGCGGCGCGCGGGGGAGCGTCTGAAAGCCTAGAACGACTAACGGCAGAACGGACCTCCCGTCAGCAATTCGCAGGCTCGCCCGCGGAATGAATGCGCCTCCCTGCGGCACCCGGTTTGCGGCGCATCATCAAAGAAAAAGCCCGCGGCCGCGGGCTTTTGCGATACTGAAGCGTCTTGATTGGTGCCCAGAAGAGGACTCGAACCTCCACAGTGTTGCCACCGCTAGGACCTGAACCTAGTGCGTCTACCAATTCCGCCATCTGGGCCTTAACTCGAACCCTCCATTTTAAAACCCGGTCGATTTCGTGTCAAAAACCGGTTCTCTCCGCGGACGCCGAACGCACGCCGCACCGGGCCGCCATCTGCGCAGCGCGCGAGGCCTTCCCGGCCGCAGCGCGATCCTCGAGGCCTTGATCGACGCCGGCGAACCGCTCGCGCCGGAGGAACTCGCCCGGCGCCTGGGGATCGCGAAGCGCGATTACGCTGCGTTCGCGGAGCGCGTCGACGAGCTCAAGCGGGCCGGCGAGGTGATCGTCAATCGCAAGGGCGAAGTCTGCGTCATCGCCAAGCTCGATCTCGTGACCGGCACGATCCAGGGACACCCGGACGGCTTCGGTTTTCTCGTGCCCGACGAGGGCGGAGATGACGTGTTCCTGAGCCCGCGCGAGATGCGTAAGGCGCTGCATGGCGATCGCGTGGCGGCGAAGACGATCGGTTACGACCGCCGCGGCCGCCCGGAGGGCGAGATCGTCGAGGTCATCGCGCACGCGAATCGCGAGGTCGTTGGCCGCCTGCACGAGGAGCGCGGCATCCATTTCATCGAGGCGGAAAACCGGCGTGTGAGCCAGGACATCCTCGTGCCTGCGCAGGATTTGAACGGCGCTCGTCCCGGACAGGTTGTCGTCGTCGAGATCACCGAGCAGCCCACTGAAGGGCGCGAGGCGCTCGCTCGCGTAAAGGAGGTCCTTGGCGGCGCGACGGATCCGGGCATCGAGATCGAGATCGCGCTGCGCAAGCACGCGCTGCCGTTTGTATTCGCCAAGCCGGCGGAACGGCAAGCAGCACGGCTGCCCACGGACGTTCGCCCGGCCGATTGCAAGGGACGGGTGGACTTGAGGGCGCTCCCGCTGGTGACCATCGACGGCGAGGACGCCCGCGATTTCGACGACGCCGTATACGCGGAGCCCGAAGGCGATGGGTTCCGGCTCGTCGTGGCGATCGCCGACGTGTCGTCTTACGTGCACGACGGGGATGCGCTCGATCGCGACGCGCGTGAGCGCGGCACGTCGGTCTACTTTCCCCGGCGCGTGATCCCGATGCTGCCCGAGGCGCTGTCGAACGAGCTGTGCTCGCTCAAGGGGAACGTCGACCGCTTGTGCGTGGCGTGCGACATGCGCATCGACGCGCGCGGCGCGATCGCTCGCTATGCATTTGCGCCGGCAGTGATGCGTTCGCGCGCCCGCCTCATCTACACCCAGGTCTGGCAATGGCTCTCCGAACCCGGGAGCACGCGCGGGCGCGAAGCGAAGGCGCTGCTGCCGCATCTCAGGCATCTGCATGCCGTCTTCGAGGTGCTGCTTGCTGCGCGCGAACGGCGTGGCGCCATCGACTTCGAGTCGACCGAGCAGGAGATCGAGTTTTCGAGCGAAGGCAAGATCGCGGCGATCGTGCCCGCCCCGCGCAACGACGCGCACCGGATGATCGAAGAGGCGATGCTGGCGGCGAATGTCTGCGCGGCACAGTTTCTCACCGATCACCGGCAGAGCGCCCTCTATCGAGTGCACGAAGGACCGCCGCCCGACAAGCTTGCGGCGCTGCGCGAATTCCTCGCGGGCTCCGGGCTGGCACTCGGCGGCGGCGACAAGCCCGGTGCGGGCGACTATGCGCAGCTGATCGCACGGATCAAAACACGACCCGACTCCGAGCTTCTGCAGACCGTGCTTCTGCGCTCGCTTTCGCAGGCGCAATACGCGCCGGAAAACGTTGGCCATTTCGGACTCGCCTACGACGCGTACACGCATTTCACGTCACCCATTCGCCGCTATCCGGATCTGCTCGCGCATCGCGCGATCAAGGCGGTGCTTGCCGGCAAGCGCTACACGCCCTCGGGGATGTCATGGAGCAAGCTTGGCGTGCACTGCTCGATGACCGAGCGCCGTGCGGACGACGCGTCACGCGACGTGATGCAGTTTCTCAAGTGCTACTACATGCGGGCCCACGTGGGCGAGGTCTTCGATGGGACGATCAGCGGTGTCGCGAGCTTCGGCCTGTTCGTTATGCTCGACCACGTCAACGTCGACGGGCTGCTGCACGTCACGGAGCTCCCGCGCGACTACTTCCATTTCGACGCGATCCGTCACACGCTGACCGGCGAGCGCAGCGGCGTCGAGTTCCAGCTCGCCGGCCGCATCCGCGTCAAGGTGGCGCGCGTCGATCTCGAGCAGGCAAAGATCGACTTTGCGCTTGCCGAGGACGCGCCGATGACGGCGAAGACATACCGCCCGACCTTCGCGGAACCGCTGTCGCGCGATTCGCGGGGCCCGCGGCGTTCTCCGCGCGGTAAGCGGAGAAGGTGAAAAGATGGAGTCGGGGCGCCGAAGGTGCGCCCCGACTTTGCTACCTGGGCTGGGGCACCACCCGCATGTACGGCTTCGGCGATTTCCAGCCGTTCGGGAATTTCTCCTTCGCTTCCGCGTCGGAGACCGACGGCACGATGATCACGTCCTCGCCCTGCTTCCAGTTCACGGGCGTCGCCACCTTGTGCTTGGCCGTAAGCTGGAGCGAGTCGAGCACGCGCAGCACTTCGTCGAAGTTGCGGCCCGTCGACATCGGGTAGGTGAACATCGCCTTGATCTTCTTGTCGGGCCCGATCAAAAATACCGACCGCACCGTGGCGTTATCCGCCGCGGTACGACCCTGCGACGTTCCGCTCGCGTTGGGATGAATCATGTCGTAGAGCTTGGCGACGGCGAGATCGTGGTCGCCGATCAGCGGATAGTTGACCGCCGCGCCCTGCGTCTCCTCGATGTCCTTCACCCACCGCGTGTGATCACTCACGGGGTCGATCGAGAGGCCGACCACCTTCGTATTCCGCTTGTCGAACTCGGGCTTGAGCTTCGCCATGTACCCGAGCTCGGTCGTGCACACGGGCGTGAAATCCTTCGGATGCGAGAACAGGATCGCCCAACCGTTACCGATCCATTCGTGAAAGCGGAGCTTGCCTTGCGTAGTGTCTGCCGTGAAATCCGGCGCGTCATCGCCGATGCGCAGTTGCATTGTCTTCCTCCGGTTGCATTGGGACTACCCGGGCGCGCCCTTAAGACGTGTCGCGCCCGATCGAAATGCGTCGTGCGCTTCTCACGCCTCGAACGCCCAAGCTAACTCAATCGCAGAATTGTCTGCGGGATAGTAAGTATAACGCTTAATGCGAGCCCGAATTCTGCGGCCCATGCCATTCGAATGAATCGCGAACCCTCGGGTTCCCGGTAAACACGATGTGCTCTTCAAGCGGGGTGCCGGGGCGCACAGGTCGCGTTGAATGCCTGTAATATTGCGGCGCGTCATCCTCTGCTTCAGCGCTATCGATATGGTCGAATCGGCTCCACGCAACGCATTTCCTTCATGCAGATAGGGACACCGTTATCGCCGACCGCGACGCGTGTGATGCTTCTGGGAAGCGGCGAGCTCGGGCGCGAGGTGATCATCGCCCTGCAACGGCTCGGCGTCGAAACGATCGCCGTCGACCGCTATGCGAACGCGCCCGGGCATCAGGTCGCGCATAGGTCGCACGTGATCGCGATGACCGACGCGTCGGCGCTTCGGCGCCTGATCGAGCAGGAACGGCCGCACATCGTCGTGCCGGAGATCGAGGCGATTGCAACCGAGGCGCTGGTCGAGATCGCCGACGAGGGCCTCGCGGAGGTCATTCCGACGGCGCGCGCGGCGCAGCTGACGATGAACCGTGAAGGGATCCGCCGGCTCGCTGCGGAAACCCTCGGCCTGCCGACGTCGGCCTACCGTTTCGCGGACAGTCTCGATGCCCTGGAGCGCGCCATCGACGGGCAGCGGGCCGAACGCGGAATCGGCTATCCATGCGTTGTGAAGCCGGTGATGTCGTCATCGGGCAAAGGGCAATCGGTCGTGCGCTCCAAAGACGACGTGACCGGCGCCTGGCAGTACGCGGAGTCCGCGGGACGGGTGCGCAGCACGCGAGTGGTCGTGGAGAGCTTCATCGACTTCGACTACGAGATCACGCAGCTCACCGTGCGCGCGCGCGGCGCGAACGGCGCGATCGAGACTCATTTCTGCGACCCGATCGGCCACGTGCAGGTCAATGGCGACTACGTCGAGTCGTGGCAGCCGCAGCCGATGTCGCCGCGTGCGCTCGAGCGGTCACGCGAGATTGCAGAACGCGTGACCAGCGAGCTTGGCGGCCGCGGCGTCTTCGGCGTCGAGCTCTTCATCAGAGGCAACGAGGCCTGGTTCTCGGAGGTGAGCCCGCGCCCCCACGACACGGGGATGGTCACGATGTGTACGCAGGCACAGAACGAATTCGATCTGCACGCACGAGCGATACTCGGGCTTCCGGTCGACACGCGGCGCATTGCCCACGGCGCTTCGGCGGTGATCTACGGCGGCGTCGAGGCGAAGGGCATTCATTTCGAGCACGTCGACCAGGCGCTTCTCGTGCCGCATTCGGACCTGCGACTCTTCGGCAAACCCGAGTCATATCGCAAGCGCCGGATGGGCGTCGCACTCGCCACCGCGGAGAACGTGGACGAGGCGCGCGGGCGCGCAAAGGAATGCGCCGCCCGCGTGCATCCGGTCGCGTAACTCATTGCACGTGCTGCGCCCTCCGCGCGACGCTCGTCCCGGCGATGTGCTCGACCTCGTCGTACAGGCGCCGGCGCTCCTCCGCGAAGACATCGAGGTGCTTGCGCTCTTGACAGGCGCGGAAGATATCGAGCCGCTCACGCGCGCGGCGAACGAGGCCTTTCGCTTGCACGCCGTCGCCTCAACCGACGGCGTGGCGGAAGCGGCGTCGGCCGCCGGCTACGACGTGGCGCTGGTACCCTCCTCACGCCGGCTGGATCGCGTGCGCGTGATGGCACTGGACATGGATTCAACGCTGATCGATATCGAATGCGTGGATGAGATCGCCGAGGCGCAGGGTATCAAGCCGCAGGTCGCCGCAATCACCGCAAGCGCGATGCGCGGGGAGATCGACTTCGCCGAAAGCCTGCGACAGCGGGTGGCGCTCCTCGCAGGCGTACCGCTCGACGCGCTGCGCAAGGTCTATGACGAGCGACTGCGACTTTCGCCCGGCGCGGAGCGGATGCTCGAGGCGTTCAAGGCGGTGGGCGCGAAGACCTTGCTCGTCTCCGGCGGATTCACCTACTTCACCGACCGCCTGCGCGCGCGGCTGGGCTTCGACGGCACGGCGTCGAACGTGCTCGAGCTTCGTGACGATCGGCTGACCGGGAGCATCGCGGGCGACATCGTCGATGCGGCGAGCAAGGCCGAAGCGTTGCGCGAGATGGCCCGCGACCATGCGGGCGATGGCATCGTCGTCGCGATCGGCGACGGCGCGAACGACCTGCCGATGCTCGACGCTGCCGACGTTTCGATTGCCTATCGCGCCAAGCCCGTGGTGCGCGAGCGCGCCACGCACGCGATCGACCACTGCGGGCTCGACGCGGTGCTGAACCTTTTCGTGTGAGGTCGCGCTAAACGAGCAGCGTCCGAAGAAACGCCCACAGATCCCAGAGCGCGAGCACCAAGACGACGGCCACGCTTCCCGCCGCGCCCAAGAAGCGGCCGGCGGAGTGGCCGCTCTTCGCCGACAGCCCCAGCGCGTGCACGATGCGCGCCACGATCAGCACGATGCCGCACGCGTGCAAAAACCAGACGGGGGCGCGCGTCAGCTCTGCAATCAGCAGCAGGAGGATCGCAGGAACCGCCCATTCGACCGCGTTGGCGTGCACACGGATCGCACGTGCGAGCTCCGGGTGGCCGCCATCGCCCAAGCCCACGCCGAGCCTGCCGCGCAGCCGCGAGATCGGCAACGTCAGGAGCACCAGAAGAAGGCCGATCAGCGCGCCATAAAGCGCGGTGATGGCGGGCGTCGGGGCTGGCATGGCGAGCGTCAGGATAGCCCGGCGGCCGTCCTCACGCCTCCTCGATCCATGCGGCCTGGATCGCCTCGAGGATCTTCTCGCCTGATCGCTTCGGGTCGTCGTCGAATCCGGGCAAGGCACGGACCCAGTTGTAGAGGTCGGTGAAACGCACGGTCCGCGGATCGACGTCCGGATGTTCCTCTGCCAGCGCGATGGCGATCTCCCGCGAATCCGTCCATTTCATGCTGTTCTCCCGGAGACGGCGCATCGTTTATCCACGGCGTCGCGAGCGCAGCTTCCCGATTCGCTGCAAGTTGTCGAGGGTAGCCGCGATCTCACTTGTTTTCCTTCGCGTAGTTGATCGTGTACTTCGGGATCTCGACCTTGAGCGGCGTATCGTCGACGATCGCCTGGCATGACAGGCGCGAGACCGGCGTCAGTCCCCACGCGCGATCGAGGAGATCCTCCTCGTCCTCGGTCGGCTCGGGTAGCGAATCGTAGCCCTCGCGCACGATCAGGTGGCAGGTCGTGCACGCACAGGACTTTTCGCACGCGTGCTCGACCTCGATGCCCTGCTCGAGCATGTTGTCGAGGAGGCTCATCCCCGCCTTCCCCTCGAAGGTCTTGCCTTCGGGGCAGAGCTCGGCGTGCGGCAGGACGACGATCTGCGGCATCTCGCCCTCGCCCTTTAGGACCCGAGCACCGAATCGACGCGCTTCCCGGCAAGTGAATGCGCGATGCTGCGGTCCATCCGTCGGTTCGCAAACTCGGAGGTTGCGTGGTTGAGTGCGCTCACCGCGGCGTGGAGCGCATGCCGGTCGCCGCCAGCTCGAAGCCGCTCGACGTCGGAAAGCGCGCGCTCGATCGCCGCGCGCTCGTCCGCTGACAATAAATCGGCATCGGAAGTGAGCGCGCTGCGCGTCGCTGCGACGAGCTGGTCGGCTTCGACCTGCGATTCGGCAAGCGAACGCGCTTCGGCGTCCTCGGTCGCATGCGCGAAAGACTCCTGCAGCATGCGCGCGATCTCCTTGTCGGAGAGTCCGTAGGAAGGCTTCACCTCGATCGATGCTTCGACGCCGGTCTTCTGCTCACGCGCCGAGACCGACAAAAGGCCGTCCGCATCGACTTCGAACGTCACCCGTATGCGCGCTGCGCCGGCGACCATCGGCGGGATGCCCCGCAGCTCAAAGCGGGCGAGCGAACGGCAGTCGGCGACGCGCTCCCGCTCGCCCTGCACGACGTGGATCGCCATCGCCGTCTGCCCGTCCTTGAACGTCGTGAATTCCTGCGCCCGCGTGATCGGGATCGTCGCATTGCGCGAAATGATCTTCTCGGTCAGGCCGCCCATCGTTTCCACACCGAGCGACAGCGGAATGACGTCGAGGAGCAGCCAGTCCTCGTCGCGCTCGCGGTTGCCGACGAGCTTGTTCGCCTGGATCGCCGCGCCGAGCGCAACGACCTCGTCCGGATTCAGGTTGGTGAGCGGCGGCTGGCCGAACCACTGTGCGACCGCGCGGCGGATCTGCGGCATGCGTGTCGCGCCGCCGACGAGCACGACTCCTTTGATATCCGACGGCTTGAGCTTCGCGTCGTTCAATGCGCGCTTCACCGGCCCGAGCGTCCGTGCGACCAGGTTCTGCGTGATCGCGCTGAACGTGTCGGTCGTGAGCGTGAGGTCGACCTTCGTATTGTCGGAGAGCGTCACGAGCAACGGCGCCGCATCGTGTCCGGTCAGCATTTCCTTCGCTTCGCGCGACTTGACGAGCAGCATCCGCGCGTCGGCAGGCGACTGCGGCGGCAGCTTGGCAGTCTCGAGGATCCAGCAAAACACGCGATGATCGAAGTCGTCGCCCCCGAGCGCCGAGTCGCCGTTGGTCGCGAGTACTTCGAACACGCCGCGCGTAAGCTTGAGAATCGAGATGTCGAACGTGCCGCCACCCAGGTCGTAGATCGCGTAGGTCCCCTCGGCCGCGTTGTCGAGGCCGTACGCCACGGCCGCGGCGGTCGGCTCGTTTAGCAGGCGCAGGATCGGCAGACCGGCAAGACGTGCGGCGTCCTTTGTCGCTTGTCTTTGCGCATCGTCGAAATACGCGGGCACCGTGACGACGGCGCCCTCGATCGCGCCGCCCAGCGCCACCTCGCCGCGCAGGCGCAGGGCACGCAGGATCTCCGCGGACACTTCAACCGGTGACTTCACCCCCGCGCGCGTGACCACCTTGACCATGCCGTCCGTATCGACGAAGCGGTAGGGAAAGCGGTGCGCATCGGCGAGGTCGGCGAGCCCGCGCCCCATCAGGCGCTTCACCGACACGATCGTGTTCTGTGGATCCGTCGATTGCCGCGCCATCGCTTCGTACCCGACCTCGACCCCGTTCTCGCCATAGCGGACGATCGAGGGAACAAGCGGGCGTCCCTGATCGTCGGGCAGCACCATGGCAAAGCCGTTGCGCACGGTCGCCACGAGCGAGTTCGTCGTGCCGAGGTCGATACCAACGGCGCGGCGAAAGGCACGGCGCGGCGCCGTTTCTTCCGGTTCGGCGATCTGCAGGAGTGGCATCAGTGCTCGTCCAGCGCGTGCTGAAGCGCACGCAGGTCGTCGCTGACCTTCTTCAGGAATCTGAGCTGGCGCACGCGCCCTCGCGCTTCGGGGTAGGCATGATCGCGGTCGAGAAGGATCGCGATCGAGTCTTCAAGGTCGCGGGCTTCGTTGTCCACCTCGCTCACGATCGAGTCCAGTCGGCGCGAGTCGCTTGCCGCATTGGCTTCGCTTGCTTCTTCGCGGCGTTCGAGCTGCCGCTCGAGGAATTCGAGCGGGAGCTGCGTGTCGCTTTCACCCGCGGCGTCGATTCCGCGAAGTTCCAGAAGATAGCTTGCCCGCTCCACCGGGTCCTTGAGCGCACGGTAGCCCTCGTTCACGCGCGCGGAAGACTGCAACGCGACGCGCTTCTGCGCCTCGGTGCCGCTCGCGTGCCGATCAGGATGGACCTCCGACTGCAGCTCGCGGTACGCGCGGTCGAGCGCCGCGGGGTCGACGCGGAACCGCTCCGGGAGACCGAAGAGGTCGAAGTAGTTGCGGGTCAGATCGATCATTGCAGAAAAAAGGGCGGCTGCGCCGCCCCTCTTCGAAGCTTTCGGCTGGCTATTCGGTGCCGATCAGCACGTCGCTCGCCTTGATCACCGCGTAGGCCCGCTTTCCAGGTGCGAGTGCCAAGCGCTTCGCGGAATCGCTGGTGATGATGGAGACGACTTCGATGCCTTTGGCAATCTCAATTGAAACCTCCGTATTGACTGCCCCTGGGGTGACGTTCTTGACCGTGCCTGGAAGCATGTTTCTTGCGCTGATTTTCATCCTGTTGTTTTCTAGACGTTGAAAGATTCGCCGCACCCGCACTCGTCCTTGACGTTCGGGTTGTTGAACTTGAAGCCTTCGTTCAGGCCTTCCTTTGCGAAGTCGAGCTCGGTACCTTCGAGATAAGGCAGGCTCTTCGGATCGACGACGACCCTGATGCCGTGGCTTTCGAACTGCAGATCCTCCGGCTTGATCTCGTCGGCGAACTCGAGCTTGTAGGCGAGACCCGAGCAGCCCGACGTGCGCACGCCCAGCCGAAGCCCGACGCCCTTGCCGCGCTTCGCGAGATGCGATGCGACGTGGCGCGCCGCGTTCTCGGTGAGCGTGATCGCCATTCTCAGTCCGCAGCCTCGCGTTGCGCGTCGGCGTCCGCCGGCGCCGCGGATTGCGAATGCTTCGCCTTGTAGTCCGCCACTGCCGCCTTGATCGCGTCTTCGGCAAGGATCGAGCAGTGGATCTTCACCGGCGGCAGCGCGAGCTCCTCGGCGATCGCCGTGTTCTTGATCGTCATTGCCTGGTCGAGCGTCTTGCCCTTCACCCATTCGGTGACGAGCGACGACGACGCAATCGCGGAGCCGCAGCCGTAGGTCTTGAACTTGGCGTCCTCGATGATGCCATCGGGGCCGACCTTGATCTGCAGCTTCATCACGTCGCCGCATGCCGGCGCGCCGACCATGCCCGTGCCCACACCTTCCTCGGTCTTCGCGAACGAGCCGACGTTGCGCGGATTTTCGTAGTGGTCCAGTACCTTGTCGCTGTATGCCATCGCAATTCTCCTAGACTTCCTTGCTTTTTCGTCCGCGTTAACCGGCGCCGTGAGGCGCCGCGTTCAACGCGGACAGTTATTACGTCACGCTCCGCGGTTCGCCGTCGCTACCAGCTTCCGGCGTGACGGAATAACAGTCAGTGTGCCGCCCATTGGACGGTATCCAGATCGATTCCCTCCTGATGCATCTCCCACAGCGGCGACAGCTCGCGCAGCTTCGAGATCTTGCGCTTCACGAGATCCACGACATAGTCGATCTCGGCGTCGGTCGTAAAGCGCCCGACGGTGAAGCGGATCGAGCTGTGCGCAAGCTCGTCGCTGCGGCCCAGCGCGCGCAGCACGTAGGAGGGCTCGAGCGACGCGGAGGTGCACGCCGATCCAGACGAGACCGCGACATCCTTGATCGCCATGATCAGGCTCTCGCCCTCGACGAAATTGAAGCTCATGTTCAGGTTGTGCGGAACCCGTCGCTCCATATCGCCGTTGACGTAGACCTCGTCGATCTCGGTCAGCCCCTTCCTGAGCTTGTCGCGGAGCATGCGGATGCGCTCGTTGTCCTTCGCCATCTCGAGCTTCGCGAGCCGGTACGCTTCGCCCATGCCCACGATCTGGTGCGTCGGGAGCGTGCCGGAGCGCATGCCGCGCTCGTGTCCGCCGCCGTGCATCTGCGCTTCGATGCGCACCCGCGGCTTGCGGCGGACGAAGAGCGCGCCGACGCCCTTCGGTCCGTACGTCTTGTGCGCCGAGAACGACATCAGGTCGACCTTGAGCTGACCCAGATCGATCGGCAGCTTGCCGGTCGCCTGCGCGCCGTCGACGTGGAGGATGATGCCGCGCTTGCGGCAAATCTCGCCCATCGCCGGAATGTCCTGGATGACGCCGATCTCGTTGTTCACGTACATCACGGAGACCAGGATCGTGTCCTTGCGAAGCGTCGCCTCGAACTTCGCGAGATCGACGAGGCCGTCTGGCTCGACGTCGAGATACGTGACCTCGAAGCCCTCGCGCTCGAGCTCACGCATCGTGTCGAGCGTCGCCTTGTGCTCGGTCTTGACGGTGACCAGGTGCTTGCCCTTGTCCTTGTAGAAATGCGCGGCGCCCTTGAGCGCGAGGTTGATCGCTTCGGTCGCGCCCGACGTCCACACCAGCTCCTTCGGATCGCAATTGACGAGCGCAGCCACGTGCTCGCGCGCTTCCTCAACCGCCGCTTCGGTGGTCCAGCCGAACGCGTGCGAGCGCGACGCCGGGTTGCCGAAGTGCTCGGTCAGATACGGAATCATCTTTTCGGCGACGCGCGGATCGACCGGCGTCGTCGCCGAGTAGTCGAGGTAGATCGGAAGCTTCATGGGGGTCTCGTGCCGGTTGCGCTAGTCCGCTTCCGCCGGTTCGGCGGTGCGGTCCTCGGCGCTCGGCGTTCCGCGCCGCTGGTCCTGTAGCACCGCCACGTCGCCCTTCGGTTGCTGCTGGCGGACCAGATCAGCCAGGCTGACCGAGCGCAGGAACGAGAAGATGTGTGCGTTGAGGCTCGCCCACAGCTCGTGCGTCATACATCGCCGGTCGTCGTGGCAATTCTCCCGCCCGCCGCACTGGGTGGCGTCGATCGGTTCGTCGACCGCGACGATCACGTCCGCAACCGACACCTGCTCCGACGAGCGTGCGAGGTTGTACCCGCCGCCGGGCCCGCGCACGCTCTCCACCAATCCGGCGCGCCGCAGCTTCCCGAACAGCTGCTCCAGGTAGGAAAGCGAGATCTTTTGCCGCTCCGAAATCGCGGCAAGCGTCACAGGGTTGTGGCCGCCATGCATGGCCACGTCGATCATTGCCGTGACGGCGAACCGTCCTTTGGTCGTGAGCCGCATAAAATGTCCTCGGCGTTGGGCGATCCTCGTTTGCTGCACCGCGAGGCGAGGATCAGCAGATGGATGATATCAATTCCCGAATATTTTAGTCAACTAAATATCCGATGAGTTCAGTCGGATAACCCTTACTCCAGCATCTTGTTGATTTGCTGGGGATCGAAGGCGTCGGCGACCGCTTTAGCGTCGCCGCACTCCACCCCGTCCCGCTGCAGCTGCACCACCAGCCGGCTCAGGCGCTCGTCGGTCGCCGCTGCGTGGTCGAGAAGCTGGTGGATAGCTCGAACCATGGGGTCATTCATGTCTGCCGCAATGGCGTAAGGCGAAAATCCGGGCCGAGCGAGCGGCGACTCGCGGCGATCCTGTTGATCGGCGGTCGTGACCCGGGCGGGAATGCCCACCGCGGTGGCGCCTGCGGGCACGTCGCGTACCACGACGGCGTTCGCGCCGATTTTCGCGCCGTCCCCGATCAGGATCGGGCCCAGGATCTTGGCGCCAGCGCCGACGACCACGCTGCGCCCGAGCGTTGGATGCCGCTTCACCTTGTCCCACTTCGTGCCGCCCAGCGTGACGCCGTGATAGAGCGTCGTGTCATCGCCGACCTCGGCCGTCTCGCCGATGACAATCCCCATGCCGTGGTCGATGAACACCCGTCGACCGATCGTCGCGCCGGGATGGATCTCGATGCCGGTCAGCCAGCGTCCCCAATGCGCGAGCCAGCGAGCAAGCCACTTGAGACCGGATCGCCACAGGCGGTGCGTGACGGCGCGGTGCCAGACCAAAGCGTGCAAGCCCGGATAGCAAGTGAGCACTTCCCAAGCGCTCCGCGCGGCCGGGTCCCGGTCGAAAACCACCCTGATGTCTTCTCGCAAGCGATCGAACATGGCGCGATTCTGACATTTCCGAGCGAATTGCTCAACTAATCGAGCCGAACCGTCCGATGGCCAGCGACAGTCGCGCCCGGGCCTTGCGCTCACCTAGCGGAACAGCGCCGCAGCGACGACGAGTCCCGAGACGGCGATGATGAAGAACAAGAAATAGAAGAACCCGACGAAGATGCTGCGGACGGCGACGCCGCTCCAGCGCCCGTCGTAAACGGTTTTCATCGAGCGCACGAGATAAATGACGCCCCAGCTCACCAGCAAACCTCGGATCCATCCGACCCCGACCAGGGCGTAGACCGTTACCAGCGCGAACATGAACGCATGGTTGTGCGCGCCGTACACGAGATGGGCCGTGTAGCGCCGCGGCCGTAGCGGATACCGGCGTGCGCGACCCAGGTAGGCAATCTTCATGAGCAGCGCAAAAAGCGGGAGCAGCACGATCATTGCGTACGGACCGAAGCGCAGCACGCCCTCCCGCATCGCGTCGGCTTTTTCGCGGCGACTCAAGCGATTGAAGCGCTGCACCCGCTCGTTCAATGCGCCGAACCCGGGCTCGTCGGCGAGTCCGAGGTGCAGGTCGAGGTCGGAGCCGATCGACACACCGACATCATGAGCGGCGCCGGGCGTCTCCCCGTTTCCCGGCGTGCTTCGCTCACGGCCTTTTTGCGGTTCCGACGAGCGCGGCGCGGTTATCCGCGCGGCGGTCCCGGACGCCGATTCCGCGGGTGGCTTCGATAGCCTCGCCGGCGGCGGTTTGACGCTGGACGACTCCGGCTCGTCGGGATCGATGAGATGAATGCTCTCGCCCTCCACAACGGGGTCACTGATGACGATCGTCTTGGTGCCGGTAAAGCGGAGCGTCGCGAAGGCGACGATCGACAACACAAGAAACAGGCGTGCGGGCCGAATGTAACGACGGCGGCGTCCCGCGAAGAATTCGCGCGTCAGGAAACCGGGCCGGAACATTAGACCGTAGAGCGTCCTCCACATGCGGCCGTCGAGCGCGACGTAACGGCCGGCGGCCTCGCGCATGAACACGCGCAGCGTCGGCAGCGCGACGGTCGTCTCCTGCCCGCACGCCGGGCAGTACATGCCGGGCGCGTCCGCTCCGCAGTTCCGGCACAGGTGAGCCGGCGCCGTTTCCGTCGGCGGCGACGTCGCTGTTTCGGACAATGACCGGGCGTTGCGTCGGAAAAGCGCTCTCATCGCCGCTCGCGCAGCAAGGTATCCACGCGCGCGAGAATCCCCTGCAGGATGTTGACCTCCTCATGCTCGAGTTCCGCGCGCGCAAACAGCCGGCGCAGTCGCGGCAACAGCCGGCGCGGTCGCTCGGGATTTAGGAAGTTGAGCGCCGCGAGCGTTTTCTCGGCGTGAGCGTAGAGCGCCTGCTGGTCGCCGTGCGTCGCGGGTGCAAAGCGCGGCGCACGCCACACGTCGCCCCCTGCCGCAGCGAGGCGCACTTCATAGGCGGCAATCTGGACGGCCGCGGCGACGTTGAGCGACGAATACGCCGGATTCGATGGGATCGTCGCGACGACCGAGCAGCGCGCCAGCTCCTCGTTGGTGAGGCCCGACACCTCGCTGCCAAATACCAGGGCGACCTCGCCTTCGCTGGTCGAGCGGATCGCCTCATGCGCGGCTTCCCGGATGGACAGAACCGGCGCGGCCAGTTCACGGCGGCGCGAGGAAAGGCCGACTGTGTAAACGCAGTCCGCGAGCGCCTCGTCGAGCGTTGCGACGACCCGCGCTCCGGCGAGAAGCTCCGACGCGCCCGTGGCGCGCGCCGTGGCCTCCGGATCGGGAAACCGCTCAGGGGCGCACAGGACGAGTCGCGAAAGCCCCATCGTGAGCATTGCGCGCGCCGCGGCACCGATGTTGCCCGGATGGCTGGTGCGCGACAGCACGATGCGGACGCGCGCGAGCCGATTGTCGGCACCGGCGTGCGATGGCAGCGCGCGGTTCGACGGCTCAAGCGCGCTCGGCGGCGGCATGCGTGGGGCGCCCTTTGCGGGGGAATCGAAGCGAGCGGGTAGAATACGTGAAAGACCGCTTTCGTTTGGGGCGGCGCTCAATTCCTCGCATCACGGCCACATGCATCCGCTGCTCACGACCGCAGTGAAGGCGGCACGACGCGCCGGCAACGTCATCAATCGGGGCGCGCGCGACCTCGATCTTCTCACCGTCAAGACGAAGGGCCCAAAGGACTTCGTGAGCGAGGTCGATCACGCCGCGGAGGCGGCGATCGTCGAGACGCTTCTCAGCGCCTATCCCGACCACGCGATCCTCGCCGAGGAAGGCACGAATCGAGGCGCCAATCCCGAGGCGGAGAACGTCTGGATCATCGATCCGCTCGATGGCACCACCAATTTTCTCCATGGCTTCCCGCAGTACTGCGTGTCGATCGCGCTCGCGCACCGCGGCGTCGTCACGCAGGCGGTGATCTACGATCCGGTGCGCAACGACCTCTTCACGGCGACGCGCGGCCGCGGGGCATTCCTGAACGATCACCGGATGCGGGTGTCGCGGCGCCAGCATTTGCGCGACTCCCTGATCGGCACGGGATTTCCGTTCCGCGACGGGAGCTACCTCGATGCGTATCTCGAGATGATGGGGACGATGATTCGCGAAACCGCCGGTTTGCGGCGGCCGGGCGCCGCTGCGCTCGATCTCGCGTACGTCGCCGCGGGTTTCTACGACGGCTTCTTCGAGGTCGGCCTGAACCCCTGGGACGTCGCGGCCGGGAGCCTTTTGGTGCTCGAGGCCGGCGGATTGATCGGCGACCTCGCCGGCGAAGGCGAATACTTGCACGGCGGCCAAGTCATCGCCGCCAACCCCCGGGTTTTTGCCCAGATGGTTGCCATCCTGTCGCCTTTCCGCACCGCGCTCAAGCGAGATCGGCTACCGGCGGTCGCCGACCGTTAGCCACCGTCCGATCGTTCGGCTAAGATCGACCGACTTGCACCCGTCACACGTGGTTTAGGGGGCCGCGTGCCGGGTGACCCAGGCATTGAACTTGCAGCCGGGTCGCGGCATTCGCGTCCCGCGACGGAGTCACGAATGAGCCGATCCAAGCGCCTGTTGTTTCTGATTGCCGCCTGCTCCGCGCTGAGCCTCGCCCCCTTCGCGGCGCGCGCGGACGTGTCCTCGATACGGGTGCGGCTGCACCCCTATCTCGCGCCCAAGGGCGAATTGCCGCAAGCTGCGCTTGACCGGCTGGAGGCGTTGGCGGGTGCTTCGCTGACGCTCGTCGGCGTGAACCGCACCGGCGCGCTCGAGCTCGCGCTGTCCGCGCCGATCGACGAGGCAGCGCTCAAGACGATGCTGCGGCAGCTCCGTGACGACCGCATGATCCTCTGGGCGGAGCCGGTCCGGCCGGCGAACGTGCAAAAGTCCGCCAAGGCAACGCCCGACGCACCGATCGGCAAGCTGATGGTGCGTCTCAAGGACGATGGCGCGGACATCAATTCGGTGTTGCCGCAATTCGCGGCGCGCCTCGGTCAGCCGGTCGCCGTTGAGCGCCAGACCGGCAACGTGTGGGTATTGCGGCTGCAGCAGGCGCAGCCGGCCGACGCGCTCGCGAATCTCGCGGCAGCGCTCCAGGACGATCCGGCGGTCCAGTATGCCGACCCCGTTCGCCGGGCGCGGCCGATGCTCATTCCCAACGATACGTACTTCGGGCAGCAGTGGAGCCTGACCAACCCGGTTGCGGGCATCAATGCACCCGCGGCATGGGATCTCGGGACCGGATCGTCGATGACGACCGTCGCGGTCGTCGATACCGGGATCCAGGCCCACCCTGATCTCACCGGGCGCATCCTCCCGGGGTTCAACTTCATCAGTGACCCGGGCCGCGCGCGCAATTCGAACGGCCGCGGTCCCGACGCGACCGACAACGGCGACTGGACCGGCGACAACGAATGTTTCCCCGGCTCGTTCGGTGAGCCCTCCAGCTGGCACGGCACGTTCGTCTCAGGAATCATCGGCGCCAATTCGAACAACGGAATCGGCGTCGCAGGCATCAACTGGAACGCGATGATTCAGCCGGTCCGCGTGCTCGGCAAATGCGGCGGGACCTTCGACGACATCCTTGCGGGCATGATGTGGGCCGCCGGCGTCCCGATAGGCGGCGCTCCGACCAACACGACGCCGGCACGCGTCATCAACATGAGCCTGGGTGGCGAAGGCACCTGCGACCAAGCGATCCAGGAAGCCGTCGATGATGCGCTCGCGACCGGCGTCATCATCGTCGTCGCAGCGGGCAATTCGCAGTCTGACGCATCGCAGTTCACCCCCGCGAGCTGCAGCGGGGTGGTCACGGTCGGCGCGCTCGCCATCAATGGCGATCGCGCGAGCTACTCCAATTTCGGAACCCGCGTCGGTATCTCGGCGCCGGGCGGGGACTTCTCCGACACCAACCAATCGCTCGTTGTCTCGCTTTCCAACGACGGGCTCACGGTTCCGGGGAATCCGGCCTACGCGTTCGAGGCGGGGACCAGTTTCGCGTCTCCGCACGTGGCCGGCACGGTGTCGCTGATGCTCGCCCGCAATCCGATGCTGACCGCAGGACGCGCGCTCGACATCATGCAGGGGACGTCGCGGGACTTCGGTTATTACAGCCCATGCAGTGCGACCGGTCTCTGCGGCACCGGGCTCCTCGACGCCGGATTCGCGGTCGGCAGCACGATCCCGCCTGAAGCGGCACCGCCGCCCAATGCCGTCACGGTCGTCGAATACTACCGCGCCGATCTCGATCACTATTTCATCACCTCATCGCCCGCGGAGATGGCGTCCATCGACAACAATCCGCTGAGCCCGTTCAAGCGCACGGGCCTCGTCTTCTACGCATACGCCGATGCCATCTTTGCGCCTCCCGGCGTACAGCCCGTGTGTCGATTCTTCGCGGGGGGCGTGATCAATTCGCACTACTACACCGCAAACGCCGCCGAGTGCCAGTTTGTTCAGCAGCACTGGGCCGGAACGTGGTTCCTCGAGACCGCGGCGGCGTTCTTCGTGCTGGTGCCGGACGCCGCGGGCACCTGTCCGGCGAACACGCTGCCCGTGTATCGCTTCTTCAACAATCGCAACGACGCCAATCATCGCTATACGCTCGACCTCTCGGTACGGCGCGCGATGATCAACCGGCAATGGATCCCTGAAGGGAACGGAGCGAACAGCGTGGTGTTCTGCTCTCCGTACTGAGTAAACGAGCTTCCGGCGATCGCGAGCGAACCGCCGCGATCGCCGCGAACAAAATCACAACGCGGTCCGACACTCGAGAAGCCTATTCGGATGAAAAATGCCGGGCCAAGCCCGGCATTTTCTTCAGTAACGTCAGGAAAGAGCGGAGTGCGCGGGCGCAGCGCTCGTCTGTCACGACCTCTTGCTACAGGAAATCGACGGGTTCACTCTGGCGATTTTCATCTCACTAGCCGCTCGAGCGCCATTGCCGCGTTGTGATTTTTCCGCAGGGCTCGCGGCGGTTCGCTCGCGAGCGGAAATTCATCTACTGCTAGCTCGCGGGCCCGGGCAGCTCGCTTACGCCAGCCGCCCATTCCTTCACGAGCGCGAAGCCGACGGCGAGGAGCACCGGTCCCAAGAACACGCCGATGAACCCGAAGGCCACCGCGCCACCGAGGACGCCGAGGAGCACCAGCGCGAACGGCAGATCGCTGCCGCGGCTGATGATGAGCGGCTTGATGAAGTTGTCGACCGTCGATACGACGAGTACGCCCCACAGCAGCACGAAGATGCCCCAACCGGTGTCGCCAATGCTGATCAGCCACAAGCCCGCCGGGACCCATACGAGCGGCGGCCCGACGGGGACCGGCGACAGGAAGAACGTCACCAATCCGAGAAGCGGCGCCGCCCTCATTCCCGCAATCGCGAAGCCGATGCCCGCCAGCACCCCCTGCACGAGGGCTGTGCCGAGGATGCCGAGCACGACACCGCGTACGGTCGTGGTCGCGACCTCTCCCAGGCGCTTTCCGCGCTCGCCGGCGATGCGATGCGCCGCAACCCGCAGCCGACCGACGACAGCGTCGCCGTCCCGGAAGAAAAAGAATGCGATGAAGATCGACAGCGTAAGCTGCAACAGCGCCGAAGCCACGGTCATGCCCGATGCCACCAGAATCTTGCGCACCGGGTCGAAGTATTTCTTCGCCTCTTCCAGAAGCGCCGGCGTGTCGTGCACCATGTCATTCCAATACGCCGCCGCGCGTTCGCCGACAAGCGGCAAGCCGGCAAGCCACGACGGTGGCTCGGGCGGTCCGCTTTCGATCATGTGCTTCCACCACCCTTCGGCCAGCTTCGCGTTGTCCGCAATCGTGGCGCCGACCACGACAAACGGCGCGAGGAGCGCGAGCGCGATCAGCGTGACCATCGCCGCTGCGGCAAGCGACTCCCGACCGCGCATGCGCACGACGAGCCGCTGATAGAGCGGCCAGGTCGTCGCACAGAGAATGCCCGCCCAGAGGATCGCCGTCATGAACGGCTGCAGCACGAGGAAACAGCCCGCGATCAGCACCGCGAGGACGACGAGGGTGATCGTCTGATCGAGCCGGGAAAACGGTTTCGTCGGCAATTGCAACGTCGAGTCGCTCCGCGCTCGGGGAGGCCGGGAGTCTACACTACCGTCATGCTGCATCACGCGAGTTGACACCGCGCGGGAAAGCCCTCGATAGTTGGGCGTTGTCGTCGCCCGCGTCATACGACAGTCCATACACCGATGACCACATCACCCACCCTCGCGCTTGCGCGCTTCGTGCTCGAAGCGCGGCCCGCCGACCTTCCCATTGAAGTCGCGCACGAAGCGAAGCGTGCGATCCTGAACTGGGTGGGCTGCGCGATCGGCGCGTCCCGCCACGCGACTGTCGAAAACGCGCTCGCCGCGCTCAAGCCCTTCCTGGGGCCACCGCAGGCCAGCGTCCTCGGACGCAGCGAGCGCGTCGACGTCCTGCATGCCGCGCTGTTCAACGGCATGACCTCGCACACGTTCGACTTCGACGATACGCACCTGCGCACGGTGATTCATCCCGCGGGGCCCGTGGCCGCTGCGCTCCTCGCGCTCGCGGAATACCGTCCGGTGCATGGCAGCGCGTTCATTCATGCGTTCGCGCTCGGCGTCGAGGTGGAGTGCCGCATCGGCAACGCCGTTTATCCGAGCCACTACGACGTCGGTTGGCACATCACCGGCACCACCGGCGTCTTCGGCGCTGCGGCCGCTTCCGCAAGCGTGCTCGGGCTCACGGAAGCGCAGACGATCTGGGCGCTCGGCATCGCCGCAACGCAGGCGGCGGGGCTGCGCGAGATGTTCGGCTCGATGTGCAAGCCGCTGCATCCCGGCATGGCTGCAAAGAACGGGCTCTACGCTGCGCTACTCGCGCAGCACGATTTCACGAGCAGCGCGGCCGGCATCGAAGGCAAGCGCGGATTTGCGAACGTGCTCGCGACCGAGCGGGACTACACTGCGATCACCGAAGGCCTCGGTGACACCTGGGAGCTCTCCCAGAACACGTACAAGCCGTTCGCCTGCGGCATCGTAATCCATCCGACCATCGACGCCTGCATCCAGCTACGCAATCGGCATCGGCTTTTGCCGGAGCGCGTCGCGCGCATCGAGACCGAGGTTCACCCCTTGGTGCTCGAGCTCACTGGCAAGACGTCGCCGCAGGTGGGACTCGAGGGCAAGTTCAGCGTCTACCATTGCGCGGCCGTCGCCGTCATCGACGGCACGGTGGGCGAAGCGCAGTTTTCCGACGAGCGGGTCCGTGACCCTGGCGTCGTTGCGCTGCGCGATCGCGTCCGTGCGAGCATCGACCCGAAACTCAGAGAGGACGCGGCGCACGTGCGAATCCGGCTCACCGACGGCTCGGTCGTCGAGCAGCGCATAGAGCATGCAATCGGCAGTCTCGAGCGGCCGATGAGCGACGCGGATCTCGAGGCGAAGTTCCGCGGCTTATGCGCGCCAATCCTCGACACGCATCGCATCGACGCGCTGATCGATGCCTGCTGGCGACTCGATGCGATGAAGCAGGCGGGCGATCTCGGGCCGATGACGGTACCCAAGAGCGCTCCCACCGCGAAAACGCGCGATCGCGCGGCCTGACAGCTTTGGGTTCACATCCGAGGCCTTTTCGACATGACCACGAAATCGTTCCTTTGTCGCATTGGCGTTGCCGGTCTTCTCGTTGTTGCTGCGACGGTGGGCGCGCAGCAGCCGATTGTGATCAAGTTCAGCCATGTCGTGGCTCGGGATACCCCCAAAGGCATGGCTGCCGAGCGCTTCAAGCGGCTCGCCGAGGAGCGAACAGGCGGGCGCGTCCGGGTCGAGGTCTATCCGAACAGCACGCTCTACAAGGATGGCGAAGAAGTTGAGGCGTTACAGCTCGGCGCCGTCCAGATGCTCGCGCCGTCGACGTCGAAGTTCGGTCCGCTCGGGCTGCCGCAGTTCGAGGTCTTCGATCTTCCGTACATGTTCGCGAATCGCGACGCGCTTCATCGTGTGACGCTGGGGCCGCTCGGTCGCGAGCTCTTCAAGCTCCTCGAAGCGAAGGGCATCACCGGGCTCGCCTACTGGGACAACGGCTTCAAGGTGATGAGCGCGAACCGGCCCTTGAGCCTGCCCTCCGATTACCGGGGCCTCAAGATGCGGATCAAGTCATCGAAGGTACTCGACGCGCAGATGCGCGTGCTCGGCACCCAGCCGCAGGTGATGGCGTTCTCCGAGGTGTACCAGGCGATGCAGACCGGCGTGGTCGACGGCTCCGAAAATTCGATTCCGAACTTCTACACGCAGAAATTCTTCGAGGTGCAGAAATACCTCGCGCTCACCTACCACGGCTACGATGGTTACGCGGTCATCGTCAACAAGAAATTCTGGGATGGGCTTCCGGCTGAAATCCGCGGGACGCTCGAAAAGGCGATGGGCGAGGCGACCGACTATGAAAACGAGCTCTCGCTCAAGGAGAACCAGGACGACCTTGCGAAGATCCGGGCAAGCGGTCGGATCGACGTGCGTGAATTGAGCGAAAACGAGCAGGCAGCGCTGCGCAAGGCGCTCACGCCGGTACAAAAGGAGATGGAGCCGCGTATCGGCAAGACGTGGATCGAAGCCGTCCAGAAGGAGACTGCGGTCGCTGCAAACTGACACCGCGACGCAACGGCGCGCGCCTGCCGTGGTCGCGTGCCTGCGCGAAAAGCTTCACGCGCGCTTCATACGCACCGGCATTGCGCCGGCTCGACACACTGCGGCTGGAACGGCTCGAGACCGGGCTCCGAGAGCGCGGGCTTGCACAGCGGACGCTTGTCCGCCGGACAATTGACGCTGCAGCCCTGGCAGCCCTGGGCGGCGGGGATCATGCACCCATTCGGACCGGGCGCGGCGCCGGCCGCCGGCGCTCCGGGGCCGCTGCTCGTCGGCGCGGATTGGCACGCGACGATGCAGCACGCAAACGCGAGCGCGAGCATGATCCGATGCATGGGGGCCTCCCGGCAACGTGAAGTCGAATTATGCACAACACGCGCGGCCACAGCATTCCGGAGGCGCTCGACGACACGGACCCGTGTCGCTCCCCTCGCGCGAGCGCGACGCAGAGGCTTTCTGACACGGCAACGCGGTCGATTCCCAACCGTTCGCTTCGAACCGTCATGCCGGCCAGGACGCGTCGGACGTGCGGCGACACGATTTTGCGACTGGAGCCGATTGGCGCCTGACGCGGAGGGCTTATCGTGATGGCGTTTAGCGCGAGCCGAAGGATTGCTGCGTGTTCAGGACCGAACTTACCTTGCCCGAGATCGGGCTGATCGCGGGTACCCGCGGATTGGCAGGCGCGGGCCTGGCCCTCATTCTTGCCGACAAGCTCACGCCGGAACAGCGCAAGACGATCGGCTGGACCTTGTTCGCGGTCGGCGCACTCAGCACGATTCCGCTGGTGCTCCAGGTATTCGGGCGGCGCACCGACCGCAGCGCACACTGATGTGCGCCGTTCCCGGGGACGCCGCCTTCGGTCATAGCCAAGGGCGGACGTCGGGTTCACCCGCAGCGGCCGATGTAGGACAAACGCCGACAAAGGCACGCGCCTGCCGCCGCTTTCACCGGCTGCCCATGTCGTCAGAATGAGGCCTTTCACTCCCCGCTCGCGTGCCACGATGCCCAGTGTTCTGATCGTCGACGACGATTTGTCGTCGCTAAACCTGTTGACCCATCTCTTCGAAGGACGCGGTTACACGGCCACGACCGCACGATCGCTCGCCGAGGCGCGCAACAATCTAGAGTCGCGCCCGGACCTCTGCGTCGTCGATCTCCTGCTGCCGGACGGTAAAGGTACGGACCTTCTGGATGAAGGCCTCGCACAGCATAGTGACGTCGTCGTACTGACGGGTCACGCGAGCGTCGAGTCGACGATTCATGCGTTTCGCAAAGGTGCCCGCGACTACCTGACCAAGCCGCTGTCGCGTGACGAGATCGATCGATTGTTTGAACATTTGGCTCCGTCGCAGTCCGCGAAGCCGGTGGACGCGCCGATCAGCGTCCACTTCGGCGATTCGCTTGCCGAGGTCGAGCAGCGCCTCATCCTGCACACGGTGAAGAACTGCCGGACGCAGGACGAAGCCGCGCGCATGCTCGGCGTGAGCACCAAGACGATTTACAACAAGCTGCGGTTGTACGAATCGCATGACCGCGCGAGTCGCGACAACCGCGCGAGCCGCGACGCTGGCAATGCGACCGACGCCGCCGCGCCGGCCAAGGCGGCGTGGTGTGGGAACGAACCTTCGCGGAGCGTCGGCTAGACCCGCGGTCGGCAATCGCAAACGCCGGCGCGGACACTTCGCGGCCGGTTGGTTGAACGCAGCTAGACGCGCAATGCGCGGCTATGTGTCGGCTCCCCAGGTCTCGGCGGTAACCCTCGCCCGGATCGTGGCCGTCATCGATTGCGCGCACGACCCCATTCTCGAGGAAGTCGCATGGCGCCGGCTCGTGCCGTTCGTGAGTCGCGGCCCGGTGCTCACCGCTCTGGTGTTGAATGCGAGCGCGAACCTCCGCCTTCGTTTACAAGCGAAAGGGGTCCGTGTCTTCGTCGCCGAGGCTCAAGCCTCGCCGGACTGGTCGACCGTGCGCAATCTCGCGGCAATCGCACGTAGCGTGCGGGCAACCCTGCTTTATGCCCATGGCGAGTTCGCGCATCTCCTGTGTGCGCTGACTGGGCCACTGCTCGGGATATCGGTGGTTGCGCATCTGCTCCATGACGTGTCGCTCGTCGATGCACAGGCGTTTGTGTTATGCAGCTCCACCCTGATCGTCGCTTCCGAATTCGCGCGCTCGCAGGCGCTGTCGGTGGGGTGCAAAGACGTCGTCGTGGTACCAACGCCGGCGCTCGATGGACTCACCCGGCGCGCACCCGATCCGGAGTCGCTGGTGGTCGGCTGGGCGGGCGCGTGGCGCGACGATGACGACCCGCAGTCGTTCCTGCGCGCGGCGCTCGCTCTGTTGCAGGATTTTCCACGCATCCAATTTCGGATGGCGATCAGCGACCCAGCCGCCGTTCCATACAATGCCCTGCCGCCGCGGCTGCGCGGACGCATCACCTTCACGCCGCTCGTGTTCGGCCCGCGGGGATTTACCGGCGACATCGACCTGTTCGTCAACACCGCCAGACGCGACCCGGCGCACGTGACGCTCACCGATGCACTTGCCGCCGGGATTCCAGCAATCGCGACTACGGCGAGCGGCAGCTCGGAGCTTGCAACGATGGAGACGCGGATCCAGCTTTATCGCGCCGGCGATGACGACGCGCTGGGCGCGGCGATTGCGCGCGCGTACCTGCGCTCGCATAGCGACGACGGCGGCGGTTCGAAACCTCGATCGACGATCGACGATGCTGCTGCGCGCGTCGATGCGATCGTGCACGATCGTATCTCGGCAGCGCTCACGCGCTCGTAGCGGAATCGTCGTTGGTCGATTTCGTCTCTCGCGCCGCCGGCGCACCGGGGCCCGAAGCGATCGAGACCGCGAACTCGCGGCGGAGCGATTGCATCTACCGAAACCGCGCGAGGCACCCATATATGCATACGTTTACAGAAGCGTTCATTCTTCAGTCTTAGCGGAATGTCGCCAGTCTTTACGGTCACCGTCTCTGAGAAAACCATAGGATTGTGTAACGTCACATTGCTGTGGTCTTGTGCGTGTCAACTACAGGTCTAGACTCTTCTCGCCGTAGGTAAGCGGCGCCTCATAAACGAGGAGCGACATGGACCACCACGTAGTCGAGGACCTCGACGTATTCGATAGAGCTGTCGGAACCAGTATCACCAAGGGACTCGGCAGCGTCGCAAGCGCCTACGACGACACGCCGTATCTCGTCGCCGCGCGGGGATCGCTTAACGACTCCGTTATGCCGATGCAGGTCTTCAGCGTCGCATGTGTCGTCGAACTTTCCGACCTACTCGCGCGTCTGCGTGCGGCGCTCACGGAAGTACAGGGTATACGCGACGACTTCCTTGCGACCATCGCGATGCTGCACGCGCATTCGCAGCCGAGCGAAGGGAGAAGCAGCTCAAGATCGACTGGCACGCGTACGACGCGCTAACACACAAATAGCAGCCAGAATCGAAGTGTGGGCCTTCTGAACGAACGTGACTCCATTTGAAGACTTATGCCACATTGCAAATTCTTCCTCGGCGGTTGCAGCGACAGGACGGGAGGCCGCATGAAATCGATCCTGGATCCCACGTTTCGGTACACGCCGAGCGTTCAAACAGACATTAGAAAGACGTTTGCGAGAATCCGCCGCGAGCAACGGACGGCAGAATCAAAGAATGCCAAGCGCATCGACCAGCCGCCGCAAAACATAGTCGTCATAGTTTCGCGACGGCGACCTACGCGAGCCAGCCCGGGCTAAACCCAGGATCGCCGAATTCTCTGCGCCGCGGACCGGAAAATGCTCGGCGACCCCAGTCGCCATGGAACCGCGGCGCTTGCGTGGAAGCGGCGGAGCAGCCGCGCGAGGACACGCAATTGCTGCCTCACGACGACCTTGTATCGTTTCGGGAAACGCGAGCCGTGCCTTAGCGCGTTCGCGAACTCGTTAGCAAGTGGCGTGATGGTGGTCCCTGCGCGGCCTACAAGCAAACCGGGAGTACGCTGACGGACTGGGAAATAGATCCGGCGCTAGTGTCGCTGTTCGCGTTGGAGGAAGGTTACGACCATGCGCACCATGGGACCCTTGACAACGTGCGCGGTCGCCGCTGTGGCAACACTGTTCGCGGGCACCGTTGCTGCGCAGACGATTGTCTCCTGCGAGTCGATCAACTATCGCTACCAGGAGTGCCGCGTGCCCGGCGGGCCTGTTACGCTCGTCCGCCAGTTGAGCAGGCCTCCCGGGGATTGCATCAGAGGCCAGAGCTGGGGTTTCAACAGCCGTAATAGCACGCTCTGGGTTCGCGATGGGTGCCGGGCGGAGTTTCGTGTTGGTTCCGTTGGCGCCTCTCCACGCCCGCCGGCGTCGGGGACGACGGTGACCTGCGAATCGATCAACTATCGCTACCAGGAGTGCCGCGTGCGTGGCGGGCGTGTCACGCTCGTCCGCCAGTTGAGCAGGCCTCCCGGTGATTGCATCAGAGGCCAGAGCTGGGGTTTCAACAGCCGTAACAGCACGCTCTGGGTCCGCGATGGGTGCCGGGCGGAGTTTCGTGTCAGTTAGAGGTGATCGCATTCGAAGAGGCGAACCAAACTGCCCACATTGGCTCGCCCTGGCGGCCCGATTACCCCCTCGGCACAGCGTGCTGCAATCTCATGGCGTTCGGGCGACGCGTAGCGCGCACGCACTCAGTTGCCAATATGAGCACGACTTACAGCGGCATCGAGGCCGCGCTATACCTGGTTCGGACTGATTAAGAGAAACGGGCCTCCAAGGAGGCCCGTCCTGCAATTCTCATCCGGAAAGAGTGCCTGCGTTGCAACGCGCTTGCGCCCGCCGAAGGAGGCCGATCTCCACGCGCAGATTGTCAATCCTCCTCGTCCTCGAAGAACAATCCTGGCAGGACGTCCGTGCCCTCTTTCTCGACGGCATCTAGCAGCTCCGGGTCGAGGCCGAGCGCCCGGATGATTGTCGGCGCCACTTGGGTTGTCTGCACCTTCTCGTCCGAGGTCCTCTTGTGCAACTTGGGGTGGGAGACGAGGAGGGCCACGTGGCCGTCGTCCGGCGCGAAGCCGCCATGCTCCATGTCCTTGCCGCCGCTGGTGGTGTAGATGACGCCGGCATTCGGCTGCACCATGATGTCCGGCGTGCGGCCGTTGGCCGGATCACCGAATTTGTCCGGAACCTTGCTCAGATCGATCACGGCGCCACCGTTGTTGACGCAAATCAACGTGGTCGGGGGGCTCAGCACAATCTTTGTTACGGGGTCGACCGCGGGACAGGTGGGACTGGCCTCGAGCCGGGCCACCGCGGCGTCGCGCTGGGTCTGGTCGTTCAGCCAGACAAACGCCACGTCGTCGTCGGTCACCTGCCCGTTGCCCACGTTATTGCCGGTGACGAGATCGGTGCCGCCACCAACCAAGGGGCCCAGGTTGTTGCCGACGGCATGGCCGATCTTCTTCAGGCGGGTGTAGTCAACCGGTGACTGACCATGCTTGGCGCTGATAACGATCAGCGTCGAATCGGTTAGGTGCTTGGCGTCCAACTCGGCCGTGAATTGGCCAATGGCGTCGTCGACAAAAGTAATGGCAGCCGCGACGAAAGGACCGGGCGTGAACGCGGCGTCGACGTAGCCGCCGCCGGTGTGGTTGGGCGCTTTTTGCGCGACGCTCAGGGTCTGAAAGTTGGTGCCGAAGACCGTTGGCACGGGCGCGGCCTTGGTACCGGTCGAATCCAACCCGTCGATCTCGTTCAAAATGTTTTGCACATGGAAGTTGTCGAACTCTTCCGTGTGCAAGTAGGCGGGCTGGATGCCATCTTTCGACCCGGTGTAGTCGTTTATGGCCGGTGGGACGGTGGAGTTGATTTCGGTGCGCGCCAGGTCGTCGACGCCCGTTCCGGAAGGACCGTTGACCCAATCGGTTCCCCAGGCGTGCTTGTCGGACCAGGCGGTGTGGGATTTGTGGATGTGTTGTTTGACCACCTCGAAGATGGTGTTGGTCTTAATGAAGTTGTGCGGAAAGACCTGCACGCAGTTAGCCCCGACTTTGCGGTGCGGAATCTGCTGCGGATTGAACGCTCCGCCGCCATCGAGGTGAATGAGCCCCGGGCCGGGGATGATGGCGTCGATGCCGACGAGTTCCTGCAGAAACACCTCGACGCCCTGCGTGCCGGTGCAGTTCGGATCGGTGCCCGCATACAAGTTGCGATCATAGATGTCGTCATAGAACAGGCCGGTTGACCGCGGCGATCCGCCGGTCACGAGAGCGGCCAGCCCCGGCACGGAGTCCGACAGGCCAGGAGTGAACGCGTTCGTGTAATTCACTCCGTGATTAGCCAACTTGGCAATATTGGGGCAGGTGTTGGCCGAGAGGCACTTCGCGAGATCTTGCTCATGCATGCCGTCAATGCTGATTAGCAAAACGCGCTTGATTTGGTCGTTGTTGCCTTGTCCATTGTCGCCTTGTCCGTTGTCGCCTTGTCCGTTGTCGCCTTGGCCATTCTCGCCTTGTCCGTTCTGGCCCTGGCCGTTCTGTGGCTGGGCGAGCGAGCTGGCTAGCAGAAGCGCGCTAGCGGCGATTGCTGTGATCCACTTGCTTGGACGAGTATGGTTACTAGTCATCTTTGCCTCATGTCGGTTGATAGCATCCTGCGCGAGCACGCCCTCGGTGTCGTCTGCGGCGAAGGCGCGGAACTACACTACCGAGGACGCTTGACCAGCGGATGACTCCTTCCTGAAGAACGAAATAATTTTCGAGTGCATTCCGCGAAAACCTACAACATCGGCCGGACTCGAGCGTGTTGCGGATCGCGAGACTTCTCGATGGCGGATGCTCATCGCCAAATCCTTTGCTACGAAGAGCGCAGGCTACTGGACACTTACTGATCAGAAGACTGTCAGCGACTCCACAGGTCATTCACGGCTTCGTAGCGAACGCACGTGTCGTGTCGAATTTGGTCTACGATTTCGGGAGTCGTTCGAATGACGCGATATGGAACGCATCTTGGTTTCTGCGCCGGCACTGCGCGTCCTGCTCAATCTCGAGCTCGCTACGCTCGACTTCTGCGAGGGTGTCGAGGTGCAAAAACTCCTCGTCCACCCTGTTGCGGACGCTGATGGGTGCAATTGGGAGGTCGCGGCTTATAGTGGGTTGCCGCGTGATGAGCAGCACCGATCGCTGGTCGAGGCCGTGATCGCGTCGCAGCGTTATAGATACAACGTTGGGAAGCGGGGATGAGTGGACTTGAACATCGAGCAGTCAAACGCTGTGGTGGTCGCCTATTCGTAACAGACACTGCTCTAGTCTGTGACGTTTCCGCCGCTTGCTCGGCGGCAATCTCACCGTTTCGCTGACGTCCGCATTCGCCGCTAAAGAAGCGGGTTGCAATCGATCACGAACGCTTCTTCGCCGTTGCGTGGCCCACCTAGTCCAAGGTTATAAGCGCGTAACAGCGCCGAGACGACTTCGCGAAGGTCTTCTTGACTGCGGCCACGCGCAGCGGGGCGATCGCGCTGGTAGCGAAGAAGCCCGCTTTCGCTGAAACGGACTTGGATCGGCTGTCGTTGGGTGCGACTTGGCGCTATCGCCGTGTGGATCAATAGTGAAACGCCCTCAAGGTAATTGCACTTCGCCGGGAACGGGATCAGAGGGCGTACCGCGTTCCACAGTTCGCTCAACGCTTCCTCGCGACTGATGCGAGGGACTCGCTCTATCGAGGGCGACACATTCGTAGGTGCGCGCATCGCGGTGCGAAAACTCGAATAGGATGGCTTCAATCAGTGCGCTCCGGCTAAGTCGCGACTGGGTGCGCGATCATATTTGGAGTTGGCTGGCATCTTCCTGACATATCGTTGAGTTACACCTGCGCCCACGACGCGTCATTGTCACATTAAGACGTTAAGGTGCTTGGGACAATCCGCCGACCCCGCAGGTCCAGGAACGCCCGTTTCAGCACAAAGACCTCAACATGGTCATGACTGAACTGGGAATGGGTTATGACAAAGGACAAGGGCACGATCGAAAGGGAAGTCGATTTGGGCTCGAGCGGGAGCATTACGCTGTACGTGTCCGAGAATCGCAGGCACCTGCTGATCCGGTTCCATACCGTGCCGAGGGGACTAGATAAGACGGGTCTCAACGGATTCATTGATGCACTCGAGAAAATCCGCAAAAAGATGGATAGGTAATGCCGCTTACTCGGCGGCCCTCGATGGGAGAGAAGATAGTTTTGGCAAGGCCGGCGCCGGCCCAGGATCCCTTGACCCTTGAGCAGACCGCCAACATTCTTGGCGACGCCTTCCTCCCGTTCCGCTGCGAGGTTTTGTTATGGGACCTACGCCGAGGACTAACCGCAAGAGTCTTTCTTCCGAACGGAGAATCGTTTCCTTTCTCCTTCGCCTGCGGCGATGCCTGTCGAGCCGACCGACTGCTCCGCAGCATCAAAAAGCTGCGGGAGCACGTGTCTGAGCGTGGAGTCGAGCTCGACCGTTGGACATTCCGAGTGGGGCCTCAAGACGGTCGAGACGTCGCCCCTCGCACGGAGCTGAGTAGCGCCGAGCCGCACTGACCACGCAAACAACCGCTCGTCACGCCCGGCAATCGGCGACTGTCACAAAGCCGTCTTTTTGGGTGGCGATACTCCGCTATCGGTCGCAACTCCTCCAGACCGACCCTAGAGAAGCGCGGGCGTCCCTTTGGGCGCCCTTTTTTTCTCCGGCGACCGCTGAACGCCCACGATTCGAGCCAACTCCTCTGCTCGTCCGTACGTCGCAGTAGGCTTCGAAATAATGGGCAGGACGTTCTTGGCGCTGACTCGTGGCTATCCCCTCCTAAGACCAGCTCGCGTCGGCGCTCCGACCTTGGAGAGTTTGGATGCTGATTAACTGCGCGGTCTACAAGAATGGGCGAAAGGTTGCCGACATACCGGTCAAAGACATCAGCAAGTATGTCTCCAGCAGCGACTGCTTCGTCTGGGTCGCACTTTTCGAGCCATCGCCAGAGGACCTCGACGCCCTTGCGACGGAGTTCAGCTTGCACCCGCTCGCCGTCGAGGACACGAAGGCAGGATTCGACACTCCGCGACTGGAAGAGTACGACGACTCGCTGTTTGCGGTCATGCAGACGATCGAGTACGCGACGAGCGAAGAAGATGAGCTACGCGTTGGCGAACTGGCAGTCTTCGTTGGTACCGATTACGTTCTGACGGTGAGGCTGAACACTGAGAAGGGCTTCGCCGAAGTTCGGGCGCGGACGGAACGTGAGCCCGAGCTACTACGACTTGGCCCAGGGTACGTCCTGTATGCGCTCATGGATACGGTTGTCGATCGCTACTTCCCGGTGCTCACTGCACTTGAGCGCGAGCTCGAGTCGATTGAGGACCGGATCTTCACCAAGAGCGCCGCGCGCTTGAACATCGAAGCGCTTTACGCACTGAAGCGCAAGCTCGTCACCCTGAAGCACGGGGTCGAGTCGCTGTCGCAAGCGACCGGCCGCCTCTTTGGCGGACGCGTACCAAAAGTTTGCACGGGACTCGGCGACTACTTCCGGGACATTGCCGAGCATTTGCAACGTTTGGAACGGTCGATCGGGGGGCTCCTCGACATGCTGGCGACCGCCATCCAGGTGAATCTCGGGATGATCAATCTCAATGCAACTGAAGTGACGAAGAAGTTAGCGGCTTGGGGCGCCATCATCGCCGTCCCCACGATGATTGGTGGTGTCTACGGGATGAACTTCGAGAATATGCCCGAGCTTAAGTGGACCTTCGGCTACCCCTTGGCGCTCGGTGCGATGCTCTTCATCGACGTCGCGCTTTATTTCTGGTTCCGGCGAATTGAGTGGTTATAGGCAGTTCGTTACTCCCTCTCGGGGCAGCCGTCCAGTACCCGCTACGTTGAGCGCAGGGCCGATTGACCTCAACAAGCCGTCAGCAGAGCTTCACACGCATGCAAACAACCTAACGCCATTCCGACACATTTGACGGTTATGTTGCGACTCTTCGCGCGTTCTCGTTCGAGTTCGCGCATTTTGGCAGCCTTCAAATCGCGGGGGAGGATCACATGTTCCGGCAAATGGCTGCGCCTTCGCGATACCTACCGACACATGTCCGCGGAATGGGGCAATGCCTACCTGCGCCATGGCGCCCTGTATTACTCTGATTCGATCAGCGAGGACGCGCAGTCCGGCAAGCTCACGTCATTTCCGCAGGCCGTGCGCCTCGAAGAGGGCGAGGTCATCGCGTTGGCGTGGGTCGTGTATCGGAGCAAGGAGGATCGCGACCGCGCTGCCAAGGCGGTGATGGAGGACCCGGACTCAAGGAGTCGATGGACCCTGCGAAAATGCCATTCGACGGCAAGCGGATGTTCTGGGGCGGCTTCGAAACCATCACCGAGCTCACGGCCGACGGCCGCTGATCGGCGCACGAAGGATCGCCGAGTACTCCGCCGTCGTTTCTCCGCCGCACACACGACGTGATTCAGTAAGCATTGTCATTGAAGCCGTTAAAGGCCGAGTGTCGGGGTTTCTTACAGCAGAACCAATCCCCGTTCGAGAAGACTCCTCTGGTGTGCAGGTTTAGTCATCATAACCATGGGCTTATGATTGGACGGGGTTGACTGGTGCATTACTTGCGTCGGGATTTCTCCCCTTGTGCCCGGAGGGGACTACTTACGTGGCCGGTTGAAGAACACAGGGAGGTTCGCCATGGCACCTAGGGTCGTTCGCTCGTTGCTTGCTGCAGGGTTGGCCATGGGTTTATCGACGCTCTGGAGTCCCGCGCATGCTGTTTTCGTGTCGTCGGGGTTCGATCCACAGACCTTTTTTGGAAACGGGTTGTTCCAGATCGATCAAAGCTGTCTCAACAACCCCGGTATTCATTCCGGGTTGGGGTGCCATTTCAGCCTGGTTAGCGCAAGTGTGAACATAACCGACACGAGCGATGGGGACACTTTCCATGTGGTTTTCGGCTCAACGCCGCTGCCTACGTCGATGATGCGGACGGGCGCCGGCGACATTACGTGGCTTACGACGCCCCTCATCGGATGGGAGTTTGCTCAATCCTGTACCGGCGAGGGTTGCGAAACGGAGCCGTGGTGGATCGAGTGGCTTTTCAACCCGGACGATCACCTGCAAGAGGTTCTGCTATTCACCGGAAGCTGCTTCAGCGGCGACTCGGGCGAGATCTGTCGTCCCGACGTCGAGCATCCGTCGGTCGCCACACACGTGACTTTCCAACGTGTACCCGAGCCCGCCACGCTCAGCCTAATCGCGCTGGCGGCAGGACTCACGATTCCATTGCTAAGACGTCGCCGACGGCAAGCGCGATGATTCCAAGACGTGCGCTCTAAGCGGCGAATGCCGCCCGGGCACGCACGTCGGCACGACCCGAGAGCGCATTGTCCACCGCTTGCGCCACGCCCCATTTACTCCCCTCGTACCAGGCTTGACTCCAGGCCGCTTCTCCCATTACCGCCCGTGTTCGCTGAGCCAGATCGTCGCGGCGCGAGACGATCTCCTTTCCCGGAGGCGGGAGCGTAAGAGCTTTCCGCAGGCCGGCCGTGGCGGCAAGCAGGCGCACCACGGCCTGCGGATCGTCGGCGGCTGAAATCAGGGCTGCGAAGTCCTCGAGCGCCTCAAGGGCCTCGGCATTCATTTCGAACATGGCGAACGCGCGCAACGATCCGATGAGGCGCATCCGCGCCGAGTCGGTATCTCCCCGCGCAGCGTCGATTTTCGCTAGGCACCACGTCGCGATAGCCTCTCCACGCTTGTCCTCGGCATCGCGACAAAGCTTCAACGACCGCTCGAACCACGCGATCGCTGCGGTCGTGTCGCCGCCGGCGAGGCTGAGCTCGCCCATTGTGCGCTGGCACTCGCTCTCCAGTTCGCGGTGCCCCACCGCGCAGGCAATTGCAAGGCATTGGTCGAGCACCGGCCGAGCCCGCTGGTCGTCGCCGAGCTGCATTGCAATCTTTCCGAGATTCAGAAGCCCGATGCCCTCGCCGATGCGATCCCCAAGTTCGCGGAAAAGCCCCAGCGCCTCTTCCTCATAGGCACGCGCACCGATCGAATCGGCCTGTTGGAGGCGCATCGTGGCGAGAGTGGTCAGCGTGGCGGCGAGCTCCTGCTTGTTGGGCAGCCTCCGCCGTATCTCGAGGCACTCGGTCAGCATTACGGTCGCTTCGGGATAGTCGCTCTGATTGATGGCGAGTACGCCGCCAACGTAGAGCGCGTGGGCGCGCGCTACATTCGGTGGCTGAACTTCGGGCAACGCGAGCGCCGCACGGATATTCCTGCGGGCTTCCGTCGAATAGCCGTGCAGGATACGGAAGCGCATCAGCGCGACCTCGAACTTAATGGCGATGACGGGATCGACGCCCCCCGCGAGCGCCAGCGCGATCGCGGACCGCAGATTGTCGAGCTCGACTTCGAGTCGGCGCGCCCATTTGGGCTGCTCGGGACCGTCCAGCCGTTCCCGCGCAGTCTTCGCGAGCCGCAGGAAATACTCGCAGTGCCGCACGAGGATTTGCGCGAGATGCTCGCGGTTGGCAAGGCTTTCGCGGGCGAACTCGCGAATTGACTTTTGCATGCCGTAGCGCCCCATGCCGTCGTCGTTCGCTGCCGAAGCGTGTCCGCGCGCGAATTCCCGGATGGTCTCGAGCATGCCGTATCGTGCCCCGCCGGCGTCATGGTCGACCATCAGCAGAGATTTCTCGACGAGCGACGTTACGAGATCCATCACGTCGTCACGCCCGATCGGATCCACTCCGCACACTTCCTCGGCGGCCTCGAGATCGAAACCTCCGGCGAAACATGACAGGCGGTCCAGCAGCACCTGCTCCGGCTTCTGCAGCAGGTCGTAGGACCAGCTCACCAGCGCGCGCAACGTCTGCTGGCGTTCCAGTGCCATCCGACTGCCCCCAGTCAGCAGGCGGAAGCGATCGTTGAGCCGTGCGTTGATCTCGGCGATCGACAGCGAGCGGACGCGCGCGGCGGCAAGCTCCAACGCGAGCGGAATGCCCTCGACGCGCGCACACAGCGCCGCGATCTCCCGCGCGTCGGCCTCGTTCGGTGCAAAGCCGGGCTTCTGCAGCCGTGCACGCTCGACGAACAGCTGCACCGCGTCGGATAGCAGGATGACATCCGCGGTCGTCCTGGGATCCGGCACGGCAAGCGGGAGCACCGGATAGGTCTGCTCTCCAGCGATGTGCAGAGCCTCGCGGCTCGTTGCGATAATGCGCGCGCGAGGCACTCTACGCAGCACAGCGTCGGTGAAGGCAGCGCACGCTTCGATCAGATGTTCGCAGTTGTCGATGACGAACAACGACTGGTGATCGCGCAGATGCGTACAGAGCGTGTCGACCAGCAGCCTACCGGGCTCCTCTCGCACTCCGAGGGTCTGCGCCGCGACGTGCAGCACGAGTTCGGGTTCACGCACTGGGGCGAGATCGAGGAACCAGACGCCGTCGGGATACTTCTCGAGCATGTCGGCCGCGATCTGCAGCGACAGCCGCGTCTTGCCAAGCCCACCCATCCCCTGCAGCGTGAGTAGACGCGTCTGCTCAAGCATCGCCTTCGCCTCTCGAAGCTCACGTTCGCGGCCGATGAAGGACGTCGCCTGGGGTGGCAGATTGTTGGGTGTTGCCTCGAGCGAGCGCAGTGCCGGGAAATCCTTACGAAGCGCCGGATGGACAAGCTGGTAGACGTGCTCGGACCCGGCCAGATCCCTGAGGCGCACACTGCCGAGATCTCGCAATGTTGCAGGCGGAGGGAGATTTCCCGCGACGCGGTCGGCGAGCGCCTGTGACACGAGGATCTGGCCTCCGTGCGCGGCTTTCATGATGCGCGCCGCACGATTCACCGTGCTGCCGAACAAGTCGTTGTTGCGCCTCTCCACGATGCCAACGTGCAGACCGGCTCGCACACGGAGCCCCACGCCCGTACGCCCCACGAGGTCGGCGAGCGCTTGCTGGATCTCGGCCGTCGCGACAACGGCGTCGATCGAGCTTTCGAATGACGCGTACATGCCATCGCCGGTCATCTTGATTACGAGACCACGGTGGCGCTCTACGGCCGCGCGCGACAATTCGTCGTGCTGGGCCAGCGCATCCGACATTGCGTCGGCGTCTGCATCCCATAGCCGCGTGCTTCCTTCGATGTCAGTGAACAGCAGCGTGGCGTCGTGCGAGGTCATGCGACTTGGGCTTGGGGCGACGTTCAACCGCTAACTGTACCGCCGAGCGGCGCTCTCCGCCAGCTTGGGCTGGCGCGAATATTCGCGCGCGGGAGCGGATTGCTCATCACCAACGTAGCCGAAGCCGATGTCCGCTTTTGGCCGATAGCGGACATTGCAGGTCGCTCTCGGCTCAGCCCACTCCTCCGTCACGTATGTGTTGCGGATATGCGGGATTGGCCAGTCTTCTGCCCAGTTGTTCTTGTACAGCTTCGCCGCACGCTCCGTCCACGCAATAGCGCTGCCGGCGTGCGCAACATGTCACGTAGCGCCGAAGAACAAGCAGCGCCAGGCGGCGCTCGTCGCGGTCTGGAGCTTTTTTCTCTTCATATTGTTGTCGGAGGCCCGTCATAACCCCAACACGCTACAGATCCATACTCCGCGTGCGTCGTCGATTACGCACTCGGACAGATGGGCGTGCCGCAAGCCGCCGTCGATGCGTTGGCGTTAGCGAAGGCGCGGCTCTGCGAGCAGTATGACGATGTAGTGCGCTCTGCGCGCCTCGCCGAATAAGGGGTGTGTTCGAGCAAGCCGCACCGCATATTCACAGACGGCGCGATCGCGGCACGATCCATTTGACCATGGACTTGTCGCCGTTGGAGCCAGCGTCACGGAGCCGATTGGAGCCTGGTCCGTAGCAGGACATAGGGTCGACGTAAGCGTTCCGGATAAGTGTTGCGCCCACGCCAAAACGTCTTTATCTAGTCCTACCAGCCCGACAACAACAGGTATGTGATCGTTGATTCCGCCGTTTGAACGTTTCTATGCTGCGCAACATGCAAGCCCTTTAGCGGCTCGACGCTGAATCGGTCGAATCGTTGCGGGTGGCGCGTCGGTCCCTCGTCCGGACGCCACCCGCAGCTCAACTTCAGGATCCGCCGGCCCGGCTAGACCCGGTTCGCAGCTTCGCCCCATCGCTCGCAGCGGCGGGTGGAGCAGATCCAAACAAATCCGACATAACGGCAACGCTCGAATCGCACGCGTGATTCAGACACGGAAGTCCGAATCCCGCCTCCAGTGACTTAAGTAGAGAAAAGTGAGTGTAACGCGTCCCACTCCTCAGCCCGTTTTCCGAGTAGCTCGTTTCCACGATCAATACGACTTGGTTGGTGTTAGGCGCGGTGCTGTAGTCGTTTTCATCCCATACGATGACGATTGCGTTGGAGCCGTTGTGCCACACCGGCGAGTTCTTGATTGCCGTGACGATCCTTCGAACCGTGACATCGCCCCGGATGATGAGCGCCGGATTTAGGCCAGCCTGGGTCCCGTTGTCGGTCGGATCGAAGTTGCAGCCTTGATCGGAATTTCCTCTTCCATGCTGATCATTGCACTGATTTGGAGCGATGAACACCAAATTCGGTAACGAGCCCGAGGCGAGATTAGCGTACAGCCCCGTGGCTCCATCAAATCCCACCGTGTTATCGAGAGTGTTGTTTGGATCGTACGCTTCCTGAACGCTTTGGAAATACGCGAACGGGTTGTGCTTAGCGGCGTACAGCTTGACCACACCGCTTTGGGCGAGCGGCGGATTCAGTGTGGGTGTGATCTTGCTAAAGTCCGTCAGGTTGCTAAAAAAACCGTCGGCGTACGTCACCCGATCGGCGCCACCCGGCGGAAGGCTCTCCTGATAGCTCTTCCAACTCAACCCCGCTTCAACAAGTTGGTCGCCGATCGATTTACCCACGGTATTTTGCGCAGCATCGATCGACTGAGTACCGTCGATGTTATTGATGGGCGGCGATCCCTGTGTCTCGTTCGTCGAATCCAGCGCGGCCGTCGCCGCGTCGGTACCAATTCCTGAGATGGGGCAAATATTAGAGCTCGGTGGGTTATCGGTGTTGGCCACTCCGGAACTTAGATTCGTGGCGCAATACAGATTGTGCCAATCGGGATCATTGTCGCTCAACACCCCGAAGTTGGAACCGCCGACGACCTCGAGATAGTTGGTCAAGCTCGGGTGCGCAATGGCGAAATAATTCGTCGCCAGGTTTGCCGAGATCGCAAGGTTATTGATGAATGGCGCATTTGGATTGCCGATGATCTGACTGTAGCCATGGTTCTCCATCATGATCAGGAAAACGTGATCCAAGTGACGTACGCCGGTCACCGGGGCTAGTCCTTCTGCTGCAAAACCGTCGGTTGCAAGTCCGAGAGACAACAACGCACACGCCATGAGTGTCTTGTTCATGAAGTCCCCTTCCCTTGATTTGTTCGGCAGATATTCATCGACGCAACGATGATTCGACGGCCGAACGTCGTCGGCGAGGAGTAGGCGATGCACGTGTTACCGAGGTGTGACGGTGAGATGACGCGACGACGCCACGGCACTGAAGCTTCGCTTGCGACGGGGTCAGGCGAACGTCAGCAATACGCTCGGTGCTATGGGCGAAGTCTCGACCGTCTGAGGCATCGCTTGGAATGGAAGGGCTTCAAGTGAAGTCCGCTTCTAGCCGATAGCGGACGGATCGAACGCGAACTGGACCCGAAGACGCGGTCCAGGCGCCGTCAACGGACTACCGCGTCGCGGCTGGTCGTGAGCCCAATGCGCTGCAGCAGATATTGAAATCGGGGATCGGCCCGCAGCGGATCGAAGGCCGGGCGCATGAGGATCGAGGGATTGAATCGCGCTTCGTAGGCCTTGTTCAGCCAGATCATCGCCTGGTCGTTGTCGCCGAGCCCGACGTAGATCAAGGCGATGCTCGCATCGGTCGAAGAGCCCTGACTCTGCCGACTTTCCAGCTCCTTGACGATCTTTGCCGCTTCACCGTTCCGTCCCGAAACGGCATACGCATTGGCGCGGTTCGCCTCGAATGTCGTGTTCCCACCGGAAAGTTCGATCGCTCTCCGGAATTCCGCAATGGCTTCGTCGTACCTGTGCATTTGCTGGAGAGCCTGACCCAGTTGGTAGTGGGCGACGGCAAAGTGCGGATCCATTTCGATCGTCTTCTGACTTTGCTGCACGGCTTCGTCATAGAGGTGTGCGATGCATAGCGCATCCGCCAAGTCTGCACTGATGATGAGGGACAGCGGATCCAGGCTTTGCGCCTTCTTCAATTCGGCAATGCCCTCGCCGTCGCGTCCCGTCACGATCAGGTGCCAGGCGTACCAGTGATGCGCTGTCGCATAACCCGGATTGAGCGCGAGCGCTCGCCGGTATTCCTTCTCGGCGGACGCCCAGCTCCATTCGTAAAGGTCCAGGATGAATGCCAGCGAGGTGTGAGCCTCGCTCAGGTCGTCGTCGAGAGCTAGGGCCTTGATCGCCGCCACCTTCGCCTTAGGAAAGGCGTCCTGCGGCGAGAGGATCCCGTATTCCCAATCTCCGGACAGAGCGTAGGAATCCGCCAGGCCGCTATAGCCCGCGGCGTAGTTCGGGTCGGCGTCGATCGAATGCTGAAAATACTCGGTCGCTCTCACCAGTCCCTCCCGGGTTCTCTTGTTCCAGAAGTATCGTCCCTTGAGGTAGGCCTCATAGGCTTCCGGGCTCACTTTCCTCGATTGCTCTAGCGCTGCCTGCTCCCGTGGATTCAGAGTCACTTGAATCTCCCCGGCGACAGCGCGGGCTACGCTATTCTGCAGCGCGAGCGTGTCCTGCAGATCTCCCTCATAGCTCTGTGCCCAGAGGTGCTTCTCCTCAGGCACCCGGATCAGCTGGGCCGTGATCCGCACGCGTTCGCCGGAACGCAACACGGTTCCTTCGACGACGGCTTCCACGTTCAGCTCGCGCGCGATCTGCGATAGCGGCTTGTGAACGTGTTTGTACGCCATCGCCGAAGTACGCGAGATGACCCGCAGCGCGCTAATTTGCCCCAGGTCCGCGATCAGGGCGTCGGTCATCCCATCGGCGAAATAATCCTGAGACGCGTCACCCGACAGACTCTCCAAGGGCAGCACTGCGAGAGATCGAATCCGAGTAGAGGATTGGCTCTGCGAGGAAAGCATCCAGGCCAGCCCAACCGCGAGCACCAGCGCAAGACCGAAGGCAAGCAGCGTCCAGCCACGCGGCCAGCGGCGTCCCTTCTGAAGCATGGCCACGTCAGCGACGTCAACAGGAGCGGAGTCCGTGGATAGGCTGGGCGCCTCGGTTGCTGTTGCCGATTGCTCGTTCGTCGGCGTGTCGATCGGATTGACGTCAGCGAGGAACCGGTAGCCGCGGCGGGCAACGGTTTCGACGAATCGCGGATGGTCCGCCGAGTCGCCGAGCGCTTCACGAATCTTGTTGATAGCCTTGTTCAGGCCGTGATCGAAGTCTACGACCGTCCGGCCCCAGACCGCCTCGCGCAATTCCTCCCGGGTGACCAGCTCGCCGGGTTTTTGCAGCAGCATTGCCAAGACCTGAAACGGCTGCTCCTGCAATCGGATACGCAGACCACGCTTCGTCAGCTCGCCGGCGCGAAGATCGATCTCGAAGACACCAAACCGTAACCGCCTGGATGAGTCGTTGGCGTGTCGCATGGCAGATACGAGGCGGCCCGTGGCTCAACGCGTATTGACGTCCCCGATCGGCGATGACCGGGTACCTTCCCGAAAAGGTTGGCCCTGCGCCGAGTGTGCCGAACGAAGCAAGGATATGCCATTACGCAACGCGGAGGAGGTATGCCTGTAGGTTTTTGATTCCGCTGGGTTTGCCAGGGTACCGACGTTCCAGCAACAAAGGATTGCCTGTCCATTGCCGCGCGTTGCGGCTCGACCACACTGGCGTGACACGACCAGCCTTCGTTACGGAGCCGCCGATGCGAGATCAGGGCCGCCAGGGCGAGTTTGAAAAGGTCATGCTTCGCCATCTCGACGCTGCACATAACCTGGCGCGTTGGCTGGTTCACGACCCGTCGATGGCCGAGGACGTCGTCCAGGATGCTTACGAACGTGCGTTCAAATACTACGCAACGTTTCGCGGCGGCTCGAGTCGTGCGTGGCTGCTGCAGATCGTCCGCAACGCTGCCTACTCGACCCTCAATGCTAAAAGGCAGCGAATGGAGGTTTCACTCGGCGACGGAACGCGAACCGAGGATGAAGACAGCGTCGATGCGGACTTACCAGATCTAGGTCCCGACCCGGACGCAACGCTCGCTCATCGGCAGGAATTGGCGGCGCTAGATGACAGGCTCAACGCGCTTTCTGCCGAGTGGCGAGAGTCACTCATCTTGCGCGAAGTCGAAGCGCTCTCGTACAAGGAAATGTCGCGGATCATGGAAGTTCCGATCGGAACGGTGATGTCGCGACTCGCACGGGCTCGGCATGCGCTCCTGCGGCAGGCGCGCGCCGAGGGTCCGCAAGGTGTTGTCCATACGAAGCGGCGGCGAGTCGAAGCAGCCGACGTGAGTGCACTCACCGGCCGGCGTGAATGACTTCGAAAGACGAACGTTTCGAACATGCCTCAGACAATTCTCGGTACGGCATCGATCGCCCATTTGCTCGCGGGAAAACCTGGCTCGATCTGCCTGCTTTTAGCCACCCGGCAGTGTTTGCATCGCCTCGGAATAACCATCGGTCTGCACAGCCGATACCGAAGGCGGTCGCCGTAAGCCCTCGTCACGTCGAGTTTCCTCGGTCTCATATCGCCTGTCGGCGAGAGTTATTCCCGTCGGAATAACGCCGCCCGCGTCAGGGTCAGGCAAGACAGCAGGAGCACAGATTTGTCCGACCACGCTCGTTTCGAGGAACTCGTTTTGCCGCATCTGAACGCCGCCTACAACCTGGCGCGATGGCTGACGCGCGATGTCAATGATGCGGAGGACGTCGTTCAGGACGCCTGCGTACGTGCGCTCAAGTACGTTGGCTCGCTCCACGGTGAGAGCACCCGCGCGTGGTTTCTGACCATCGTGCGCCATGTGTTTTACGACTGGTGCAAGCGCAACCGTCCGACGGAAATCGCCCAGGACGACGGCACCGCGATCGACACGGCAGTCGATCCTGCAGCCGTCGATCCGGAGCAGGCATATCTGCGCCGCGCCGAGTCGAAAGCGCTTGCCGACGCAGTCGAGGCGTTGCCGCTCGCCTATCGCGAGGTACTGATTTTGCGGGAAATGGAAGAACTGTCGTACAAGGAAATCGCGAGTATCGCCGATGTGCCGATCGGCACGGTCATGTCGCGGCTTGCTCGCGCCCGCGGCCTCCTGCAGCGTTCGCCGCTCCTGCGCACGACGGATGGCGCCTGGAGATGACGATGAACTGCAAGCAAGCCACAACCCTGGTCGCCGCGTACGCCGACGGCGAGGTCGACACACTGCGAGCCTACTCGATCAAGAAGCATCTGCTCGGTTGCGCCAGTTGCGCGGCCAGGTACCAAAGCGTGCATGAGCTGCGGGCTCGGATTCGTGCCCACGTGCCCTACTTTGCCGCGTCGCCGGCCTTGCTTGCGCGAGTTCGCGCGGTGGTGGGCGCTGTGCGAGCTTCCGCGCCGGCGCAGTCGTGTTCGACAAGCGATCGCTGGCGCTGGGTAAGCGGCGGCGTGCTCGCAGGCTGCGCGGCCAGTGTACTTTCGTGGACGCTAGCCACGACGGTGCTTGCGTGGCAGGCGAACAACGACTATGCAGTCGCGGTGGTCGGTACCCATGTTCGCGCGATGCTCGGCGACCACCTGATCGAGGTCGAATCGTCGGACCGGCATACCGTCAAGCCATGGTTCTCCGCGCGGCTCGATTATTCGCCTCCCGTGCAATCCATGGCGAGCGAAGGGTTCGAGCTGATCGGAGGTCGGCTCGACTATCTCGAGCGGCGCCCGGTGGCGACGCTGGTCTACCGCCATCGGGAACACATGATCGACGTTTTCGTGCGGCCGGAAACGTCGCGTGTGCCGATGCCAGCGCTACGCAACGTGCGCGGATTCAACGTCGCACGCGCTGTTGGCCCGAGCATGGAATGGGTCGCGGTGTCGGATGTCGAGCCCGCCGTGTTGTCGGCGTTTGTCCAACGGCTTGCTCGCGAAGACATCACGCAATAAAGGGCGCTCCAGGTCAACCGGCAACGGGCAGAACGCCGGTTTGCTGACGGGTCATCGTCTCGAAGCTTGGTCGCCCGCGGTTCGCGTCAAAAGCCATTCATTGGAGAAGCCGGGAGCGGTGAGTGCGCCGTTGGCGCCTAGCGCGCGACTCGCAGATTCTCTTTGTTATTCCATCCGGCATAACGCCTGCCCTGCGCCAGTCAGACGGGTATGCGAGCACGCGTCCCTGATGATGTTGCCGTTCGTTGTTCCGGTGCGTCGGCAGCCACCCCATCGGATCGCGCGTACTCGTCCGGCATCGGGATCGCAGACACCACGACGCCTTGATACAAACCGTCATCGAATGCGCACCGAACTATTCTCAACAGCAGCAACCTTTAAGGAGCAAGTCATGTTCAGCAGACGGCAAACAGTAACCAAGCAATGGGTAATGGCGGCGGCGCTCGCGTTTGGCGCATCTGGCGTCGCGCTTGCCGACGGGAGCAGCATGGATCCCTTCACGGGGGACTCCTATGCATTCTTCAACGGCGGCTGCAACAAACAGCAGCCATGCAAGCCGGTCTTCGACAATACGGCCTCTGCATTCCGGCAGGCTAACCCACACGGGCTGTCGGAGAGCCAGCTTCAGGCAATCGCGTCCGAAGGCCCGACGCGTGAATTCACGCCGGCAGTCATCGACAAGGCGGCTTCGACGTGGCGACGGGAGCATCCGCACGGGTTGTCGGAAACCGAGTTGCAAGCGATCGCGTCGGACGCGCCGACTTGGCAATATCGAATCGAAGCCGAAAACGCCGCGCATGCGCGGACGGCGGTAGCTACGGCTACCAAGACCGGGGCTCGCTAAATCGTGTTGGCGTGGTTTGAGTACTCACGCACGCTGGCTACCGGGGGCTTTTGACGTTCGGCTCCCGGTAATTTCGAATCGGCACAGCGGTCGTGGCCGCCCCGCAGATTTGCCATTGCGCCGGCTCGCTGGCAACGGGGGCGGCTTCCTCTTTCTAGCTGCCACTTTGTCGCTGCCTCGCTCTGTGTCCTCGTCTCTGAGCGTGCGGACACAGGCGAGGCATTTTACTTTCGGCAAGACGGCGCCGACGTGCGGAAGCATCAGTTGTTCCCGATCTGCCTTCATGTTGGGCGCGGATACATCATTGTTGTCGAACGCCGATCGCGACGCGCCTCCGACGAAGCATTTCTAGTGGAATAAAGCCCCGAGCTTCTCGATATAGACGTGTACAGGCATTCCCGCCATTGCAAGGAAAGGAAACTCAAATGAGCAAGCACGACCGCGCTGAGCCCGGCCACAATCCAGCCCGCCGTCAGGCTTTAAGCTGTCTCGCTGCATGGACTGGCGCCGCCGTCGTGTGGACGGTTGCCGGCGGCGTTCCGCGCGCACTTGGCGCGACGAACGTGGGCACCCCTAGCGCGGGGGCGCCGAACGAACTGACTTTCGTGCAGATCAGCGACACTCATATTGGCTTTCGCAAGGAGGCCAATCCGGACGTCGTCGGCAGCCTGCGCCGCGCGATCGCGGACATCAACTCGCTACCGCAAGCGCCAGCCTTCGTCGTGCACACGGGCGACGTGAGCCACTTGTCAAAGCCCGAAGAATTCGGCAAGGCACGTGAGGTCCTGCAGGAAATCCGCGTTGATCGGGTGCACACGATACCGGGCGAACACGACACCATCGATGACGGAGTGAACGGTTACCTCAAGTTCTTCGACCACGATGGCAATGGCAAGGCCTGGTACAGCTTCGATCAGGGCGGCGTGCACTTCATCGGCTTGAACAACGTGCTTAACTTCAAGATGGGTGCGCTGGCGGCGCTCGGTGACGAACAAATCGCCTGGATGAAAAGCGATCTGGCGCCCATCTCCAAATCGACGCCGATCGTTGTGCTCGCGCATATTCCGCTGTGGACGATCTGGGAGCCGTGGGGCTGGGGCACCGCCGATTCCGCTGAGGCAATGGCGTTATTGCGTCCGTTCGGATCGGTCACGGTGCTCAACGGACACATTCATCAGGCGCTGCAAAAAATCGAGGGCAATATCGCACTGCACACCGCGATGTCGCTCGCGTACCCACTGCCGACACCCGGCCAGGCGGGCATCGGCGAACCCGGCCCGGTCACCGTGCCTGCGGGCGAGCTCGGCAAGCTACTCGGCATCCGCCAGCTCAGAGTCGTGCGTGGGCGGCAGGAACTGGCCTTGATCGACACGCCGCTCGATAGCTGATGGGCGTGCGACTAAGTTCGCGTCACAACCGGCTGTCCCACTATCGGCGCACTACGCGCGAGTTCCCGACTGGCATTTGATCGCTGCTGAACACCCGAGCCGCCCAATTCGTAATCCCTCGAAGGAGATCCCCATGCGCAACGCCACTTCCCGCAACACGTCGCATTTGCTTCCGGCCCTGACTGCACCCGCGCTGGTCTTGTGCGCAGCCTTCGCGATGCCCGCCATTTTCGCGACTGCCGCTCCACCTGCGCCGACAGTCGATATCAAGATCGATAAGTTCGCTTACGGGCCGAAGGAGATCACGGTCGCGCCCGGCACCCGGATCGTTTGGACCAATCGCGACGAGACGCCGCATACGGTGACCAGCAACGACAAAAGCTTTGCGTCGAAGGGCCTCGATACCGACGACAAGTTCGAGCATACGTTTGCCAGCGAGGGTGACTTTGCCTACATCTGCACCGTGCACCCGTTCATGACTGGCGTGGTGCATGTGCGCAAACAGTAGCCGCGCGCGACCCGTCCAGGAAGCGGGTCGAGGCGTGGATCGAAGACGGCCGATACGACCGCGCTCTCGTTGCGATGCAGATTACTTCGTTTCGGTTGTCTCGACAGAACTTGCGCCTGGTTTCGGGCTTGATTTTGTTCGCTTACGTTACCGCCCATTTTGCCAATCATGCACTGGGATTGATTTCGATCGCGGCCGCGGAGCGCGGCCTGCGCTTCGCCGTCGCAGGCTGGCACAGTGTGCCCGGGACAGTGCTGCTTTACGGTGCCGCCGGTATCCACATTTCCTTGGCATTCGTGACGCTGTACGAGCATCGTACCTTGCGCATGCCCCCGATGGAGTTGCTGCGGATCGCGCTCGGGTTCGGGATCCCAACGTTGCTCATTGCACACGCAGTCACAACGCGGCTGGCATTCGAGGCGTACGGTACGGAGCCGACCTATGCGCGCATCGTTTGGATGCTGTGGCATTCGAATCACGAATGCAGACAGATGGCCTTGCTGGTTCCGGGGTGGCTGCACGGTTGCCTGGGAATCAACTTCGCGTTCGGCCGGCGGGCCTGGTTTCAGCGTCTGCGTCTAATTCTGTTCGGCGCCGCGCTGTTGCTGCCGGCACTAGCGACACTCGGATTCCTCGAGATGCTGAAAGAGGTCTCGATACTTGCGCAAGACCCGGCGTGGTTCAACGCCAATATCTCGAGGCTCGACTTGGCTCAGACAACCAGACTCGCGCAGACGAGCAGCGGGTTGCTTGCGCTGTACCTCGCCTCGATTGCCGCCGTTCTCGTTGCGCGGCTGATTCGCCGGCTCATCGAGAGCTCTCGTGGAATGCTGATTGCAATCACGTATCCAGGACGCGTAGTGCGCGTTCCCCGTGGCTGGTCCGTACTTGAGGCGAGCCGTAGCCACCGCATTCCGCATCTGTCGATGTGTGGTGGACGTGCTCGATGCTCGACATGCCGTGTGCGCGTCGTCGCCGGCGGCGATCGGTGCCCACCGCCGGAACCGAGGGAAGTCGATACGCTCAAGCGCGTCCATGCCACGGAGGGCACGCGGCTCGCGTGCCAATTGCGGCCGCGGGGCAACGTCACTGTGATTCCGTTGCTGCTGGGGACCCCGTCACCGCCGCGCGAGTCGACGGACTCCGAGGCAATGGAGCGGGAAATCGCCATCATGATCGTCAGCTTTCGATGGACCGCTACCCCCAGTGGCTTGCCGCCGCAGGACCTTCTGTACCTGCTCAACCGCTACAGCGAGATCGTGGGCGATACCGTGCGGAGCGAGGGCGGAGCCCCCATCCAGTTCCAAGGAGATGGCGTCACTGCGGTCTTCGGCCTCGAGGTCGGAGCGGGAGAGGCCAACCGACGAGCGCTTGCCGCCGCCACAAAGGTCCGGCGACGGCTTCAAGCGCTGGGTGATCGCTTAGTGCACGAACTGGGTTGGGCGGCTGACTTTGTGATCCATCTGCACACGGGGCCGGCCGGTGTCGGCGAGACCGGTGACAAGGCAGTGCGCACGCTCGCAGCGGTTGGCAACACGGTCGATGTAGCGCGGCAACTCGCAGCACAGCATGAGAATGAGCAGATTGCGCGAATCGTTCTCTCCGAGGCAGTGATGATTGCGGCGGGTCTCGACATGCGCGTCGCAAACTGGCGCGAGATCGTTCTCACCAGCAATGCGCGATTGAAGATCACTTCGACCGACAGCGCCAGGTTGTTGCCCGAAGTCGAGCCCGTCGTTGCCGGATAAGCCTATTCGCCTTCGTGCCGGCGCGAAGTCACGATTGCCCTCTACCTCCGAACAAGCCACCCGAGGAATCGACATGGATGCATGCCACGCCAAGCTCCCATATGACTGTTTCATCCTCGTGCTTCAGGGCGGCGGAGCGCTCGGCGCATACCAGGCAGGGGTATTCGAAGGGTTGACCGAGGCAGGCTGTTCGCCCGACTGGGTCACCGGGGTGTCGATCGGTGCCATCAACGGCGCGTTGATTGCCGGTAATCCACCGAAGCAGCGCGTCGCGCGCCTGCGTGGCTTCTGGGACCGCGTGTCTTCGGGCGCCTCCATGACGGCGCATCCTATCTTCCGGGCACTGCATTGGGGCTTTGCTCGTGCGGGTGCCTCCCTGGGCTCGGTCGTAGGTGTGCCCGGCCTTTTTTCTCCACGAGTGCCGCCTCCGGCGTTCATGCCAGAAGGCACGCCCAGTGCGCTCAGCGTCTACGATATCGATCCGCTCCGCACAACGCTCGGAAGCCTCGTTGACTTCGACCTTATTCGTCGACGCGACGTGCGCCTCAGTGTCGGCGCTGTCAACATACGAACCGGCGACGCAACGTATTTCGATAGTCTCCAGACCCAGATGAATGCGGAGCATGTGCTAGCAAGTGCCGCGTTGCCGCCGGCGTTCGCTCCGATCGAGATCGACGGGGAGTACTACTGGGACGGCGGGATCGTGTCGAATACACCGCTTTCGTACGCAGTCGACCACTCGGCGGCCGTCAACGTTCTCATCGTGCAGGTCGACTTGTTCCGCCCGGAAGGCGAATTGCCGAGAAACCTCGATCAGGTCATGGAACGACACAAAGACATCATGTACTCGAGCAGGAAGCCCTTCGAATCCGTACGCGTGCGCAAAACCCAGCGCCAGCGCGGGGCGCTTCGTCGATTGCTACAAAAGCTCCCGGCTCGTTTCAAGTCCGATCCCGACGTCAAGATCCTCGAAGCCGAGGGCAGGCCAGGACGCATCGATATCGTGCGCTTGATCAATCGGCGCCTCAGCTACATGGGGTCCACAAAGGACTACGAGTTCTCTCGCGCCGCCGTTAACGAGCTGTGGGCGGCAGGACTCGACGATGCAAGGAGCGTCCTTGCACATCCCGAATGCCTGGTACGGACCGACCTCTCGGAGAATGTCCGCGCCTACGACCTCACGCGCGGTCCCCGCAAGGCGCTGAGAAGCTTGTTCCATCACTGGCGCGAAAAGTTGCCGCTCGGCGTTCGAGCCAGGCGATACACCAGAAAAGGGTTTGCTTAGAAGCCTACGCGCGTTTGGATAAGCCGGCTTGGCCGATGATGTCCGCATCGGTCGGAAGGGAGTGTTATGCGACGAAAACGAAATGGTTCCGATTTCGGGAGTAGCCCCATGTGCGCGAATCGGTCTAACTTAACTCAGAGGGTTCCTAGGTAGTGTCCCAGCCGTTTCTCGAACTCCGCAGCACCTACCTCCGCCATCCGTTCACGAGCCCTAAGCATGCGTGCGCGGGCATGTTGAGAACCGAGCAGCTTCAAAAAGATCTCTTGGGTCTCCAAAAGATCTACCGTACTCGGCGTCCCGTGTCGATTTAACAAACGCTTCACCTCCGCGACGGGAACTGGATCGAATGATGCAATCCGCCGAGCCAATGTCTCAACGAAGGCATCCAATTCCGCATCAGGGACGCTCCGATTTATCCAGCCGAAACGTTCAGCCGCCGAGGCGTTAAAGTCGTCGCCACTAAGAATAATTTCGAGGGCTCTGGCCCGACCTACGAGCAAAGGAAGACGTTCAACCGCTCCACCCCCGGGTAAGACACCTCCGGGAACCTCGGGCTGCCCGAAAATAGCCTCCTGGCTAGCAAATCTCAAATCGCAGGCGAGTATGAATTCATTGCCGAGGCCACGAACTCGTCCCCGGATTGATGCGATGCTAACGACTGGTGCTGCCGCCAGTCGGGTACTCAGATCGATCAAGAGCGGAAGCCCCGTCCGGCCGGTTCGGACCATGGTCTCGGGAGCTTGCGCGAGATCGTAGCGAGCAAAGTAATACTCTGGATTCGCGCTATCGAACACCACAACGCGGAGATCGTTATCTGACTCGATCCGATCCATGACGCTCTGTAATTCCAGTACGGTTTCGCGATTGGCGAGATTGACCGGCGGATGGTTATAGGTCACCCGCCAATAGTTCATCGTGACGGGTCGTATCGCAAACTGAGCCAACGCCGCGGACATTTGTGGACTCCTTACCGTCGACACTTAAACCCGGCTCGACAATCAGTGCGGCAACTTCGCGCCCAGTATGTCCAGCCGATCGATCGAAGGCGGCTGTGCAAGGAGATCCGGAGCCTTCGCCATCAGCGCCTTCGCGATCGGACCGGCCAGATGAGCTTCCCTCCCGGCTTCGTCCCGAAATGCGTCGAATATCCCGAAAGTCCTCGGACCGAGTCGAAGCGCAAACCATAACGGCGTGCGCTCCTCCTGATTGGCCAGCTGCAGGCCGGCCTGCAGAAAGCTCGCGACCTCGTCCTCCTTCCCGGGCTTTGCTTCCAAGCGGGCAAACAGCGCGTACTTGACCATAGCAATTCTCCTCATTGGGAGCCGCGAAATCGCGACAGATGCAAGCCTAGCCGCTATCATTCCTATCGCCCATTGGCAACATTGCCAACTTTGATACAATTGTTGCCATGCGCCTGCTGGTTCTCGTCCTCGACGGCGTGTTTGACACCGGCCTTGCGACCGTGCTCGACGCGCTGGGCGCTGCAAATGAACTCGCGGAGATGACGGGTGTTACTTCATTGCGCTTCGAGACGAAGGTAGTGGGCATCCGTCGAGCGCCGAAGACTGCGCAGGGTTTGCAGGTCCCGGTCGCAAAAGCAGACGGACAAAGGACCCCCGACTGGGTGATCGTGCCGGCGATCGGACGCAAGGACCCGGCGACTCTCGCCGCGGCGCTCGACACGCGGCAGGTATACGAAGCAGGCGAATTGCTACGCCACTGGGCGTCCCGCGGCGCAAACATGGCCGCAGCTTGCGTTGGAACGTTTGTGCTCGCTGAGTCCTCGCTTCTTGATGGAGAGGATGCAACCACGACATGGTGGCTCGCGCCGATGTTCCGTCAGAGATACCCGAATGTGCATCTCGACGAGTCACGCATTATCGTGCGGTCAAACCGCGTGCTAACCGCGGGCGCGGCGCTCAGCCACCTCGACATGGCGCTCACACTGATCCGGTTGGCGAGCCCAGAACTTGCAGCGCTTACTGCGCGCTACCTCGTGGTCGACGCACGAGCGTCGCAGGCGATCTATGTGATACCCGACCATCTTGCACATGCCGATGCGGTGGTGGAGCGTTTCGAGCGTTGGGCGCGTGGGCGCCTTGCGGAAGGCTTTGCGCTGGACGAGGCGGCCGCGGCAGTCGGTACCAGCAAACGCACACTCGCGCGCCGCATGCAGGGCGTGCTCGGCAAGTCGCCGCTCGCGTACTTCCAGGATCTGCGCGTCGAGCGCGCACTACATTTGCTGAAAACCACGAGCGCGAGTGTGGACCAGATCGCGCCACAAGTTGGCTATGCCGAGGGCGTCACATTGCGTGCGCTACTGCGGCGCAGATTGGGGCATGGCGTCCGCGAGCTGCGAGCCAGGCTATAGAGCTTGACCGCGCGCTAAAATTGCTGAAAGAGGTCGTTCGACGGCGCCGCTGAATCGGCGCACGAGGGATCGCCGACTATTCCGTCGTCGTTCCTTCGCCGCACGGACCGCGTGATTCAGTAGGCATTGTCATCGCGAGCGGTAACGGCAATGTCCGCTTCTGGCCGATAGCAGACATTTATCGAAGTCCGCATTCGTCGCTTGCTGGGACTTAGATGTTGGCAGCCTCGACGCGCAGGACATTCGGGCGCGATTCGGACAGCGGCGACGGCGTCGAGGGGTGCGTCGGAGAGTCGAGCTCCGCGCTCCGGATGAAGCGCAGGTGCGTGATGTCGTTCGGAAAGAACATGCCCCACGTCCATTCGACGAAGATTCGAACCTTACGTCCCAGCGTCGGCATCTTGGAAAGGTAATACGCGCGCCATAGGAGCCATGCCGGCAGGCCGGACAGCTGCAACCCGAACACGCTGCCTACGCCTTTGCGATGGCCAATCGCCGCGATCGAACCGCGCGAGCGGTAGTTGAACGACGACGTCGGGCCACCCTGCAGCACAGACAGCAGATTGCGTGCTAGGCAACGTGCTTCCGCAATCGCGAACTGTGCGGTCGGCGGCGCGAACGCCTTGTCACGGGCATTGCGAATGAGTGCGCAATCACCGATCGCCCAGACTCCGGATGCGTCCGGCACGGAGAGATCTGCGCCGACGACGATGCGCCCTCGCTCGACCGTGAAGGACGAGCGTTCGACGAGCGGATTGGGTTGGGTGCCGATCGTGCACAGCACAGTGTTTGCAGCAATAAATTCACCGTCGGCGAGACGGACGCCCCGGTCGCTGATCGCCGCGGCGCGAACGCCTGTACGTACAACGACGCCTCGCTTGGCGAGCGAGCGATGCGCCGCTCGCCCGAGCTTCTCGGGAAGCTCGGGCAATAATCGCGGAAGATCCTGCAGCAGGGTGATCTTGGGCTCGTAGCCATTAGTGCGCGGGTAATAGCGGCGGATGCTCTTGAGGCAATCGACCAGCTCCCCCGCGACCTCGACACCCGAGAACCCGCCTCCAATAACGACGAAGTGCCCCAGGGCGCGCCGCATGTCCGGCGCGTCCTCGAGCTCGATTCGCGCGAGGCGTCTCAGCACGACGTTGCGGATGTGCATCGCATCGCCAACCGTCTTAAGCGGTAAAGCGTGGTCGGCAAGCCCTGGCAAGAGGTCCAGCCGGGCGCGGTTGCCGAAGGCCAGCACGAGATGCTCGTATCCGATTTCTCGCTCACCTGCGAGGGTTGTGCAAGTGAGCGCCCTACGCGAGGAATCGAGTGCGGTCACCCGTCCCATGATGAAGTGCGCACGGCTCAGCATCTGGCGGATCGGCGCGACAACCTGCTCGGGGAAGATCGACGCCCCGACGACTTCCGGCAACATCGGATTGAACGTCGTGTGGCTTTCCTCGCTGATCAACAGGAGCTCGACACCATCCGGCAGCCTCCCGTCAAGCGCTTGCACGAGTGTAGTCCCGGCGAATCCGCCGCCGATGATCACGATTCGCCTCGAAGTCATGCTGCGTTCCCTTCCGGTTGCAATCGTCGTCTCGCGCGAGCCCCCAAGCGATTGGGAAATGGTCGATCGAGCCGTCGTTGACTTACAGATTTCGAGCCCGTGACGAGCACGCCTGTGGGAATCTCGGGAAGGCGTTAGTTTGTTCACGGTCTTCACGTCGCTGACCATTTCGCTGTTTGAGCGCATCGGGATCAGGTTCCCCGGTCGAGCTGTAAGCGCCAAGAAGGCGCGTCGACCAAAGTCTCGGAGTCGATCTCGACCCAATCCAAACTTTCTTAGGAGATCTCATGAACTCGCAAACTATGATCAAGTCGGCCCTTCTGGGCCTCCTGGCCCTCAGCTCCGTCGCAGGGTCCGCCATCGCCGCTGACCCGGCTGGCAAGGAGAAGTGCTACGGCATTTCGAAGGCCAGCCAGAATGACTGCGCCAACGGCGTTGGCACCCACGCCTGCTCCGGCCAATCGAAGGCCGACAACGACCCGCAGGACTGGAAGTACGTCGCGGCGGGCAGCTGCACCGTGCTCGGCGGGAAGACGGCACCGCCCGCGAAGAGCTAGGACCGCGCGACAAGGTACCTCTTACCTCAAGGTGGTTCGGGAGCCCGGGGTGGATCCGGTAATTCGTGGGCTCCCGATTTTTCGCGGCTAGCGCATCGCTGAGCCACCGCCCTGACGACGGCGTGAACTCCGGTGAGACTGACCTCGATTCACGTCTGACTCCAGGGCATCGCGTCGATACACATACCAAACTTGCACTCCTCGAACGCTTTGTGCGGGCTAACCTCTCGTTCAACCATGACGGCGCCCGGCGGGCTTGGAGTCTTGGGCTTGGTCGGTGGTGGTGCGCTTGCGTCGGTGGCGGCGCCAGCCGGTTAACTCCGTTCGTTAGGCCACACAAGAATTTTGTGAGCGTCAGGTGGCGGCAGCCCGGTTAACTTGGTCTCGTTAGGCGTCACGGTTCTCTGGGCAACTATCTGCCCGAAAAAGGCGGGACGGCACAGTCCGTCCCCTCTCACTCCGCGCCACTTTCCCGAACAAGTTAGGGCTGGACGGAAAGCTTGTTCAGGCGATCCTGCACCTTGGCCACGCCGGCCATCGCACAGGTTTCATCGAGCGCCCCGCCAGGCGCCCCTCCCACGCCAATAGCCGCAAGCGTCTCGTCGCCAGAGCGCAAAGAGGCGCCACCGGCGAGCAGAAGGATGTTGTTGACGCTCTGTAGCGCGGGTCCAGTTGGCGTCTTGCTGATCTTCTCGGTCAGCGCGCCCGTAGTGGTGACACCGAAGATCGGGCCCAGTGTGGCGATCGTGTAGGCTTTTTTGAAGGATGTCTCACGAGTGTGGATTGTGCTGTGGTCGCCGCGCAGGTAGGCTCGCTCGACGCCAGAGACGTCCACCACCGAGACCGACACGCGGTAGCCGCTGGTCTCGCAACTTTGCAGGGCGGCTTGAGCGGCATCGAGGGCGATATTGAGTGAGAGATGCTTGCCGCTGGTCAGCACCTGCGCCTGAGCGGAAATGGCCAGGCTAAAGGTAGCGACACCGATCAGGCACCCCGCCAGCGCGGCGACAGAAGGGTCGAGGGCAGAGGTACGTTTCACGCGATACTCCTTGGGCGAGATGAAGAGGGTAAACGGCTGAATACTCGTCGGTCGACTCGCAGTGACCTTACAAAAACGTTTTTTGGTGTCTTTCAGAGAACACGTGGCCAGCCGCCCGGGAGAACGCGACCGGCCCCGATCGCCCGGTTAGTCCTGCGCGATCGCGGGAAAGTTACTGTCTGATTGAGCCGGCGCGAATTCCACCGGCAGGGTCCTTGTTGGAATTTTGTAAGTCAACTGCCGCTCGATCGACCAACTCGAGGTCTCAGATGTTCACGCGACCCGATGACCGACAGGGGAAGAATGCAGCGTGAATCCACGAGAATCGTGATCGCCGGCCCTCGATGTCAGTTACGGCACGTGGCTTTCATGGGCATGGATCGCAAGCCCAAAGCCGCCTCCGTCGTGACGACAGGGTCACGAGATCGAGATGTCAAAGGCAACCCGAGGTGATGCAAATATGAAACCCATCCATTCCATCCTCAGCGACTCGTTTCGTTATGTGCCGGCGGTAGCGACGTCGGTGGCGGAGACGTGGCGTCGCTTCGGTTGGCGACCGACGACCGAAGAGGAGCGGAAGAGTCGACGCCGGCCGACCGTAGCGTTGATCGTGGAGTCGGTGGCTGCAGTCACGCCCATCCGACGCCCGGCGCCGAAATCCGCGCTTCAGGGCTGAACACGAGGAGGCATTCGATGCGCATCGCCGTGATGGGAACCGGCGGCGTCGGCGGGTATTTCGGAACCCGCCTTGCACTTAGCGGGTGCGACGTCAGCTTCGTTGCGCGCGGTTCGCATCTCGAGGCCATTCGGCGGCACGGCCTCAAGGTCGAGAGCCCGCTGGGCGACATGCATCTCGCACATCCGCAGGCGACCGCTGACCCCGCCGAGATCGGACCCGTCGACTTGGTCCTATTCGGGGTCAAGCTTTGGGACACCGAAGCGGCGGCAAAAGGGGCGAAGTCGCTCATCGGGCAGGAAACGGCGGTTGTTTCGCTGCAGAACGGCGTTCGCAAGGACGATATCCTGCGCGAAGTGCTGGGCGAACGCGCCGTGATGGGCGGCGTCTGTTACATCGCCGCTCAAATCGCTGAGCCGGGCGTCATCCGCCACTCCGGGAAGATGCAAAAGCTGGTATTCGGCGAGTACGGCGGCAAGCCTTCGGCGCGCGCAGCAGCGCTTTTCGATGCTTGCCGGCGAGCGGGAATCGAGGTCGAGGTGAGCGCCGATATCCGCCGCACCATCTGGGAGAAATTCGTGTTCCTGGTCGGTTTGTCCGGACTAACTACGACGATTCGCAAGCCGATCGGACGCATCCGAGCGAACTCGCAGACGCGCGCGCTTTTCCATGATGCGATGTGCGAGGTGGTCGCGGTCGGTCGCGCACAAGGCGTGCAACTTGACGCCAAATTTGCGGACAATCGCCTCGCTTTCGCCGACGGCTTGCCCGCCACGATGACGTCCTCGATGCACAACGATCTCGAGCGCGGCAACCGGCTTGAAGTCGAAGGGCTGAGTGGAGACGTCGTCGAGCGTGGTCGCGCCGTCGGGGTTGCGACACCCGTCAATAGCGCAATCTACGGTATTCTGATCTTGCACGCTGCAGGCCAGGGCGAAGCCTGAAGTGAGCCCGATTCTGCATGTCCGGTCGATCCGCAGCACGCCCGTCTCCGTGCCGATGGCACGGCCGCTCGGTACAAGCGCGCAGACGATTCGCCATGCGCCACTGTTGCTCATCGACCTCGACACCACGGAGGGGGTTACTGGCCGCGCCTATTTGTTCTGCTATCTTCCGGCGGTTCCCGCTGCAGTGGCGCGCATCCTCGATGCGGCGTTTGAAGTCATCGCGGATGACCGAGTCGCGCCACTCGAGATCGGTGCTACGCTCGCGCGCCATTTTCGATTGATTGGAGTGCGCGGAATCGTCGCCATGGCGCTCGCCGGCATTGACGTCGCGTGCTGGGACGCATTGGCAATCGCCGCCGGCGTGCCGCTCGCCGTTTTTCTCGGGTCTGCTCCAAAATCTATCCGCGCCTACAACAGCAACGGTCTTGGGTTGATCGAAGCCAGCGCAGCGGCGGACGAGGCTGAAGAGCTCCTCGCCAGCGGCTTCGACGCGATCAAGATGCGGTTAGGGCGCCCCACGCTGGAAGCCGATCTCGCCGCGATTCGCGCGGTTCGCAGACGGGTGCCGGACGAGATCAAGATCATGGCGGATTTCAATCAGGCGCTTACGCTCGCGGAGGCGAGGCGGCGCTGTCGTGCGATCGATGGCGAGGGTCTCTACTGGATCGAGGAGCCGATTCGACACGACGATTATTCCGGGTGCGCCGAGCTTGTGCGCGAGCTGAATACGCCGATCCAAATCGGTGAGAACTTCGCTGGTCCTCAGGCCATGGCGGCGGCGATCGCCGCTCGCGCCGCCGACTTCATGATGCCTGACCTGGAGCGTATCGGTGGCGTGACGGGCTGGCAGCAGGCCGCAGCGTTGGCGGCCACCGCAGGGATCGAGATTTCATCGCACCTCTTTCCGGAGGCCAGCGCACATGTTCTTGCGGCAACTTCCACCGCGCACTGGCTCGAATTCGTGGATTGGGCCGCCCCGATCCTGGCTGCGCCTCTGCAGATCGTGGATGGCTGCGGTCGCATTGGAGACACGCCGGGCACAGGTGTAGTCTGGAACGACGAAGCCGTTGCGCGGTATCGACTGACGTGATCTGCGAGGTTATCCGACCGTAAGTTCGCTTCCGGCTTATCGCAGAATTTTGGACGCAAGAAGCTCAGCTTTCTCGATCGCGGCAGGCTTTGCCAGAAGCTCGGGAGCTTTCGCCATCAGCGCTGCTGCGACAGCATCCGTGAGATGCGCCAGCTTCCCGTGCCGTGAGCGAATGTATCGAAGAACAGCGAGTGCGCGAGCTTGCGTTTTTGCAACCGCTGCGATTCGGATTGCGATCCGGTCATATTTCCGGCGCTCGGGCAACAGCGTGGGCTAGGAGCGACAGATACCGAAGGCGACGTGCGCGCCACCGCAGCCAGTACGACACGCGGGCGCTCAACATGCGTGCCGCATTGCCCAAGCCGCTGCTCTTGGCCTTTACCGGCACGCCGCTGATCGCGGGCGAGGAACGCACCAAGGAAGTCTTCGGCGACGGACAGCGCCATCACGCCGTTGGCATGGTTTACGCGACGTTGAACAAGAGGTAGAGGACAGACTCATCTTGTGGCTGGTGCCGCTAAATTGCGCGAAGCCATGTTAGCGTTTCTGTTGCACGCTATGCTATGCGGCGTCGAATCGCAGCTATTCCGACGGTCAATCGATCGTCACCTCTGATCGGCAAAGGATGGAGGTCGAAGCGATGATGAGTCTACGTACCAGGCTGCTGTTTCCCCTCGTGGCGTTCGTACTAATCTGGGCCGCGTATACGATCGCAGTAGGAGAGACGGGCCAGCTGACACCCGCCGTGCTCCTAGGCCTACTAATCTTGTTGTTGGGCATCACGGCGACCAATACGGAGGTATCCGTTCTGCGACCTTTGCGCGGTCTACTTCGAGCAGCGCAGGACTTGACTCAAAACCGCTTCTCGGGCGGGCCCGTCAATGCCCCTGCGGGTGCGTTGCGCGAACTGGCTACTGGGATCAATCGGCTGGGGGATCGGATGCGGGAGTACGAGACGAAGCTGGTGGAGGAGAAGATCCGCCGTCAGTCGCTGGAGCAGAGTGTGCGCGAGTTGGAGGATCGCTATGCGTTGACGGTCGAGCGCGCCAACGACGGCATCTGGGAGTGGAACGTCGAGAGTGGCGCGGTCGAATTTTCGTTGCGCTGGAAGGGACTGCTCGGGCTGAGCGATGCACGCATTGGGCAGATCGAGGATTGGAAAAACCTGCTTCACCCTGAGGAACGTGGTGGTGTGATGCTGTGCCTTGAAAACCATATGAATGGTTTGACGCAGCACTTCGACAAGGAGTATAGGCTGCGCCATGCCGACGGGTATTACCGTTGGGTTCATTCGCGCGGCACGGCGATTCGCCACGCGGCGGGAAAACCTTACCGTGTCGTGGTCATGGACAACGATATCCACGAGCGCAAGCAGATAGAGGAAACGCTTATCCAGGCCGCCGAAGGGCTCTCGTCAGTGTCCGGCGACGATTTCTACCAAGCCCTGATGCGAAACCTGTCTTCGATACTCGGCACTCGTGACAACCTCGTTTGCTACTGCGTCGGCGACCCACCCACGCTCGCGCGCACGCTGGCCTACTATTCGAATGGCCAGTTCTTGGAGAACTTCGAGTATGACCTGGCGGGCACCTCCTGCGGAGCGGTGATCGATCGCAAGGAGATCGTGTATGTCTCAACCGGTGTTTGCGACATCTGGCCGTTGGAGAAGGAATTCGATCGCGACAGCTACATCGGCGTGCCGATGTTCGATTCGACGGGCAAAATCATCGGCCACTTCGCGTGCATGGACGGCAGGCCGATGCGGCAGGATCTGCCTCACTTGGCGCTGTTCAAGATCTTTTCGGTTCGCGCGGCGGCAGAACTGGAACGCATGTTGCTGCGGCAGAAGCTCGGAGCTACGTCGTCACAACCGACGAAGACTTAGCGTTTCGCCTCTGTGTCGCTGCATCGCGGCAGCGCAGCGCCCACTGAAGGACGCATCACCGTACTACCGGAATCGAGCGGAAGTTCGATGCTGAACGTGGTCCCCTTGCCGAGTACGCTCACCACCCGGATCTTGCCGTCGTGGAGTTCGACGATATGGCGCGTGATTGCGAGCCCCAGCCCGGTGCTTCCGGCATCGCTCGCCTCGCCGCGATTTACGCGATAGTACCGATCGAAGATGGTCGGAAGCTCATCACTCGGAATGCCGCGCCCGGTGTCGATTACATGCACCGCGACGCGCCACTCCTCGAGGGGCACCACCTCGACGCGGATGACGCCGCCCGCGGGCGTATGACGCATGGCATTCTCGATGAGATTCTCCAGTACGCTTTCAATCATGCCGATGTCCGCGTGCAGTTGCGCACGTTGATCGGTGAGTTGGCTTGAAAGCCGCAACCCTCGCTTGTCGGCGGTGAGCTGGAATTTCTCTACCACGTCCTGAACGAGCTCCGCAATGGGGAACGATTCGAGCTGTGGCTTGAGCTCGTGCGCCTCGAGTTTGGTTAGTTGGAACAGATCGCGAATCAGCCTGCCCAGCCGCTCGCTGTGCTTGGCTGCTACCTCGAGATAGCTGCGCTCTTCCTCCGGCGATAACGTCCCGTGCTTCAACAACAGGGTTTCCAGATAACCCTGCATCGATGCGAGAGGCGTGCGCAGATCGTGCGACACGTTGGCCAGCAGTTCGCGCCGCCTCACATCGGTTTGCTCGAGCAAACCCAACTGCTCTGCGATGCGTTCCGACATTTCCTGCACAGCAGCGCCTAACCGATCGATGTCGTCGCCTGCTGCATTGGCCGATGGCAAGCGTATCGGTTGGGAAAAGCCGCTGTCGCGAAAGTGGTCAACGGCGACGGAAAGCGCACGTAACCGACGGGTCAGAAAATTGAACACGAGGAGAGCGGCGAGCAACGAGAAGACGACCACGCCAATCCCTAGATCGGTCGCGAGCTCGAGAAGGCGCCGACCTTCGAAGATCCGCTCCGTAGCCAGGATGAAGCCCACGCCAAGCGTAAAGAACACAATCGCCTGTGCACCCGCCAGCTTTGCTGAAAGTGTCTTGAACACCTCAGTTTCTTTCGCGGAATTTGTAGCCGACGCCCCAAACGGTTTCGATAAACTCCGGCTCGTTCGGATTCTTCTCGATTTTGGTGCGTAGACGGTTGATATGCGAATTGACCGTGTGTTCGTATCCGCTGTGCGAATAGCCCCAGACGCTGTCAAGCAGTTGTGTCCGGGAAAAAACCCGGCCCGGATGGCGCGCGAACTGAACGAGCAGGTCGAACTCCTTCGCCGTCAGGTCCACGGGTTTTCCTGCAAGGCGAATCGATCGTTTTTCAATGTCGATGTGCAGATCGCCAGCTGTAATCACGGCTTTCGCAGTCTCCGTATCCTTGGATAGATTGTCCACACGACGAAAAATCGCTTTGACCCGTGCAGCGAACTCGAGCACGCTGAAAGGCTTAGTCAGGTAGTCGTCCGCACCCATTTCGAGACCAAGCACACGATCAAGCTCGCTTGATTTCGAGGTCAGCATCAAGACAGGTGTGTAGCGATCCTGGCCGCGGATGCGTTGGCAGATTTCAAGCCCGCTGATTCCGGGGAGCATGAGATCGAGAATGAGCAGGTCATACGGTTTCGATTGGGCTTCGGCCAGCCCCTTGACGCCGTCGGTCGTAAGCTTCACGTTGCACGACAGCTCCAGCAACTGAAGCTTCACCAATTTGGCGATGTCTTCGTCGTCTTCGATAACCAATACCTCGCGTGTCATGCGCGCACCCCAACTACGATTGTAGTCCAGTGCCTCGGCCGGCGCATGTAGGGAGCCAACACCACGCCCTCTCCGAGCGACCCGGCCTGCGATTGCAGATCATTGAAGACGCAGCAGCAAGTCAAGGGATCGTGATGAATCGTTTAGCTGTTTGTGATGGTTTCGTGATTTAAACCCTCGATAATGCTGCTCATGTCGTTCACTTGATCGAGGAGGCTCTCATGATCGTCGACGCCCAGTATCGCAACCACGTCAGCCACCTCGTCGGGCGGAGACCCACTCGCGTGCTGCCAGGAGAACTCGACGACTGCCTCGATGATGATCTCGCTTGCGACCCCGCCGACGTCCGCCGAATGATTGAATTGAGCGGAATAATTGGCCTGGACTGCAGACTGCTCGGAGGCGACTAGATCTCGCCGCATGAGCCGAGACGGGTTCGAGCACGCAGAGTCGAATCGCAGCGAAAAGAACTGTCCATTAAGGACACCGCGGCGCCCTGACCCATTGCAAACTTGAAGATTGAGCACTAAGTCGTCTCCGCCCACCAAACGTTCAACGCTTAACGAGCGACTGCAGTCCGAGGAGCTGGCCTGGAGGATACGGACCCCACCTCATCCTTCATGAACCAGCGCTCTTCGAGCGATTGCCTGAGGCTAAGGCGAGCTCGATGCAGCATCACCCAGCAGTTGGATTCCGAAATGTTCAACTCTCTGCAGATCTCTTCGGTGCTCAGACCTTGAATTTCTCTGAGGTAGAAGGCGCGCGCAGTAGCCGCAGGGAGGCTGGCCAAGCAGCATTGCATCATCTCCCAGAACCTCTGGTTCTCTAAAGACTGCTCAGGATTCGGCCATGCGGACGGCGGATTCACCCAATTGCCCGCCGAATCGAAGAGCGCATCGCACGCATCCTCATATTGATCATCTGGATCAGCGGAGGGCCGTGGATTGACTCGGGCGGGGTTCCGTGCCTCGCTACGAAGCCAGTCGACGATCTTGTGCTTGAGAATGCCCGTGAGCCAGGTCTGCAGCTTGGATTCGCCTTTGAACCCGGCCTGTCCCTCCACCGCGGCGAGCAACGTTTCCTGCACGAGTTCCTCAGCCGCACTCGGTTGGCGCAATTTGGCAAGCGCGTAGCGGTAGAGGAACGCACGGTGCGACGCGAGCATCTCGGGTGCACAGAGAGCCAGATCTTGCATTGTCCATTCTCCCAGCGATAAGACCGGCAAATCACGCAACAGACAAGAAGCTCGGATTGACCGGTTATGTAGAGACGCCTTGCTCCCCTAAGACGTCTTCATTGTTCCCGAGAGTTATCACGGAAGTCTCACGCGGCCTTCACATGTTTCTAACTTTCTATCTCCGGTGAGCCGACACCGCGGCATGCTTTCGGTCGAGCAGCGATTGCTCTGCCCAAGCAACCAGCCAAAAGAAGTTAAAGGCGTCGACCGTAATGGCATCACGGCGACTCCGACCAATGCGATAAGCCAAGGAAAGCTGCGGGCAGATGTCAAGAGATGGCAGGCAACACGCAGAAGGAGGAGCGACATGCAAACACTTAGGAGATTGCTGGACTGGTTAAATGGCTGGCTCACCGACTACTTGAGTCGGCCGATCCAGGATTTCGAGCCTCCGGCCGCGTGCTCTACGGATCAGCTCAGCGCGTTGCTGCAACCCGGCGACGTGTTGCTCATCGAAGGCAATCTGCGCATTAGCTCGGTGATCAAATACATCACCCAGTCCACGTGGTCGCACGTCGCGCTTTACGTTGGCCCGCAACCCGGCGCGTGGGGCGACGATCCGCCCGTGCTCGTCGAAGCCGAGCTGGGGCACGGTGTCATCCTGTCCCCGCTGTCCAAGTACGTAGATTTCCACACCCGGATCTGCCGTCCGATCGGACTCCGACCCGAAGATCGGGAACGCGTCGTTGCGCATGCACTTGCGCGCGTGGGTCACGGCTACGATCTGAAGAACGTCATCGACCTCGCGCGCGATCGGCTTTCACGGACCTCGGTCAGCGCAACTTTGAAACGCGGTTTGCGCGTCCTTGGGAGCTGCGAGCCAACGCGGACGATTTGCTCCACGCTGATTGCACAGGCGTTTCAGAGCGTGCGTTATCCGATCCTTCCCGCGCGCCGGATGCTCCCATGTGGCGATGTGTCGTCAAACCGCGTCGACGACTACGTTGAGGCTTGGGAATCGCGTCATTCCAGTTTGTTCGCGCCGCGTGATTTCGATGTCTCACCGTATTTAACCGTCATCAAGCCGCTTCCGGTCGTTGACTTCGATTACAGGCGGCTGCGGTGGGCTAATTGAGTGCGCGAGATTCGTGCGGGAAGAATGGCGACCTACCGTCGCCTGCACGTGAAGGAATTTCTTTCGGGCCAGAATAAGCTCAGCCTTCGCAGAAATGAAGCTACGTCAAGGCGGTGAGCATCGAGGGCGCGCCAAGGATCCTTGGTGCGGGGTTTTATCCGCAGTAGGAGCGCGATGCGCCCTAGCCTCTCGCTCACGCGGACCGCTGACCTTGGTTCGTTGGGCTGCACCGAATGCACCTCCTCAGTCTTGCGCCCATGGCTGATGCTCTATCCTTGGCTCGGCAAGTTCTCGCGGCTCAGCCGTTCAGTGCACTGCTCGGCGCCGAGATCACTCAGTTCGGCGAAGGGCAAGCCGAGCTTCGAATCGCCGTAACCGACAAGCTTCGTCAACAACACGGCTTCGTTCACGGCGGCGTTCTTTCGTATGCTGCGGACAACGCCATAACCTTTGCGGGTGGCAGCGCTCTGGGCCCCGCAGTCGTCACGGCGGAGTTCAAGATCAATTATGTTCGTCCTGCGCTCGGTGAGTTTCTAATTGCAAGAGCAATCGTGGTCCACGCCGGCAAACGTCAGGCCGTGTGCCGCTGCGAGGTGATCAGCGTCAAAGGGAATCGCGAATCTGTCTGCGCCTTTGCGCAAGGCACCGTCACCGCTCTCTCGCAAGGACGCAATGGCGCGGGCTAATCAGCAGTTCAACCGGACCCCAAGGCCGGGCCGTTGGCCCCACTGGGGGGTTGCGCATTGGGCTTGGTTGCCGGTGGTTTGCCAGCGCCGATGGCGACGCCAAGCCGGTTGACTCAGATCGTTAGGTTCACAACTGAGGCAGAAATAGGATGAATGCTCGACTCTTTTCTTTCGTGGGCGGCGTGACTGGCCCATGGCGAGTTGTAAACATTAGTGCCATCGTCGGAGATCCCCTTGCGGCTGTGAGGCGGCTGGACATCGTCACTGGAGCCGTCCCCGAGGCACCTGACGGCGCAAACTGGGTGCTGCGAGGACTCACGAGCAACGAGCGCTATGTAACTCGAACCGAGAAAGACCAGCTCCTTGCAAAGCAACCGACACTTGGTCGCACTCATGCGATCTGCGCCGCTCTCATTCCGATTCGCAAGACCGCCTCGTGGTGGGGTCTCGCTCAAGACGAGCGCCGAAGAATTTTCGAGGAAAGCTCAAACCACGTAGCGACTGGGCTGCGGTATCTGCCGGCAGTTGCCCGTCGGCTGCATCACTGCCGTGACTTTGGAGAGAACGAGCCATTCGACTTCTTGACGTGGTTCGAGTTCACTCGCTCGGACTCTCCTGCCTTCGATGAATTGGTCGCCGGGCTTCGTGGTACAGAAGAATGGGAATACGTTGAAAGGGAGATCGATATTCGCGTCGTGCGTGATGACGCCTAACAACGATATGCAGCGGATGGCGCGGCGCGCCGCCGCTGATGCCAAGCGTTAGGCGTCATCCGGCCTCAACATGATGGGGCTATTGCGCTCCTCCTCGCCGTTATCCTTGGCGATTGATTGGGTACTTCTACGAGATTAGGGCTTTGATCCGGCTAAAGCTGCGCGCAAATCGACCATTGGCTCTTGGCTCACCTTGATGAAGCCTTGCCCCGGGCGATCAAGGTCCGCGATTACCATGATGACCGCGGAGAAGGCGATTGCAACCGACAGCATCACCGGGCTTCGGCTTGCCCCTGCCACACCGCTGTGATAGCCCACAGCGATCGACCCGAGGATCGCGATTAAGTACAGAACAACCCAATATTCGCCTGGTACTCGGCTCCGTTCGCGTACCATGAGGCGCTCCTGTTGAAGCTCAATGACACGACTGACGGAGCTCAGGAAAACGTCTACGCCGCCAGGATTCTGTTCGCCCACAATGCCGGCGTATTTCCAGAGTTGGTCGAGCAGTTCCTTGGCCGACGCGCCTGGTTCGTCCGGCTGGCCGTTCGCCCACCGTAAACGCTCATCAACGTATCGGCGGAGGATCGCGCGGATCTCAGCACGATGCGTTTCGGGTATCACGTCGCAGAGCAGATAGGTCATGCGAATCGCGTTCGCTTCCGCTACCAGAGCCAACTTTCTCGCATGGAAAGCGTCGGCGGCGAGGCCGAATGTAAATGCAAGAAGAAATGCGAGTAAGGCGAGCGTAGCGCTGGCCATGGCGCCAACCGGCGCTTCCTTCTCCGGCCCCGATTTTCCTTGCCTTCTCTTGGCCCACCGATGGCCGACTTCTACAAACGTGAGTATCAGAACCAGCGTCGCGGCAAACACACCCCATATCGGAATATCAGCGAAGAACCGATCCATTTCTCGCCCCGAATTTGCCCGGCTGGAGAGTGTACGCGGCGGCAAGACTCAAGGGCGCAGGGATATGAATCGCTCGGCCCCGCGAGCGAGTCGGCAAGGTCGCCATTGTCCGCTTCCGACCCAAAGCGGACATAATTGCGGAGTCCTACACCCGCAACTCTTCAGCAGTGAGCTGCGAGCAGCCTTCAAATTGCTGGGTCAGCCGGCATGAGGGAGATCGTGTCCACGTCGCCGAGGACGAGTACCCGCTGAGCAGTCGTAGCCACGGCGCCCGCAGGAGGGCAACAAGCAATGACCGTCTTTCTTAGATTGTTCGCATTCATCGCGGCAATATGCCTCAGGAGCGCATGCCATGGCTGCAGAGGGACTAACCACCATCAAGAGCCACTTCGGACCCAAGGATACGATGAATCGACTAGAAGCCGAGGTGAAGGTGAGAGGCCTGACCGTCTTTGCGCATATCGATCATGCGGCAGGAGCGGTGGCAGTTGGGCTCCCGCTGCGGCCGACCGACCTTCTAATATTCGGCAATGCCAAGGGAGGAACGCCACTTATGCAATCTGCGCAAACGATTGGCATCGATCTGCCGCTGAAGGTGCTGGTTTGGCAGGACGCTGAAGGCAGTACCTGGCTCTCCTACAACGATCCGGCTTGGCTCGCGAGGCGGCACGCACTTGGCCCCGATGTCGAGGCGACGGTGAAGACTCTGGGGAACGCTCTTAATGCGGTTACCGCCGCGGCAGCGGGATCCCCGTAAACTCCGCCGACTCCGAAACCGCAGGACAGTTGCCGGTTAGGTCAACAGCACGGCTTTGCGACGCACTCCCCAATTTCCGCTTCTGGCCGATAGCGGACATCCAGGGTCTGCGTAGAGTCTCCCGGGCAGCAGCAAATCGATCTGCAGTCTTCTACAATTCTCGCAATGTCGCGGCTCAGATCCAAATGGCCGTGGCGACACCGATAAACGCATTACTGACACGGGAGATGTCCATGGCTACGTGGACGACGGTGCGTATTGCCTCGCGTCGGACTTTCGTGGGATTGGCGGGCGGCGTTCTTGCAGCCGGCCTTTCAGCATCGGCGCGAGTTGCTGCGCCAGGACCGCACGCCGTTCCCGCGCCTGGAGAGGCGCTTGTCGAGACACGCTATCGCACGATCGATGTGGGTGGGGTGGAGATCTTCTATCGCGAGGCCGGTCCCGCACCGGCGCCAGTCGTATTGCTGCTCCACGGATTTCCGACTTCGTCCCGCATGTTCCGAAACCTCATTCCGATGCTCGCCGACAAGTACCGTGTAATCGCACCCGACTATCCGGCATTCGGACACAGCGCCGTCCCTTCACGCTCCGATTTCCTCTATACGCACGCCCACTTTTCGGAAGTGATGGAGGCACTGATCGAGAAGCTAAGGGTCACACGTTTCGCCATGTACGTGATGGATTTCGGTGGCCCCATCGGATACCGCTTGATGCTCAAATATCCCGATCGGGTCACCGGCGTTGTGATCCAGAACACACCAACGTTCGGAGAGCCCACCGAGGGCCCGCTCTGGGCGGCCGAGCTAGCGTACTGGAAAGACGGGTCGCCGGCGCATCGGGATGCGGTCCGGTCCAAGCTGATGCCGGAGGCCGTTCGCAATCAGTATTTGGCGGGGACGCGCGACTCTTCCCTGATCGACCCCGACAATTGGACGATCGACAGCGCCTTGCTGGCTCGACCCGGCGTCGACGAGATCATGCTCGATCTCCTCTACGACATCAGGAACAACCGGCAGACGGTCGCCGATGCGCGGCAATTCTTCAAGGCGCACCAGCGTCAGGTGATGATCGCCACCGGTGTCAACGACCCGCTTTTCCCTGGAGCCAGCATGAAGCCTCCTGCGGACATGCCGGAGATCGAGTTCCACCCGATTGACAGCGGCCATTTCGCGCTCGAAGACCATTGTGCAGAGATCGGCGCTCTGACGCGCAGCTTCTTCGGGCGGCTGTTTCCCGCATGAGGATTAACGGCGAAGGACCTGGCCGCCTTCGCCAATGGCCGTTCCTGGCCGATAGCGGACAGGCCCACCGAAATCGGAGTGATCCATTGTTGGCCGGGGCGATTGCAGTCTTAGCAGTCGCCCCGGTGATTATTTGCCGCTGACCAAGTCGATCGACCACCTGTCGCTGAGCTGCGTCCGGACCTAGTGAACCCATCGGGTCAACCCTCCGAATTGCTCAACGGAACAGGAAGCAGCACGCGGTTATCGATACCGGCGCGGTCACGTTCAATCGCATCCTTCCGGGTCGGTGCAAGGGGGCGGCGGAGGAGCGGGGATGAAGACGTAAGTGGCACTGAAGCTCGCAAACCAATAGCTGCCACCTCCCAGTTGGCAGCTGCGGCCACTGCATGACGTGCCTGTCATATCTGTAACGGTATAAAAGCCAGATGGCAACGCCGCCGTTGTCAGCCACCGATCAACCAGTCCAAACCTGCTCTGCACGGGGCTGTGGGCGAGGGTGACGGGGTTTCCGTGTATGTCCAGTGCCGGGCTGAGATTACCGGCACCATCGTTGGCCATCAGGACTGCTGTGGGCATCGTTGTATGGAGGATGGGTATCGCACCACCACATCCCGCTCGGCCGGAGCATACCCCGTAGGTCCACTCACCTTGGAAGACGATGGAGACACTGTTGGCGTACTGGTACTCCGATCCATCAGGTTCGACCCAATTGCCCAGATAGAACGTTGCCGTGTCTGAATAGGCTGCGGGCAGCCGTTGCGAATTGAAGCCGTGTGCGGGGATCGGGATCTGACCGAAGTTGTAGTTGGTCGCCGAAGCTGCGCTCATTACTCCAAACAAAAGACCTGCCATCAACGCTCGCTTCATGTGTTGCTCCTTGGTGAAGTACCCGTTTCGGGTGGCACCCCTCGAGCAAGACTTCGAAGATCCTTGATCGGGCTGCGCACGCGCGCGGACAAGGAATTCGCTCCATTGCGGTCAAGAATGGCCATCGTATGCCGTCCTTCGGGCTTTCGATCTGATGAGCCGTTTGTCACGTCACGATCCCGGCCCGACGCCTCACGGTGCAAAACCAGTAGCGTGCGTGTGATCGTGTGCCGCGCGGGAAAGTTTCCCACGCAAATTCTGATTACGCAAGTCGCATAGCTCGGCTCCGGATTGCGCGCGAACCTGGCGTATCGGGCGGCCACAGCATTCGCACAGCCGAGCGTCAGCACCTCGCATGCATTCGATTGGTAGCGTTGAACTTGACCGCGGAGGCTCTCTTCGCTGCGCGTCGTGACCAGGTGCCGTCGAGTCCGCTTGCGCATCCGAGATTGAAGACGAGCTTCCACGACAACACGGGGACCGGCAATCTCTCCGACGGTCCCCGTATTTCTACACAGCGCTCATAAATCACGAACGCGTAACGGCTCAGATCTCGGTCTCGCAAGGCGTCCTTTGCACACCACGCTGTCCGCCATGCGTAATGACCTGCATGACTGGAGGGTATCAATGGCACGCGCACTGGTGTCGCTTCAATCGTTGAAGGTGTTGTTGAATCTTGAGCTCGCGACGCTTGACGGGTGCGAGGCGATCGAAGTCTCGGGCATCAAAGTGCGGCCGACCCCCGATTCCGATGGGTGTAACTGGGAGGTGACCTCCTACTCCGGGCATGTTGCGCACCAGTGCACATCGCTGATTACAGCTCTGATCGGGGCCATGCGTCATCGCTACAACGTTGGAAACAGAGTCTAGTGTGGCGCACTCGGCGAACCACAATAAACCCGGAGTGCACGCAGAGATTGCGACTCTCGCGGCCGCTGTAAACGAGGGGATGGCCATGCTCAACTCGTCGATGGAGGCCGGCGATGCCGCTCGCCCCGTGCGCGCTCACTGCGTTTCAGCAATCGCAACCTGCGACCAATTGCTACAAGCACTCAGGCAAGCCCGGGAATCGAAGCTGACCAACGCGATTGCCGTGGCGCCAGAACTGTGTTGGTATTCACGTCCTGAGCGCTCAGGAGCCACCGGTGATAACAATGAAGAAGTTGTCGCTGAAACGCATTTTCGTCCTTGCCGTACTGGGTTCTGCCTGCGTGACGTCGCTCTCCGGCTGCGGTGGTGGCAGCGGAAGCGGAAATGATCTCGCAAAGACGCCGATTGACCTCAGGACGGATCGGGATAACAACGGCGTTCCCGATGAATTGGAACAAGCGGTGGCAGCGACGATGGCGATAGCCGATGCCGGAACGCCCGGGGTCCTGGACCCCGAGGAGGAGGCCCCGTTCTTTCAATCGATCGCCGATATCATCGCGCGCTTGCCCTTCAGTGCGGAGACCATGAACCGTCTGAAAGAACTGCGAGAACTCGAAGCGGAGATGGGCAGCGCCCAGACCGAGGCAGAGTTCGTCAGTCTCGGAACCCAGGTCACGGCTCTTGAGCAGGAGCTGCTGACGGATCCCGAATACAAGAGCTATGTTGACGCCTTGAACCGGATGGCGGAGTTGAACCCCACTGTTGACGGCGGGCACCCGAATTCCCCCGAGGCCATCGCCCGGAGAGTTGCGCGCTCGGGGGGGGCCGCGGGCTTCCCGCAACTGCAGCGGGGCGACATCATGCTGGTACATAGCGGTGGCGCGGGGTATCTATTCCCGTGGGCCGTGCATTTCACGCATACCGGCATCTACGACGGCAACAACATGGTTTACGAATCCATTGGAAGCGGCGTTCAGGTCCAGTCGATCGAGGAGTGGAAAGGAAAGAGCAACTATGCGTTCGGTCGCAACAAGCTGAAGCCACAGAGCGAAATTGTCGCCTCGCTCGACCGCGCCAAACTGAAGTACGGAACCGCCAGACAAACCAAATACAACCTCAACTTTCCTGACAAGACCAGAGATGATGCGGTGTATTGCTCCCAGCTTGCCTGGAAGGTCCAAATCGGCGTCGGCAGCGATATCGACAGCAACAGCCCGAAGTGGTTTGCCTTGTTCGCCCTGAAGAACCTTTACGTCGGTCCAGTGGCCACAGGGATCCTCATCCTCACGGTATTGCGTCCTGCGGTAGCACCCGACGAGATTTATTATGCGACCGACGTCCTGGATTTTTACTACATCGGCGCTAATCCGTAGTGGCGGCGACAGCGGCTGACGGTTGCGAATCAACCGGAAGAAGCAGCTCGTCGCTTCTGGGATCTCTTGGCCGATGCGCGGCGCACCTGCTGTTTGCCCTCGCCTTGTTGCCGATTGCTGCGCGCGGAGGCGAGGTCGTTGACCCAAGGCGGGGGCCAGCCATTTATGTCCTGTCGGGTGCGCCGGGGCGCACCAGCGCCTTGGACGTGCTCCACAGCCGCAGCGGCGAGACGCTCGCGCACAGCCAACTGGAGCAGGCCGGAGCATCCGCGCTGGCGCTGGACCGCAGTGGCCGCGTGTGGGTGGGACGCAAATCCGCCTTTGGAAGCCACCCGGCCTCGATCGACATCGTCGGGGCGGATCTCAAGCACCAAACGCAAGTGCCTACCGCCGAGAATCCCGGGGTGGGCGTGGCGTTTTCTCACGGCAAAGCGCTCATCGCCTGCTCACAACGGGGCCTTGGTGGTGCTTTGACAGCCGTCGACCTCGAGTCGCTGTCCGTGCAGACGATTGAGGTCGATGCGCCCAAAGGCGGCACCTACATTCTGACGGCGTTGGCAGCCTCGGAACAGAAGATCGTCCTGGCCGGCATGACCAGCGGACCTGATCCCAAGACACGATACGCCGCTATAACCGTGATCGACCCGAGGACCCTGAAGACGACTTGGCGGAGCCAGCCGCTGGAGAACGTCGACATATGGCAAATAATTCCGCATGACGACATGTTCATTCTCCTCAACGTCGCCAGCGGCGAGGGGACGAAACAACCCCGTTCGGACAGTTTTTTCCTCAGCCGGAATAATGCGTTGGTCCCGTTCGCCACTGCGCCGGCCGCTTTGTGGGGAGCCGTCCGGAACGGCGTTCTTTACACGTACCACAATCCGACACACAACTCTTTGCGGACTGTTCCCGAACGATCGCTCTCGACCTACAATCTCGCGACGCGAAAACTGACCGTCGCGAAGCTTCCGGATTATATCGACGCGGCCGATCTGACGCTGGCCGACGACAGGTTGATGCTCTCGGTCAAATCCGCGACGCCGGCGTATCCGAGCGGAGTCTACACCCTTGGCTTGAACGGGGCGGATTTGCGCTTGCTCGCCAAATTGCCGGGAGCCGGAAAGCTAGCTCTCGGGCCGACGAGGAATTGAGGCCCGATCGGCCGTGACCGGCTCCGCCCGCGCGCATCGTCCAGAATGCGTGTCGTCAGTTGAGCGAGAAAACTCGGTGGTTAGCCGCGGTAGATGCCTGCTTTCGCCGGGGTTGAATGACTCCTTCGGGTCGAGAGTGTGAGTAGAGGGAAGACAACAAATGGCCGGTGTTGTGTTGGTACAGCGGACCCTGTCCGTCACCTCAAATCCTGCCCAAATTCACCAACGGCCGTCCGACGCAGCACGAAGAACCTGTATCTTTAGCCGCGAACTCCAACGCCAGCCCGTACTAAATTGGGTGTCAGGTCGCAAGGGCACTGTATGGGCTGTTGTTTTCCGATATTGCAGCGACGGTTGCGCGGTGATCGTGGCAGGTCGATAACTCGCAAACGAAGGTGCGATTGTTTTTCCGCGAGAGGCAGCGAAGCGTTACCGCGCCACTTCTTTGGAAGCCGTTTTTAGGTGGAAACAGTGAGTTGCAGTGGTGCTCTGATTCGAAGGAATTACTTTCTCCAGCGGAGCAACGGAACCTGTCCCTCGAGTGGCCGAATCTCGTCTAGCCTGTAGCACAAATCCGCACTGATACAGTAAGTCCAAAACATCAAGAAACGTCTGAGGCGCAGTCTCAACTTCTTTGATCCATTGCCGAATTGTGTAGTTCTCGTAACCCGCGGTATTAAGCCGACTCAAGAAAGTACGCAGCCACCCGTGACAGGGCGGCACCTCAATTTGAGCGCACACCTGCCCGAAGGCCAAGAGGGCATAGCGTTCGTTTCTGCCCCTAGATACCGACACCACGACTTCGGCGTCGTCGTGCAAGGCTAGGCACTCGTCCAAGTTCCACTCCGCTCGTACGACAGGTGCGCGCATCAACGCGGCATCGATGTCGACCCATTCTTCCGGCTGGATTAGGCGACATTGGGGAGTTTCGCATCGATCGTCTCCGGCCCGTGAGGCATCCCCGCTTCGCAGCTGCCGTTCGAATGCCGAGATCGCAATGCAATCTAGCAGCCGCTTTGCGTCCTGAAAGTATCCCGGAGAACGGGCCACGACACGTCGCGCAAGAGCGTCGATCTTCGCGCGAGCGAAGAGGAGATCGGAGCTATAGATATATTGCTCGTAAAATGCCGGCACGATCCGCTGAACGAGCCGGTTCTGGATAAGCTCGATGGAGCGCATATCATTGGTTTCCACAAAACCAACTTTTGAGCGGGCAATATCGTAGCTCGGAAGCATTCGTCGCATCGCGTCGCGCACGATTTGCTTCTTCCAGAACAGCTCTTGATGGAGGGACTCTGGTATCGATGCCAGAAATTCAACGATTCGATGATCTAGGAACGGCACTCGTGCCTCGAGGCTGTACCAAGAACTGTTTCGGTCCTCATGCCACAGGTTATGGTGCTGAAGTTGTCGAACCAGTAGCTGCATCATCTGGTGATACGGTCCGGCGCCACCCTTTCTCGCTGGTGGGCGGTAGGACAACAGATCCGCAACGTGTGATGGCACAGCGGCACGGTGCAGTTGATCCAGGTGCAAGTTCGGCTCCACTTCGTCGCGCAAATAATCGGCCCAACTGGAACGTGGATGGGTCAGCCGACTCGAATATCCTCCGGCAAATTCGTCGGCACCCTGGCCAAGCATGACCACCTTTAGGTCCGGATAGAGCGAACATGCAACACGGTTTAGCTCACCTTTGAAGAACCACTCGAGGTCGAAGCGGGGAGAGTCCATTATCCACACTGCCCGCTCTAGATCACGCAATTCGAAGTTGAGTTCATCAACGATTGAGCGATAGTCAAAAAACACTGGATGCCATGGCAATCGAAGTTCGCTCGCAACCTGGGCAGCCGCATGTACGTCCCCGGCGTGATAGGTGGTACGTTCAACCACGGTGAAGCACGGAATGTCGCTCGTCGCTTGGCTGACGATCGCAGCCAGCAAGGAAGAATCAAGCCCTCCGCTTAAGTGCAGACCCACGCGAACTTCGCCCTGAAGGTGCTCGTGCGTTACCTCCTCGATGAGTTCGCAATAGCGATTGCGATACGCTTCAGTGTCAAGCCGGTACGGGGCGCTGGCGAAGTGGTCTTCGAGACGCCAGTAGTGGCCGCTGCGAATCTTTCGCCGAGACGTGACCTCGAGAAACTCTCCACCTGGCAGCAGTTCGACACCCTGAACGTAAGACGTACTGGGTGGCTGCATGATTGGCGGGCGACCAAGCGCAGCGAGATCCAGTGACCGAGGACACTGAGGGTTGGCAAGCAACGCCTTGAGCTCCGAACCAAACAGCAGACCGTCGCCGAGTTCGCAGATATACAGCGGCTTGATTCCAAGCCGGTCTCGGACGAGCAGCAATTCCTTTTTCCGCAGGTCCCAGAAGACGATGGCAAACATGCCGGCGAGCCGAGTCAATGCATCGGTTCCCCATTGCTCATACGCGTGGAGGGGTACTTCGCAGTCGGAACGGGTTGCAAACTGATGGCTGGTCGAGAGCTCTCGGCGAAGGGACAAGTAATTGTAGATCTCGCCGTTGACTACGCTGAGTCGATCGCCCGATTCATTGAAGAAGGGCTGCCGCCCGCCGTCGACATCGACAATCGACAGGCGCCTGAAGACGAGCGCCAGTGAGCCATCATCGTAATACTGGACATCGTCAGGACCGCGATGCGCTATCGCCCGCCCCATCGCGACGAGGACCCGGCGTCGTGATTCGCTCGGAGCGCAATTGCCGTAGGTTAGAAAGCCCGCGAAGCCGCACATAGTGTCGATATCAAATGACGGGCTCGTATCGAGACGATTAAGTTAATCCGCGGGATAAGGAAGCCCCCGGCGTAATCGAATTCCAATTGATCAGGGTGTCGTGTCAGCTGCGCCCGTCCTGGCCCTTCCCAAACGACGATCCAGTATTGACGTTGCCATTGCTGGTCGTCCGAAGCGCGTCCGTGGCCCCGAGGAACCGATCAAGTACTGCCTCCTTGCGCGTCGCAAGCAAACGATATGACGATTTGCTTTCGCGAACCTTGCCGTCTAAGCTCGGTTAAGCTCATTCCCTCGCGGCACTCCTGTTTGATTCAGTGCCGCATCAAGGTTCGCTTTTGGCGAGGAATCAATTGCCATCAGTTCCCTGTAGAGGTCCAACCCCGGCTGCGGCAATCGCCTGATCGTGCCACCACCCGCCGCCCAGCGCCTGGAAGAGTGCGGCGGTATCGGCATAGCGGTTTGCGCGGGCCTGCGCCACCGCTATCACGGCCTGCTGATAAGCCTGTTGGGCGTTCAAGACACCAAGAAAACTTGACGCACCGAGCTCCGTCGTGCGCCGCGCGATCGCAAGGCTTTCCGCGGCTGCCCGCTCGGCGCGTGCTGCGGCCGCGAGCGTCTCGGCATCGCGTTGCAGCGCGTGCAGGGCATCCGCAACGTTCTGGAACGCGCCCAGAACCGTCGCGCGGTATTGTGCGGCCGCCTGTTCCAGCGCCGCATCCGCCGCACGCTTCTTGTGCAGCAGCGTCGCCCCGTCGAACAGAGGTTGAAGCACGCCTGCGGTGAAGCTCCAAAACAGGGTTGGGCTCGAGAACAATTGACGAAACTGGGTCGACGTGCTGCCCGCGTTTCCGGAAAGCGTGATTTGTGGAAGCATGTTGGCGATCGCAACTCCGACCTGCGCGGTAGCGGCATGCAGGTTCGCTTCCGCCTGACGGACATCGGGGCGCTGCTCGACCAGCCGCGATGGCAGATCGACGGGCAGCGCTTGCGGCAGGCGAAGGGCATCGAGTTCGAATCGTTCGGACGGCTCGTCGCTCGGGACGCGCCCGGCCAGGCGCGCGATGAGGTCGCGTTGTTGCTCGAGCTGCTTCTTGAGCGACGGCAACGTTGCTTCAACCTGCGCGAGCGCTGTCTGCTGTGCGGCGACGTCGGACCCTGCGATTGCGCCCAACTCGTACTGGCGGCTCATGAGTGCAAGCACCTCGGATTCGACACCCACGACGTTTTCGGTCGCGGCGACCTGTGCACGCAACGAAGCCTCCTGGATTGCCGCGACGACGACATTGGAAGTCAATGTCAGATAGGTTGCCTCGAGCTGGAAGCGCTGGGCTTCAGCCTGCGCTCGCGCCGACTCGACTTGTCGCCGATTGCCGCCCCACGGGTCCAAAGCGTACGAAATCGTCAATTGCGGCGTATAGAGGTTGAATATCGGTGCTCCCGAGCTGAGCGTCGGCGAGAGAACTTCGACGGCGTTCTTCTGGCGGTTGGCGAGGAATCCGGCCTGGATGCTCGGATAGTAGACACCTTCCTGCGCATAGGCATTTTCCTGTGCCTCGCGCAGCGCCGCCTGCGCGACGGCGATATCGGGATTTGACTTGAGTGCCTGTTGAACCAGCGCGCTCAACGGCGGAGATTCGAACAGCTCCCACCACTGCGCGGGCAGTTGCTGCTCCAGCAGGAACCGCTGCGCTTCTCCGCCTGCCACCGGGGCAGCGGCGGTCTCTTCGGGCAGTGCACCCGCCGTGTAGGCGTACACCTCTGGAGGCAAAGGACGCTCGAAGTTCGGGCCGACGGCGCAACCCGTAACCATGGCGCCGAGGCAGAAGTCGATCAGGAGCACACGCATGAGAGGACGGCGCCTCGATGCACGGGCCCGCGTCCGAGCGGACGACTCGATGAGCCATTGCGAAAGGCAAACCGAAGTGGTCATGTCGCAGCTTCCTCTGAGGTGCTGATCGAACGCTGCGCGCGCCGTGAGAAGACTGCGATCAGAACCGGCAGCACGATGAGGATCAGCGCCGGGGACAGGATCATGCCGCCCACGACCACGAGCGCCAGCGGCCGCTGGACCTGGGCGCCGATGCCACTCGAAATCGCGGCAGGTAGCAGCCCCACGCATGCCACGATGCACGTCATCAGCACTGGCCGCATTCGCACGTTGACGGTCGTTCGGATGGCGTCGAGGGGATTGGTCCCCTCTTCGAGATGCTGGTTGTAATAGGACAGCACCAGGATCCCGTTCATTGCGGAGATGCCGAAGAGTGCGACGAACCCGATCGCCGCCGACACGCTGAATGGCGTTCCAGTGACGTACAGCGCAAGGACGCCGCCGATCAGCGCCATCGGGATGACGCTCACTGCGAGCAAGACGTCGACTACTGAAGCGAAATTCATGTACAGAAGCACGCAAATGAGCAGGAGCGAGAGCGGCACGACAATCGCGAGGCGCTGCATCGCTTCGGTCAAGTTTCCGAACTCACCCACCCATTCGAGGTAGTAGCCGCCGGGCAGTTGCACCTGCTCGGCGACCTTCTGCTGCGCCTCAAGCACCGCTGAGCCGAGATCCCGGCCGCGGACACTGAACTTGATTGGGATATAGCGTTCCTGCTGCTCACGGTAGATGAACGACGGACCCGTGACCAGCCGTACGTTCGCAACGTCGGCGAGTGGAATGAAGACGCTTCCGGTGCCGCTCGGGTTGGGCGCACCGACAGGAATGCGGCGAATCGCGTCGAGGCTTTCCCGAAACCGCGGCGCAAAGCGCACCACGAGCGGAAAGTGGCGATCGCTCCCACCTTCGAAGAGATCGCCCGCAGTCTGTCCCCCAATCGCTGCCTGTATCGTGGCATTGATGTCGCCGGGCGCGAGGCCGTAGCGAGCCGCCCGCTCGCGGTCGATGTCGATGCGGATCGTTGGCTGCCCGAGCGAGGTCAGCACGGTGAGGTCGGTGATCCCCGGGACAGTCTGCACCACTCGTTTGATCTCTTCCGCCGTCTTCTCGAGCGTTTCGAGATCGTTGCCAAACAGTTTGATCGAGTTCTCGCCCTTGACCCCGGAGGCGGCTTCCTCGACGTTGTCCTGGATGTACTGCGAGAAATTGAACTCGACTCCGGGGAACTGCTCCTGCAACTTCTGCGTCATCGCATCGGTCAGGCGCTCCTTGCTCATGCCGTGCGGCCATTGCTCCTCGGGCTTGAGCGGCGCGAAAAACTCGGCATTGAAAAAGCCGGTCGCATCGGTGCCGTCGTCTGGGCGCCCATGCTGCGACACTACTGTCTCGACCTCGGGAAAGCTCGCGATCACACGGCGCATTTGGTTGACGTACGGATTGGCCTCCTCGAGCGAGATCGAAGATGGCATCGTCGCGCGAACCCAGAAGTTCCCCTCTTCAAGCGCAGGCAGGAATTCAAGCCCTAGACGCGGTGCGGCGATTCCGGTCACAAGCAGCAGAAGCCCGAGCGCACCGAGCGTGACCACCCGGTTGTCGAGGGCGAATTGAATGATCGGTTCGTTGAACCGGCGCAGCATGCGCATCACGAACGTCTCGGTCTCGCGCACGCGTTCTTCGAGCACGATGGCGCAGAGAGCCGGCGAGATGGTGAAGGTCGCAATCAGCCCGCCCAAGATCGCGTACGCGTAGGTCTTGGCCATCGGACCAAAGATGTGGCCTTCGATGCCGCTCAACGTGAACAAGGGCACGAAGCCGGCGACGATGATGGCAGCGGAGAAAAAGATCGGGCGACTCACCTCCATCGCGGAATTGGCGATGACCGCGAATCGCCCGCGGAGCGCGTACTGGGCACGCAGAAGGTGCATCGCGGGCTCGGCACTCCGCGTCTCGCGTCGCTCGGCAAGATGGCGATAGATGTTCTCGACCATGATCACCGAGGCGTCAACGACGAGGCCGAAGTCGATCGCACCCACAGAAAGCAGATTCGCCGACTCGCCGAGGGCCACCATGATGATCAGCGCGAAGGCGAAGGCGAACGGAATGGTCGCGGCGACGATCAGCGCACTACGCAGATTGCCAAGGAACGCCCACTGGACGACGAAAATCAGCGCGATCCCCGCCAGCATGTTGTGCAGCACGGTGCGCGTCGTGACGTCGATGAGATCGGTGCGGTCGTAGATCCGCTCGATGTGGACGCCCGGCGGGAGGATGTTCGCCTGGTTGATCTTTCGCACCTCAGCGCGGACGCGCTCGATCGTCGGCATGCTCTGCTCGCCGCGTCGCATTAGCACGATGCCTTGCACGACATCGTCCTCATCGTCCTTCCCGGCGATGCCGAGACGCGGCTGATGGCCGACGGCCACCGTCGCGATGTCGCTTAGCAGGACCGGTGCGCCTCCGGGGGAGGCCAGCATCGTGCGGCGGATGTCGTCCATCGAGCGCACGAGACCCACGCCGCGAACGACGGCGGATTGACTGCCGATGTTGACTGTCTGTCCGCCGACGTTGAGGTTGCTGTTGTTGAGGGTCTGCAGGACCTGCGGCAGTGTGAGCCCGTGGGCGACAAGCTCGTTCTGATCGATCGTGATGTCATAGGTCCGGGTCCGACCGCCCCACCCCGTGACATCGATGACGCCGGGAACGGCCTTGAAGCGCCGCTCGAGAACCCAGTCCTGAAGCGTCTTGAGATCGGTGACCGAGTATCCCTTCGGACCAACGACCCTGTAGCGGTAGATCTCGCCTATGGGACTCCAGGGCGAGATCTGCGGTTGCGCGCCGTTGGGGAGCGGCGGCAGTTGGGCCAGGCGGTTGATGACCCACTGCTCCGCTTCGGCATAGGTGAAATCGTAGGTGAACTGCAGCTTGACATCGGACAAACCGAAGAGCGAGATGGTCCGGATCGCGGTGACGTGCGGAATGCCCGCCATCTGCACTTCGATCGGGATCGTGATGTAGCGCTCGATTTCCTCCGCGGACTGTCCGGGATTCTGCGTGACGATGTCGACGAGCGGCGGGACCGGATCCGGATATGCCTCGATATTCAGCTTGAGAAAGCACACGACGCCTACCGCGATGACAAGCACCAGCAAGGCAACGACGAGCATGCGCTGACGCAGTGCGGTGCCGATCAACCAATTCATTACGCTTGCCGCTTGCCTGAGTGCGCGTCGCCGAGTCTTGCAGCGCCCGAAAGACTCATCTTCATGTTCTCATCAATCACATCAATCGCCACGACCGGCGCGGTCGATGAAGAGCGTTCCGCTGGTCACAACCTTCTCTCCGGCGTTGAGTCCGCTCACCGCTTCCACCATTCCCCTGCCCGAGCGGCCGACGCGGATCGACCGCAGCGCGAGCGTCCCGTCGCCATTGAGAACCCATACCCGAGCCGTGTCTCCTTCATAGACGACGGCGCTGTCTGGGACGCCGGGTGCGTCAGATTCGGTTCCCGTTGCGATGCTAAAGCTTGCGAACATCTCAGGCTTCAGCATGCTGTCCGGGTTTTCCACTTCGGCACGCACAGTGAGGCGTCGGGAGTTCGGATCCAGGGCTGGTGCTACATACGTGATCTTGGCCTTGAAGATCCTGTCGGGCAGCGCGAGCACGCGGACTTCGACGGGCTGGCCGCGCCGAACGAGCGGCGCATCGGCCTCGCGTACGTTCGCGATCAACCACACGGTCGATAGATCGCCGATCAAGTAGACGGGATTGGAGGCGGCCGCCTGAACGTACTGCCCAAGACCGACCTGTCGGTCAGTGATCGTGCCGGCGATCGGTGCGACGACGCTCGCAGCAGGTTCCATCCGCTCGGGCGACTCGAGTCGCGCAATCTCGCTGTCGGACTTGCCCTGAATTCGCAGCCGATTGCGCGTAAGTGCCAGCGTCGCTTCGGTCGATCGGAGATTGTTCTCCGCGGCGACGAGGTCGGACTGACTCTGCTGCCAATCCTGGAGCGAGCCCCCCTTCGCGTCGAAGAGATCGTGCTTGCGGCGTTCATTACTATGCGCCAGCGCAAGTTGCGCGCGCGCCGTGTTGACCGCATTCGCGGCGCTCACGAGATCGCTCTGGCCTTGGACAAATTCCGTCGCTTCTACGATGAGCAGCGGCTGGCCGCGGGCGACGTGATCGCCAGGGTTGCCGAGCACCCTGGTAACACGCCCGGAGTACGGCGAGAACACGGGCGTAGTCCGGTCACCGTTCAGCGCAATCTTTCCGTCGGTGACGCGCTCCGCGCGAAAAGACACGAGCGCGATAGGCGCGATTTTGAGGGTCGCCAACTGGCTCGCCGTGGGGCGAAAAATTCCCGGCGCAGCGGCGACTGGTTCCGCCTGCGCGGTCGGAGCCTTAGTAAACCACCGCGTTGCGAGCCACCCCAGCATCAGGCACGCCGCCAGCACGAGCGCCGTCACAAGTACGATCACCCACTGCCGTCGAGGAGACAATCGAAGGCGTATGGAGACCGGCAGCTGCCTCGACTCCGGCGGAGATTCGCTCATGCGCCTGCCCGGGCTGGAAACGATCTTTCGCAATGTAGCGAGGCAATCTTGCGCGGACCTTGCCGCGCGAATCGCTGTCTCATGCAGACTCGCGCGGCATGTGTCAACGGCACTGGTACATCGAGACAGTCTCCGAGATAATCGGAGCGACGTCTCAACTCGAATCTCGCCGAAGCTTGCGCGAAGCTTGCGCAGCAATAACTGCTATGCGTCTGTTGCTCGTCGAAGACGATCTGGAACTTGCGGACGGCCTCGTGCATGCGCTCGCCCAATCCGGATACGCTGTGGACACGGTCGGCTCCGGGGGCGAAGCGCTCGCTGCGTGCGCCACGGCGAACTATCAGCTTATGCTTCTCGATCTCGGGCTCCCCGATTTCGACGGCCTCGAGGTGCTGCGGCGGCTGCGGCGCGAGGGCATGATGATGCCGGTCCTAATTCTGACGGCGCGCGATGATCTCAAGCAGCGTGTGCTCGGTCTCGACGCAGGTGCCGACGATTACCTCTCCAAGCCGTTCGAAGTGGCGGAGGTCGAAGCCCGAATCCGTGCGCTGCTGCGTCGCGGCGATCCAGCGGGGACGACTCTGAACTTCGGCGTGATTGCATTCGAGAGCGCCGCGCGACGCGTCACGGTTCGCGGCGTCGAGCTCGAGCTCACTGCGCGCGAGCTCGCCGTCTTCGAACTACTGTTGCGCAAAGCAGGCCGCATCGTCAGCAAGAAACATCTCTTCGATTCCTTGTACAACTGGGATCACGAGGCCAATCTGTCCAACGTCGAAGTCTTCGTGAGTAGGCTTCGGCGCAAGCTCGAATACGCGGGTGCAGAGGTCGAGATACGTGTATTCCGTGGGATGGGTTATCGGCTCGAGCAGCAGGTCTCCGATGAAACCGCGTGATAGCAGCCTGCGGCGCCGCCTGCTCCTGCGCCTCTGGGTGCCGCTGGCGAGCGTACTGGTGGTCGGAGCCGTGTTGTCCTTCGCCGTATCGTTCCACATCGGCAACGTCGTGCACGACCGGTGGCTGCTCGATTCCGCGATGACATTGGCAACGCAACTGCGCTCCAACACCGGGCGCCTGAGCCTCGATCTTTCACCATCGGCCGTCGAAATGTTCGAGTGGGACGCGATGGACCGGATCTACGAGGAGGTCGTGTCGCCGAATGGCCGCGTCTTGTTCGGCAATGCGAGCTTTCCGCTGCCTCCGGATAATCTCACGCCGAACGAGCCCCGCTATTACGACGCCGAAATCGGCGGCTATCCGGTGCGCGTCGCGGCGGTCGCGGTGCCGAGTCCCACGGAAAACACGAAAAACGTCACCATCCAGGTCGCCGAAACGAAGAAAAAGCGTGAGGCGCTCGTCTGGGAAATCATTCTCCTGCTGGTTCCGCTGCAGGTAATCATCCTGGTGGCGGCGGGCGTGTTCATCTGGCTGGCCGTGACCTCGAGCCTGAAAAGTCTCGACGGCGTCACCGCGAGGCTACACGACTACGAGCCGGACAGGCTCGTTCCGGTCCACGATATCGACACGACACCTTCCGAGGTGAGACCGCTGATCCTCGCGATCAACGGACTCATCGCCCGGCTTTCGGACGCTCGCGGCGCACAACAGCGCTTCGTGGCAAATGCCGCGCATCAGCTTCGCACGCCTCTCGCGGCGCTGCAGGTACAGACGGAACGCGCTTTGCGCGAGACCGACCCTGAGCGCCACGCCGAAGCCCTCTCCCACGTGCTCAAGGCCGTCACGCGGATGCGCCACGTCACCCGGCAACTCCTGACGTTGACGCGATCCGACCCGTCCGCGGCGGGCGCGCTCGCCATGGACGACGTCAACCTCGGAACGCTCGCGCGCGAGGAGATCGAGGCGTGGGCGGACGCGGCAATCGAGCGCAGGATCGATCTCGGGTACGACGCTCCCGATGCCGAGGCAGTCGTCCGCGGTGAGCCGCAGCTGCTGCGGGAGCTGGTTGGCAACTTGATCGACAATGCCATTCGCTACAGTGACAAAGGCGGCGAGGTGACGGTCGGTGTCAGGGGAAATCCCGCCAGGATCTTCGTACAGGACAGCGGGCCCGGCATTCCCGCCGACGAACGCGAGCGCGTACTCGATCCGTTCTACCGTTCACCTTCAAGCAGCAACGCCGGCTCCGGTTCCGGGCTCGGCCTGACCATCGCGCGCGAGATCGCGGCGCGTCACGCCGCGCGCCTCGAGATTGCAAAGTGCGAGCCCAGCGGAACTCGCGTCGAGATCATCTTCGGCACTACATGATTGCGTCCGCATCTTGGCGCGCTGGCGTTGGAGTCTGAGTCCCGCACACTTACATGCGAGCGGCGTCTATAGGAAGGGCGGTGTCAGGAGCCTGATTCCAACGCTCACCCAGGTTCCGGCGTGCCCCGCTCCTAAGTGGGCGCCGACCGTCGTATCGACCTGCCAACGCTGCGGAATCACCCATACGCGAATGCCGCCGTGGACGAACGGGTTCTCGTGATTGTCCCCGAACGTTTCGGCGACGATCGCGAACCTGTCTGTGATCCCGACTTCGGTCGCGAGCCCCCAAGTAACCTTCGTCTCCATGGCCAGCCGATCGCGGTCCACGCCGCCGTTGACGTGCACGAGAATCGTATCGTCACGAAACGAGAAGGTCACTGGCACGTTCAGATAGACCTCGCTGACCTCCCTCGCGCTCTGAGGGCTGACGATGTCCGAAGCGCCGATCGCGACGCCGACACCCCAGCCGTTGGTTTCGACGCCCTTCAGAATCGATTTACCCTGAACTATGAGGTGTGACGTATCGGGCGAATTCTGCATCCGTATCCAGTTGCCGCCCACGGTGATTTCGAGATTCCCCCACGGGTTACAGGCGGGCAGTGCCCAGAACTCCGAGCCGGTGGGGAGCTCGCGGATATAGCTCTCGAGCTGGCATGCCTGCGGGTCGACGATCCGGGCGTCGTCCGTGATCAGGGGTCGCGCGCCCCTCGCCATGTCGACGCGGGTGACAAGCGCGATCGAGCCGACGACACAGTAGAACAGCACTCGCACTCCGCGCGTCCATTTTCGCATGTACATCCGCTGGGTTCGTCGAAAAACTCGTGCACCGCCGTGATTCGACCTGCATCTCCCGAGCCAACACAAGACGTGTTTCTTCACTCCTTTATCAGTTCGAGCTTCGCCGACGCCGGAGCCTCGTCACGCTGTTCGCATATCGCGTAGACATCGCGATACGAATCCATAAACCAATGCCCTTCCCGCACGCGCGCTCTACCTATGACCTTGGTGCTCCGCTCGAGATGTCCATTGCGATCCGACTCGGTCACGCGCGCGTGTAACGCGACCGGCGTCTCGAACCAAATGAGGTCGAAGCGCGGGTCCAGCGCAACCTCGTTAGTCGCGGCGCGTAGGCATGGCCCAAGCTCGGGTCGCTCGCTGAGCAGGAGCTGCGCGCGGTGTCTGATCTCGGTAGCGAGATCGTAGTTACGGCCGGTTGCGTCCGTTGAAACCCAGAGGCTCAGCGCAATCAAAATCGAGGCCGACCGCCAGCGCGGAGCGTCAACGGCCGGCAACTTGCTCTGAGAAGCCCGCTGCGGCGGATCCATCAGTGCTGGCCCTGAGGCACACGCGTCTCGTCAATACTCTCGACTATCCTCGCGCCCGAGACCGGTACGAGATTCTTGCCTGCCACCAGTTGTGGCGCCCCATAGATCGCACGAATGAAATCAGCGATTTCACGCGGATCCTTTGGATACCGGGCGACCAGGATGAAGTAGGTGTTGACGATCGGCCAGCTTTCGCGGCCTGGCTCGTCAACAAGAACTTCATAGCGGCTCCACCGCGCAAATCGCTCCGCCGAGGCGCCGGCGCGGATGGATGCTGCGTTGGCCGTGACAAAACTGCCCTCATGATTGCGCAGAGATATCTGCGTCAGCGGAACGTGGTTGGTGGCCCCCGACCTGATATATCCGATCGAGCCCGCGGTGCGCTCCAGCCCTTCGGCCATGCCATCGTCGCCGCGAACTCCGTCGCCGGATGGCCAATCGACGCGAGCACCGATTCCGACCGCGTGCTCCCATTCCGCGCTCGTTTTGGAGAGGTAGTAGGTGAAGACAAAGGTGGTCCCCGACGTGTCGAGTCGGTGCAGAACCCTGATCGACAAATGCGGCAGAACAGTACCGGGGTTGAGTTCGCGAAGCTCTGGAGCGTCCCAGAAGGTGATCTTCCCAAGGAAGACCTGGGCCAGCACACGCCCCGACATCCTTAGCTGATCGCTCGAGGTCGCGACGTTTGCGACTGGAATCACGGCGTCATGCGCCAGCGGGTACTGGAGCAGATTGCTGTAGATCAAATCCGCCTGCGTAAGCGGGATATCAGTTAGCGCGAAGTTCGTCCTTCCCTGAGCAAGACGCTCGATGCCATTGCCCATTCCAACCGATATATAGTCGATACGCAGGCCGTGTTCCTGGGCGAACTCAGCTCCCCACGCTTTCGCAACCGTCTCCATCTCCTCCACGCCGGCGCCCGCAATCGCCAACTGAGCGACGCCTCCAGCCGGCAATGCCGGCATCAAGACCGCAGCAACTGCGATATACGCCAGCCTCGCTGATGGGCTCCGAGGGCGACGTGGCACGAGATGGCGGGGCACGGCGTCTTGAACGTTCTAAGATCAACTTATTGTGTCGTTAGCCCGGAAAATAGCCCTTGAGTTTCCGAGATTCTTACTCGAAGCAATTACCCGACGGATTCGCGGCAAGCGCTCCCGGTGTCGACCCGAACGACCAGAGAACTATGAATCGATGCGACGTGCAGCCATAACGCGTGACGCCGACTTTAGGCCCTCAACCTTGCGCCAAACTTGCTCATGACAGCGTTAGTCCATGAACTGGCGTTCGCTGGATCGCTTGGCCGTTCGAGCGGTGATACGCTCAGGCCATCGCTGCTCTGGATCGCAGCTAGAAACGAATTGCGAGTTCGAAACCACCCCGCCGACCGACGCGGAGTGTGATCAGCGCGCCACAATTCTCGTGACGCTCTGCGACCGACGCGCCGCTGATCGCCCGTCCTAGAATTTTTGCGCAGGTTTCATGGTGAACGCGAGCAGCGCACCCACGAGCATCAGCGCCATCGAGCCGATGAACGGCCAGTCCCAGTTCCCGGTTCGGTCGATGATCCAACCTCCGACGACAGGGCTCACGATTGCGGCCAAGGCAGAGCCCGTGTTCATGATGCCGCTCGCAGTGCCGGAGTACTTGGGCGCGATGTCCATCGGAATTGCCCACATCGGGCCGATCGTCATCTCGGCAAAGAAGAAGCCGGCACTTAAGGATACGGCGGCGACGGTCAGGTCGTGGACGAACAGGATGGGGAGCAACGAGAAGAGTGCCGCCGCGTTGCACACCGCGACCATGACGCTGCGCGATTTGGTCAGGCTGCCGCTCCGCTTGAGGAGCCAGTCGGTCGTCTGACCGCCGAGCCAATCGCCCACGACGCCGGCGAAGAAGACTCCCGCCGCGAAGATGGCGGAGTTCTTGAGATTCAGCTGGTAGTTGTGCAGGAAGTATTGCGGGATCCAGGTGAGGAAGAGCCACAGCGTCCACCCGTAGCAGAAGTAGACGACCGTCACCGGGAACATCCGCTTCAGGAGAGGGCTCCACGGTACCTGCGGCGCTTCCTTCGCACCGACGTAGGGTGGCAGTCGCTTGAGTTCTTCCTGGGTGATCGCCCTGTGGTCGCGCGGGTCGTCGCGGAAGTACCACAGCCACACGAGCGCCCAAAGGAAGCTCACGAGACCCAGGATAATGAACGATCCCCGCCACGTGAAGGCCAGCATCAGCCAGGTCACGAGCGGCGGCGTCACCGCGTTGCCGATGCGTGCGAAGGCGTGGGTGATGCCCTGTGCGAAGCCGCGTTTCCCGGGCGACGTCCAGTTCGACATCGCTCGCGTTGCGGTCGGAAAGGTCGCGCCTTCGCCTAGGCCGAGCAGAATCCGCGCGATGACCATCGAAACGAATCCGGCCGCGAGACCCGAAAGCACGGTGGCCCCTGCCCAGATGAATGAGCAGATCGTCAGGGTGCGTCGCGCGCCGAACCGGTCGCCGATCCGGCCACCAATGATTTGGAAGATGAGATAGGGATAGGCGAACGCGGAAAAAACGAAGCCGACCTGCGTGTTGGAGAGGGCGAATTCCTTGCCGAAGACGATCGCCGCCGTGCTGACATTGACGCGATCGACGTAGGTAATGAAGTACATGAGGCACAAAAGCCCCAGTACACGCGCTGTCGAGCGGATCCGCATCTCGCGTCCCTTGGTTCGTTCTATTCTATTCGGGAATAGGAGTTGGGCGGCAGTTACTTGCGTACAGCTTCGAGGCGCCTCGCCACTGCCTCCCACTGAATGTTCTTGAAGAAGGCGTCGATGTATTTTGTCGCCGCCGCTCCGAAGTCCATTTGGTAAGAATGCTCGTACATATCCATCACCAGGAGGGGCATGGTTGCCGCCGGCCCGTGGGCGTGATCTGCGAGCCAGTAGTTCTCGAGTTGACGGGTATGCGTGTTGAAGCCGAGCACGACCCAGCCTGAACCGCCGCCAAGTCCCGCGCCGATACGGCGAAACTCGGTTTCCCAAGCGTCAAAGCTCCCGAAGGCGTCGCCGACCGTCTTGCGAGTCGCAGTTCCTGCCTCGCCGTTGCCGCCGAGGTTGTCGAAATAGTATTCGTGGAAAACCACCGAACCCGTCCGCAACAGATGCTCGCGCTTCAGGTCGTTGTAGATGTAAGGTGGCGTGTCCTTGTTGGCGAGCGCTTCGGCCAGTTGCGTTTTCACCACTACCAGCGCCTTTACCGCGCCGCCATAATTGTTCTCCCAATGGGAACGCAACATGCGCTCGGACAGGCCGTTAATTTTGGCTGGGTCAAACGGAAGAGGTTTCAGGGCGGATTGGCTTTCGAACGCGGGAGCGAGCATGGCTTTTTTCTCCGGGGTGGGTTGAGCATCGGCCCCTGCTGCGGCCAGCAAAGTTGCAGCGGCGCCGCCCAAGAAATTGCGGCGCGGAAAACTGACAAGATCGATCATCGTGAACTCCTTTCTGATCGGGCTGTACGCTTATGTCGAAATAGGGTGCGACAGGACAATTTATTACCCGGCTATTGCACCTTGGAGGCCAGGACTGCGTTGAGGCAGGCCGGCGACGGGTCCGGTTGAACGATCGGTCAGGCGACATTCTAGGCAACATGCGCACTTTGACGTACCGGCGCGACGTGCTCTCGCAAGCGTCGATATTTTCTCGGCCGGGCTGTTTGTCGGATCTCGCATGGAGGGGAATCGCCGTCGCGATGCTCGCATCGCTTGTTCTCGCGAGCTGCGCCATTCTGCCGCGCAACGCAGTACCTCCCGGATTGTCGAGCGAGGCCGTGATTCCCGGTCTTCCCGACGTGCGAGCCGCCGCCGGCAGACCCAGCGTTGCGATGGCAAACGACCTCGCCCGCTCCTTCGCGCAGGAGTCGCGAGAGGACTTCCCGATAGCGCCGGATGGCTATGTTCACTATGCGCACCTGGCACTCTCGGGCGGTGGACAAAACGGTGCCTTCGGCGCGGGTTTTCTGAACGGGTGGACCCAGACGGGGCAGCGCCCGGTATTCAAGATCGTCACCGGCGTGTCGACGGGCGCGCTGATCGCGCCGTTCGCGTTTCTCGGACCGAAGTATGACGACGCGTTGCGCGAGTTCTACACAACCACGTCATCGCGCAACATATTCCGGATGCTGTCGATCATCCCGCAGCTCCTCGGCGGCGAATCCTTTGCCGATACGGGTCCATTGATCGCCTTGATTGCACAGAACGTGACACCCGACCTGCTGCGAGAGGTCGCCGAGGCGCATGACCGCGGACGCCGCCTCTACATGGGTACCGTCGATCTCGATTCCCAGCGTTTTATTGTGTGGAACATGGGGCTCATCGCAGCGAGCGGCCGCCCGGAGGCGCTTGAGCTGTTTCGCAAGGTGATGCTTGCGTCATCGTCGGTGCCCGTCGCATTTCCTCCCGTGTACTTCGATGTCGAGGTTGCCGGCGCGAGTTACGAAGAGATGCACGTCGACGGCAGCGTCGGTACGCGCGTCTTCTACAGCGAGGGCGTGTTCAGTTTCTCCGCGCTGTGCGCCGCGCATGGGCGAGCTCCCGGGCGCGAGGAGATCTTCATCATTCACAACGGGCAGCTCGTCCCTGTCTCCGAGGCGACGCCACGATCTTTGCGCGGCATCGCGCTGCGAGTGTTCGATTCGACCGGCAAAGCGGGGGTCGTCGGCGACCTGTTTCGCATCTACGCCACGTCGTTGCGCGAGCGGGCTGGCTTTAACTGGGTCACCATCCCCGAAGACGTGTCGCTCAAGAGCAACGAAGTCTTCGACCCCGAGAAGATGGGTGAGCTCTATGAGGTGGGGATCCGGACAGCCGTCGCCGGGCCGGTGTGGACCACGGTGCCCCCGGGGTTCCGCGGGCTTCCAGAACCCTGACACATCGGACTCTCTCCGCTATGACCGACGCGGTCCGCGGCACGGTGATTTTGCTACTTTGTGGATGTCTGCTTTTGGCCGAAAGCGGACATGCGCGGTGTCGGCTTCCGATCCAAAGTGGACATCGCGCGTCTAGCCCCCTGATGATTAGGTGTGTCGCTTGACAGTAGACATGATGTGCACAATTTGCGGAGTCCAGAAACTCGCCCTATAGTCCCCTGACACCCCGCCCTAACGAGGGGAGCGGATGGCACGGGATCAACGCCGACTGGCAGCAATCGTATCCGCCGATGTCGCGGGCTATTCGCGACTTATGGGCCGAGACGACAGCGCTACGCTCGCCGCTCTCAAAGCCCATCGGCGAAACCTGATCGACCCGAAGATTGCTGAGTACGCCGGCCGCATAGTCAAGACCACCGGCGATGGCCTGCTGCTCGAGTTTGCCAGTGTCGTGGATGCTGTGCGTTGCTCGGTCGAAGTTCAGCGGGGAATGGCCGATCGCAATGCCAGCGTGCCGGGCGATCAGCGAATCGACTATCGCATCGGGATCAATGTCGGTGACATCATCGTCGATGGCGATGATATTCATGGCGATGGTGTGAATGTCGCAGCCCGCCTGCAGGCGTTGGCGGAGCCGGGCGGCCTTTGTATCTCAGCCGTCGTGCGGGACCAGCTCCACGAAGACCTGAGCAATCAGTTTGCCGACATCGGCGAGCGGAACGTCAAGAATATCGAGCGCCCGATTCGAGTTTTTCGCCTTGGTTTCGCCACCGGGACGAAGGCAGCGCCGGCAGAGATCACAAGCAGTCAAGGGCCACCGTCGATCGCGGTATTGCCGTTCGTGAACCGCAGCCACGACGAAGAGGACGAGTACTTCTCGGATGGCCTCGCTGACGAACTACTCAATGTGCTCGCCAAGATCCGAGGCTTGCGGGTAGCTGCCCGATCCTCGGCGTTCACGTTCAAGGGCAAAAATGCGACGGTGGCTGAAATCGGCCGAACGCTGAACGTCGCCACGGTGCTCGAAGGCAGCGTGCGCAAGGCCGGCAACCGGATGCGCATCGCGGTGCAGCTAGTGAAAGTATCGGACGGGTATCACCTGTGGTCGCAGAGTTACGACCGGACTCTGGAGGACATCTTTGCGGTGCAGGACGACATTGCGCAATCGGTAGTGAAGGAGCTGCGCACGACGCTGCTCGGCGAACCAGCCGACGCCATCGCCGAGAAGGCTGCAACCGCAGCAGTGGCCGCCGTGGCAAAGGGACGCGCGACTGACTCCGAGGCGCACCGCCTCTATCTTCGGGCGCGGTACTTCGCGGGGCGCTTCACTCGTGAGGACACGGCGAAGAGCATCGGGTATCTCAACGAGGCGCTCACGCGGGACCCCGAGTTTGCGATGGCATGGGCACAGCTTAGCTTTATGCACACGCGCGAAGCCGATTTTCATTGGGCACCCGTTGCTGACGGGTATGGGCGCGGCCGCGAAGCCGCGATCCGCGCGTTGGCGCTGGAGCCGGAGCTGGCGGAGGGGCATGCGGCACTAGGGTGGATCCAGGCGCACTACGATTGGGACTGGGGTGGAGCGGAGTCGTCGTGTCGCCGGGCGCTGGCACTCGCACCGGGCAGCGTTCTCGTGCTGCGCGTAGCCGCGATCGTGATCGGCTGGCTCGGTCATCTCGACGAGGCGATCGAACTTTCGCAGCGCGCGATAGCGCAGGATCCGGTGAGTGCGGTCGACTACGGGAACCTCGCGAACTACCTCCGCAGGAGCGGTCGGCTTGCCGAGGCGGAGGCGACCTACCGCAACGCGCTCGAACTCGCTCCGCCGCGAGCCGGGATACGATCACGCCTCGCACTGAACCTGTTGGCCCAGGGGCGCGGCGACGAAGCGTTGGCAGAGGCGCAGCAGGAGCATGAGGAGTGGGAGCGCCTGTGGACACGGGCGGTCATCGAACACGCCGTGAGCCGTCACGCCGAATCGGAAGCGACTCTCCAAGAACTGATCGCGAAGCACCAGAGTGAGACTGCCTTCCACATCGCGTTGGTCTACGCCACGCGCGCCGAGGTGGACCATGCGTTCGCGTGGCTGGAGCGTGCATACGTACAGCGGGACACGTGGCTCGGTCGGATAAAAACGGAACCCCTGTTCCGCTCGCTGCACAGCGATCCTCGCTGGGGCGCCTTCTTGCGCAAGATGGGGTTGGGAGACTGAAACTAGCATCTCGTGGTCGGATTCGAGAGTCATGGACGAGTCAGGACACCCAAGTCCGCTTTTGGCCGATAGCGGACAAACTAAGACACTGATTCCGCAAGGATCGCCCGGTACGCTGCCGTGGGATGGGTCACTCGCCTAACTAGTGACAGGCGATTTCGGTCGAATAGCCGCAAACCTAGACAACTCAAACCTCCAGTGACGCTTGTCAGAGAGTGGATGTTTAGCTAAATCAAACTCAGCCCCGAAGGGAACGAAAGTGCTATCTGGAAAGCCGGCTTGAGCTGATAGTTCGGACGGTTCAGCCACTTCAGAAGAGACCCAGACACAAGACTTCGGGAGGTTCAATGGAGAAGTCGCCCATTTCTCAGCAGATGCGGCCCGAATGTGAGGCTCCGATGTCGCATCAATGTGTTGTTCGCGAAGCTCCTCAAAGCTCTTTCCACCCACGAGCATGCGATCCGCCGGATCATAGAAATGACTGCCGCGCGTTATTGCACCGAAATACTTTTCGAATCCCTCAACTTGCGCCACGCGCATTACGTGGCCCGCATAATCTAGAAGCAAAGAGGGCATTCCTGGCTCGGAAGTATTGAGCCGAGCCCAGACATTGTCGAAGACCGTTAACAGGTAACTGTGTTCGTGTCCGAAGGCAAAAGCGTCTCGACACCGTCGGTGGAAGCGTCGCAGCCGCTCAAGTGCGACTTCCCCGTGCTCCAAGAACGTATCGACAAGACCCACTATATCGAAGTAAAAGACGAACACCTCGACTTTTGCGTTCGTGGTGGGGAGTGCCTCGATTGAGCCGTAATGTATGTCCACATCAACGTGCCGCTAGCGAGAGCGGCATTCGGAACGCCCGCAGTTCTAGCCTAGTCCGACCCGAGTTAACCGGCCCGGTGCCGCCACCGACCATGGCAGGCCACCGCCGACCAAGCCCAACGCTCAAAGCCTGCCGGCGGGGCCGCGCGTCAGCGGCTAGGCGCATCGTCTCCGAAATGGGGGCTGTACCCCGGCATCCTCATCGCACGCATTTGGGAGTCTTCGCCATCCCGGGTCGCCACCAGCACCGCGAACAGCAGAAAGCCAATGAATCCGCCTGCTAGGAACGCCCACAAAAGCCACCATACGGAAACCATATGGCACTCCCCGTTTTACCGCTTGATCTATTAATTGCCAAGCGCACAGCCAGCGGCGCTCAGTTGCTTTTATCTCATAGGCTACTTCCAATCAAAACCGACCATCGGTTGACGGACATAGCGCGCAATTGCGTGACTTCAGACGAGATTACGGCTGACAAAATGCTAGCGTCATCGTTATCGAACCGGAACTCTGTCTTGTCTGACGCTAAACGGCAACGCACACGGTAAAGTCGATGTAACACCGACCAATGCGACGAGCGGAGCAAAGCGACGTCCCGAGCGTCTGCTTCCGACCCAAAGCGGACATGGCGGGCGCATTTGCCTCTCGATAGAAGCCGATACTCAGTTATAAGTAGCCTCAGGCATTGCGTGCAGATAGCTGTAAAGGGCGGCAATCTCCGAATCCGTAAGCTGCGACAGATATTGTCGTGCCACAGGGCTCATCGTCTTGAGGTTCCTTCCCCCAAACGCCACGCCCTCTCGCATTAGCTTGTTGAATGCTTCCGGAGAATAGGCGGCTACCGTCTGCAGACTTGGGCTGGTGAACTCAGGATTAGAAGCGCCGCCGAGGCTTGTCCCGTGGCACGCGGCGCAGATGGTCCGCGCGAGGTATCGCCCGTGTGTAGCCTCGTCGCCCTTCGCCTCGGGTGGCGGGACGGTCTCAGCGATGAGTTCCGCCACCGGCTTGAATTGATGGCTGACAACGCCGATGCGCCCGAGCGGTCCCAGCGAGACACTCGGACCCGGCCCCTCGACCCCCGGGAGCGACCTCAGAAACGCAATGATCCGGCTCAAATCCTCGTCAGTCAGCAGCACGTACGCTTCCGCCGGCATCACTAGCAAGCTGCGCCCTCCTGGGCGCACACCATTTCTGATGATGGTGGCAAGTTCCGCATCGGTGTATTTGCGGACGGCCGCCGTGAGATCGGGCGCGACGATACGCCCGATCATCGGCTCGTCGAACAGAACAGTTCCCTCGACGCGCTTGCCGTGGCAGCTCAGGCAGCCGTGAACGGTTGCCAGCCGCCGTCCCTCGGTGATTGAAGCTGAATCTGTCGGAATCGATATGCCGACTGCGGGAACCGTGTAAGTGTGTTGCAACACGCGCTCGGAAAGAACATACACGACCGCGTACGCCGTCATCACCAGTCCGGCTACGCTTCCCAAGCCTACGCCGATCCACCGCAGAAGGTGCTTCATCGTCCCCCTATTCGCAGATGCCGTGTATGTTGACCGCCACTCACGCGCAGTGCAACGCGGCGATCCAGCTCACAAGACCGGCTGGTGGTGATGTCCGCTTCTGGCCGAAAGCGGACATTCAATCTACCTCTGTCAATCAACGTCCGAAGCGGCATTGGCCTAGCTACACGAAGCTCCATTGCTGATTCGCTGATCCACCATTGTCGGGGTATACCTGGATTGGGATGTGGTCATCGGTGCCGCCGTCAGGAAGGTCCAGCGCAAGCTTGTTGTTGCGGGCGGGTCGAATTGTGAACCCGGCGTTATTCCCGAAGAGTTGCCAAACCTGATCATCCTGCCCGCTTTCGGCCGCCTGCACGATCAGTGAGGCGCCATCCGTTGACACCGGCTGAAGGAACAGCCCGTTGCACAGGGACTGAATACGCACGGAAGCCTTGTCACCAAACGCTACTTCTGCTTGGTCGTTAGCCGGGTCGAGGAGGCGCCAATACTGATTGAAGCAAATGAGCCCGACATCCCGGAACTGTTGAATATTGACGCCCGGAGCCTGAGAACCGGCAGGTACATCCACCACCTTCTGGCTCTTGAGCGATCTTATTTTGAAGGCCGTAAATACGTGCTGCTCGGGGACGGGTATCCACTGCTGGTTGAGGGCTTTATGCGTCTTCCAAATGTGGGGGTCCCGGTCGGGCTTTCCGTCAGGAGCGTCAATTGCGTAATTGATACCTGTATTCGGGTCCGTGCACTGGATGATTCGACCGCGGTTGGGCAATTCGACGCTCCAGTCCCAGAGTTGATTCGGCCCCGAGTTGACTCCGTGTTGTTGCAGCAATTGCCCATCGCCGAATACGGCGCCGACGACATCGATCGCATAGCTGAACGTGCGACTAAGGATCAAGTTCGGTGAGACTCCCGCCCTTATGTTGTTGTGGAGACCGGTCCGGAGCCAGTACTGTCGTATATTGTTGTGATCGGGATCTAGAGCTACCTGGTGGAGATATGGTTGCGGATCTCCCACCGTAAGCGCTTGCCCCGTTGCAGCGTTCGTAAAGATATCGAACTCGAAAACTGGCATATGTGGCCTCTCGTGGTCGGGTTGCATTCTCGAACTTGCCGCACATCTTTGCCGGTTGGATGGGACGCATACTAGTCACGGACCGTTTGACAAGCGTTAGACGCGACCCAGCGACGCAAGCCTAGGAGAATCGCCCCTACGGGCGATTTGTAGCCGGCCGGCAACGGACATGCGCGGTGTCCGCTTCCGACCCAAAGCGGACATCGCGCTTAAAGCACCACTCTCGCCACTACCCGGCATCACGCGTCGCTCAATGCTGCCCCACGACCTGCCAACCAATGCCCTGCACAGCGACCACGGCGACATTGGGCGTCTGACCGATGCCATTCATTTGCCAGCGCACCACGCTCCCGCCGCTGTTCAACCAGATGATGTCGTCGCGTCCGGCGCCGGTTGCGTCCATCACCGCGACCGGCGTCCAGGAGGTATCCACCGTCGGCATCAGTTGCGTCTGCTTCGCCACCCCAGCATTCATGTACCAGATGACACTCGTCGCACCGTTGCGCCACAGAATGTCTGCACGACCGTCACCGTCGAAATCACCGACCAGCGCCGGCTTCCAGCCTGCACCAAGCGTCCCAAGGTTCCAGACATTTATCGGTGCGGTCGCGAACAACTCCCAGATAATCGCCGAGCCGGTCGCCGGGTCGAACCATAAAAAATCCTTGATGCCGTTACCGTCGAAATCGGCAACCCATGCGAGTTGATAGTTGGTGGCCATCGAGCCGATCACTTCGACGTTGCGCACGCTGAAGCCGTCCATGATCCACGCCGCGACGACACCTGTGTTGGAGCGGAAGATAAGATCGTCCTTGCCGTCGCCGTTCACGTCGCCGACTCCGACGAGCGACCAACCTGCAGGCACCGCGCCGACCACCGCACTGCTGGTGATAGTCGTGCCGTTCATCTCCCACACGACGATGGCGCCGCCGGCCTCGACCCATACAATGTCGGCATTCCGTCGCCATTGAGATCACCGGTCCCTGCTACAGACCACGTCGGGCCGACCGCGGTGATGGCCATATTGATCACCACGAAATTGGCGTTGATGCCCCAGAGCGTATTGGCTCCCACCGAAGGCAATCGCCACAGCAACCAGCCTAGGTTGTTCAGTCCGGAGAAGTTGCTCTTGCGGCCGCTGAAGTTGCCGAGATTCAGCTCACCCGTGCCGCCGACGCCGAAGACCGGCGCCGGCGTCAGTACGTTGGGCGGTGGTGACGCCGTCGACGTGCCGGTTTCGCCGGGCCCGACCGCGTTTTCTCCCCACCCGACCACGACGCCGTTGGTGCGCACGAGATGGGATTGCTGTCCGCTCGACGACACCATGACCGTCTGGTTGACAAGACCGCTCAGCATCTGCGGCACCGGGTTGACGTTCGGCTGGTAACCGTCGCCCATTTGACCGAGACCTCCGTAGCCCCACTTCCAAAGCCGCCCGTCGAAAGCGTGCGCCTGCACGGCCTCCCCGAAGGCGTTCGCGCGACCGAGCTTCACGGTACGCGGCAGGAAGCCCCGTGCCCGCGTGGGAGTCAATCGGGGGCTGACGGTCGTAAGGTCTCCGACCTGGCCGGCGCTGTTGCGCCCAAATCCGTAAACACTTCCATCCGGCAGCGCTGCCCAGGACTCTTGTACGCTCGCTGCGATGTCGATTGCGCCGGTGGGCAGGCCCACTTGTACTGGGACCAGGCTGTCGACCTGCGAGTTGTTCCCGACCTCTCCTTCTGCGTTTAGTCCCCATGCGAAGATCGCCCCGTCCGCGCGCAGCGCGAGAACATGGGCGTCACCCGCGACCACCTTGACGATGTTGGAAACGCCCGTCACCTGAAGCGGCGAGCTCGAAGGGAAGTTGTCGCCTTGGCCGAGCTGGCCGTGATCGTTGAGCCCCCACGCCCACACGCTGCCGTCTTTCTTGAGCGCTACCGCGAAATGGGCCCCGGCGGACACGGTGAGTACGCCTGGGAACGACGGAAGCTGCGTCGGTATCATCGGCCCGGTGTTGGTGTTGCCCAGTCCGAGCTGCCCGTCGCCGTTGTAGCCCCAGCCAAAGACCACGCCATCGCTGCGCACCGCCAAGGAGAATCCTTGGATGCTGCCGGCGCCGCCGGCGGCGATATCGACGGTGCCGGACAAGCTCGGCACAATGATGGGGACGAGCGACGGGTTGGTGGTGCCGTCGCCCAGTTGCCCCTGCGAATTGTTGCCCCACGCATACGTGTTGCCGAACCGATCGACGGCGAGCGTGTGGCCGACTCCGTCGGCGATCTCCGGTGTCGTGGCGCTGGTCACGTGCGCTGTGATGAGGAGCACGAGCCCGACCGCGCCGCGCAACCACTTCCTTCGCGTTGCAGGTTTCATGTCATCTCCTTCAGTCGTGAAGAGACGGGGCACTCGCCGTCTCGGCGAAGCGGCTCTCCCCTGTGGATCGAAGGCGGCGGGCCGTCGGCGAGCAAGATGAGACGCTCACCGGGCATCGCACGATTGCCGTGCGATGGACCGCGCGTGTTACTTCAATGCCGTCGACTTCGCGATCGCCGCTTCGAAGACACGAGCATGGTCGGCTAAGCTGACAAACCCAAGTGGGCGTCGCTGACAAACGATGTCGAGAGCGCTGACAGGACGGTTGGACCGGTCAGCGCGACGGCCAGCTGATCGGCGCTTTCTGGAACATTCCCAGATCACCGCGGACCCTATCGTCGGATCAAACCACAGGAAGTCCTTGAGGCCGTTGCCGTCGAAGTTGCCGATCCACGCCAACTGATAGTTGGTCGCCGTCGAGCCGATCACTTCGACGCGGCGCACGTTGAAGCCATCCATGATCCACGCGGCGACGCGTGCTTCGCTACGTCCGCTTTTGGCCGATAGCGGACACTTTTGCCTAGAGCTTTCGTGCCGTGATCAAGCTGGTGTGGGTGGTTCTGACATTAAAGCGACACCTGCGCACCTAATTCGACGACCCGGTTGGGTGGAAGCTGGAAGTGATCGGCGGCGGTGCCGGCGTTGCGGTACATCGCCATAAAGATCCGCTCCTGCCAGAACGACATCGGGCCACCGGGCGTGGCCATGAGCTTGGCACGTCCCAGGAAATACGACGTTTGCATCGGATCGAGCCCGAGGCCCTGCTCCGTGCACCATTCGAGCGCGGCCGGAACGTCGGGCCGGTCCATGAACCCGAAGTGCAACGTGACTCGGGAAAAGTACTTGCTGATCCGCTCGACCGCGACTTGCTGCGAGGGCGGCACGCGGGGAATCGGCAGGGTTTGCACGTTGCACACTATCGTCCGCTCGTGGAGCACCCCGTTGTGCTTCAGGTTGTGGAGCAGTGCTCGCGGCACCTCGTTCTGGGTCGACGTCAGGTAGACCGCTGTTCGCGGCACAGTCACGAGTTGATCGCCCTCGAGCGACGTGGCGAAGGTGTCCAGCGGGAGCGTGTCCTCGGCGAAGCGCATACGGAGGACTTCGCGGCCGCGCTTCCACGTCGTGAGCAGCAGCAGCACGACGCCGCCGAAGACCAGCGGGAACCAGCCGCCGTCGAAGAACTTGAGCGAGTTGGCGGCAAAGAACGTGCCGTCGACAAGCACGAAAAAAGCGAATACCGGCAATGCAACGACCGTCGGCCAGTGCCAGTCGAAACGCGCGACCAGGTACGCAAACAATGTCGTGATGATCATCGTACCCGAGACCGCGATGCCGTATGCGGCGGCGAGGTTCGACGAGGAGCGAAATGCCAGTACCAGCGCGACCACGGCGACCAGCAGAGCGTAGTTGATGCCCGCGATATAGATCTGGCCCATCTCCGCGCCGGACGTGTGCAGGATGCGCATGCGTGGTGCGTAGCCGAGCTGGATCGCCTGACTCGTCATCGAATACACGCCGCTGATGACGGCCTGCGAGGCAATGACCGTCGCTGCCGTGGCGAGGATCAGGAGCGGGATGAGTGCCCAGCCTGGCGCCAGCAGGTAGAACGGGTTGCGAATCGCTTCCGGATCGGCGAGGAGCAGCGCGCCCTGCCCGAAGTAATTGATGACGAGCGCGGGCAGGACGAGGGCGAACCACGCGATGCGGATGGGGTGGCGGCCGAAGTGTCCCATGTCCGCATAAAGCGCCTCGCCGCCGGTGAGGACCAGGAACACTGCGCCGAGCGCGAGAAACCCGAGTCTCGGATAAGCCGCGAGGAACTCAACAGCATGCCCCGGCCACAATGCCGTGAGGACGATCGGATTGCGCGCAATGCCGAACGCGCCGAGCACGGCAAGCGCGGCGAACCAGATCAGCATCACCGGCCCGAATGCCGCGCCTACCTTGGCGGTGCCGTGCCTCTGCACCAGGAACAAGCCCACGAGGATGACCAGCGTCGCTGGAACGATCCATGGCTTGAACGCCTCGGTCGCGACATCGAGACCCTCGACAGCCGAGAGCACCGAGATGGCGGGCGTGATCGCGCCATCGCCGTAGAAGAGCGCGGCACCGATCAACCCGAGCAGGAGTACGATCCGCGTGCGTCGCGGGCCGAGGCGCTTCTGGTCGAGCACGCGCGCCATCAGCGCCATGATCCCGCCCTCGCCGTGATTGTCGGCGCGGAGCACGATGCCGACGTACTTGATCGAGACGACGACGATCAGCGCCCAGAACACCAGCGACAGGATGCCCAGCACATTGGCAGGATTGATGGGCACCGGGTGGTGCTCGCTCGAGAACACCTCCTTGATCGCGTAGAGCGGGCTGGTCCCGATGTCGCCGTAGACGACACCGAGGGCAGAGAGGGCCAGCACGGCCAACTTGCGCTGGCGTGCACTCAGCCACGCCATTCCCGAAATCCGATCACAAGGGTAGTCAACACACTTGGGGGCAAAGCGCGAACATTACCGCAATACCGGAGCGAAAAGCCGACCGCAAAGTTGGCTATTCACCATCTCGCGCCAGTGCTGGGCGCGATGTGGCCCATCGGGGGACAGGAGAGCCTAGTGTCAGACAGGTGTCCGTCAGCTTGCAGTAGAACAATGTTTCCCCTGGATCGGCAAATGAGTTAACCAACGTGGGGTGAACGACACAATAGGGGCCGATGCGTAGCAAAAGGAGAACGCCATGAAACGCAACTACGCCGCAGTGATCGTGATGGTGATCGGTTTGATGGGATGTGGCGTCAACCCTGTGACAGATGAGAAGACCGGACCGAAAGTTGTCTTCAGGCAGGGCGACAAGAACGTCGACAATCTCTTCCTCACGCCCAGTGGCGCCACCCCGGTGAAGTTCGGACCGGGAGATGTCACGTGCGTGGCGACCGACTCGGGCGGTGTTAAATCGATTTCTCTTTCGTTTTCGGATAGCACGACTCTGTGTGTGTACACGGGCCCGTGCGGCACCCCCACCCCCTTCTGCATTGGCACGGGCGGGCCGATCTCCCCTTCGATGCCGGCGACCCAATCAGCGACATCGCATCCGGACTCCATGGGCCAGGTACCGAACGAGCTTTTTCTGGATACGACCATAAAGGAGGCGGCCTACGAGTGCAGTGATACCGGGGGCGGAAAAACGGTCAGCGGCGAGCCCTTTGGACAGTCGATCAAGGCGACCTGCGACGCGACCAACTACTCGGGGAAAACCTCGACTGCAACGCTGCGTGTGACTTTTGATCCTCGGCCCTCGGACCCGTGTTGTACCGGCAGTTCCTGCAACTGCAAGGGGGGATCGTCATCAACCAAGGTCAACGTGTGCTGCGCTGCCCATGTGTGCCAATCGGACGGCTCCTGTGAAAAACCCAAATAGAAGCCGTCAATTCGGGGTGTTGGGCGTCGATGTTGCTGCGCGCGGATGAGGTGGTTCAGCAGCTGGTTGATGTCCGCTTTTAGCCGATAGCGGACATGCAAGCCGTATAACCAGGCGCTTGGTCTAGAGGTGACGGCCATTGCCGGACGCGACCGGACGAACGGCTTCGCTGATTTCTACTATGAAACCACCGGAACCCGTCAGAATTGACCGGGTCACCGGACTCCAGCGGATGGGATTGGACGGGAACGGACCAGGGACCTGGCGGAGAGAGAGGGATTCGAACCCCCGTTAGGTTGCCCTAAACCTGATTTCGAGTCAGGCGCCTTCGACCACTCGGCCATCTCTCCGGAACTTGCAATTATATCGTGTCGCGGTGCTTTCCCCGCTTCGCGGTTGCATACCTGCATTGCGCATCCGGGCGTTCGCGCCTGCCTACGTGCTGGTCAACCATGCAATCGCATCTTTGCAGTTTTTCCAGAATCCCAGCGTGCTTCGCGAGGTGCTCGCTCCAGCCTGCGGAATAGCCAGTCGACTCAAAGGCTTAGCTCGCGACGTCCAAGATGCTTTGGTACGAAATCTGCAAGTGGCTACACGTTCCGCTGTGCTTCGAAAGGAGCAGTTTCAATGGATACCCACATTCATCATGAGCATGACGAATTGTCGGCGCATGCAATCAACTGGAGCGCCGCGATCTGGTCGAGCGTAATTGCCGGACTCGTGTTCGTAGCGCTCGAGGTGGTGATGGTTCCGGTGTTTCAGGGCGGCTCGATGTGGGCGCCACTGCACATGATCGGAGCGATCGCGCAAGGGCCGAGCGCGATGGCCTCACCCGACACCTTCGATCTGACTGTCGTGAGCACCGCGGTGGCGGTGCACATGATCCTTGCGATCGTGTACGGCGTGATCCTCGCGTCTCTCATCCAGCGACTCGACACCGGCATGGCCGTGGTTGGAGGCGCACTGTTCGGTCTTGCGCTCTACTTCATCAACTTCTACGGATTCACGCGGTGGTTTCCGTGGTTCGCGGACACGCGCGACTGGATCAGCATCTGCACCCACATCGTGCAGAGCGGACTGATGGCGTACCTGTACAAGGTATTCGATCGAAACCGTGTCGCCGCGATCGCAGCGTCTCAGCACGCACCGTAGCGTCGCGTAATGGCGTTCCCGGGACGCCGGTCGAGTCGACGGGACAGCGGTCGAATCTCGGGCAGAGGGATGGCTGCGTTCCGGAGGAGCTTGTTATCGGCCAGCTTGCCGCGCGCAGGACGAAGCTGACGGATTTCTACGCGAACGGGGAGCGCGCGCAGGCGTATCAGCGAACCGACTGCGCCTGCGTTTCCCGCCGCGTCCCGCCGGAATTAGTAATTCCGATGCGAGGTCGAACCGGGCGGCGTCCGGATTCCACCGCGGAAATCCGAGTTCAGCGCAAAATGCATGTACACGCTCCGCTTCGCTCCTCCCTTCATTCCCGATTACGGCCCAACGTCACGCATTCCAGTCCGAGTCCCATGCCGAACGTTCGCATTCACGCGTCCCTCCACCGCATCGCCGTCGTGCTCGCCGCGACCGCCCTCGTCGCGGCCTGCTCGACGTTGCCGCCCGGTGTCGATTACCCGAGGACCGAGAGCCGCGCGCTCGAGCATCCCGAGACGACCGCGCTGGGCCAGGTGATCGAGCCGCGTTCGCGCGAGCATCAGGGTTTGTCGGGATTCCGGCTCGTCGCTCGCGGTCGCGACGGGTTCGCGCTTCGCGCTGAGATGATCGAGGCCGCGCAGAAAACCGTCGACGCGCAGTACTTCATCTTCCAGAGCGACGTCAGCGGATTGCTGATTCAGGACACGTTGCTTCGCGCGGCGAAGCGCGGTGTGCGCGTACGCGTGCTGATCGACGACACGCAGGCCGAGAACCAGAGCGATCACATCCTGATGCTCGCCGGTCACCCGAACATCGACGTGCGCCTCTATAACCCGTTCTTCTACCGCGGCTCGAACGAGTTCGTCCGCGCGGCCGAATTCCTGCTCAACAAGTCGCGTCTCGATTACCGGATGCACAACAAGCTCCTGATCGTCGATAACGAGATCGGGCTCGCGGGCGGGCGCAACGTCGGGGACGAATACTTCGAGACCGGCACGCAGATCCAGTTCGGCGATTACGACGTCTTCGCGATGGGCCCGATCGTCCGCGCCTTGTCTATGAGCTTCGACGAGTACTGGAACAGCTCGCTCTCGATTCCGTCCGAAGCGCTGCTCGGCAAGCCGCCCACCGGCGCGGAGCTCGACGCGCTGGAGCGAAAGCTCAGTGTCAACCGCGAGAAGCAGGCCGGGTCCGAGCTCATGCAACGCGCCGACCGCGGCGCGCCCTTCGACCACCTGCTGCAGTCGGACCGCAACATCGTATGGGCGAACGCGGAGGTGATCTACGACGGACCTGACAAGGCCGACGGCGACAACGCGGAGCACAACGAAGCCAGCCTGCGCAGGCGCCTGATCGGAATCGCGCGCGAGTCGCACGAGGAGGTCGCGATTGTCTCGCCGTACTTCATTCCCGGCGACTCGGGTATGCGGCTTTTGCACGACCTGCGCGAGCGCAGCGTCCGCGTGCGCGTGCTAACGAATTCGCTCGCATCGACCGACCAGCCGATGGTGCACGCAGCGTATCGGCGCTATCGCGAGCCGCTACTCGCGGAGGGGGTTGAGTTGTACGAGGCGCGGCCCGTTCCCGGCGCCCCTCGCGAGAGCGGCGGCATGCTGAAGGCGCCGAGCGCCGGGCAGTTCGCGCTGCACGCGAAGGTGTACGTCTTCGATCGCCGGCGCATCTTCATCGGCTCGGCGAATTTCGACCGGCGATCGTCCCGTCTCAACACCGAGCTCGGCTTGCTGATCGACAGCCCCGAGCTCGCGAAGCAGGTGATCGAGCGCTTCGACACGATCGCGCAACCGGCCAACAGCTTCGTGCTCGCGCTCGCGAAGGATGGCCTCCTCGCGCACGTCGTGTGGCGATCAGAGGAAAACGGTCGTGCGGTGGAGTACGCAGCCGAGCCGGTAGACGATGCACTTCGCGGGCTTAAGGTCGATCTGCTTTCGTTCCTCCCGATCGACAACGAGCTGTAGCGGCTCGCCGCGCGAGCGGCGGCAGCCGTCATCTGCGTGGGAACTCACCGTAAGAAAAACAATGGGCGCCGCAACGGGCGCCCCATTGGACCGACAGGTGGTGATGACTATTTTTTTGCAGCCGCTGGCGCGGCCGCTGCTTTGGCCGGTGCAGGCGACGCCGATTTGGCCGCCCCGCCGGTGGGTCCCATTTGCGGTGTTATCGTGACCCCCTTTGCCTTCTCCTCCGCGATGTAGCGCGCTGCGACACGATCCTGCGCGCGGGCGAGTTGCTCGTTCGCGAGGTCCGCGGCCGCCTTTTCCTTAGCCGCTTTCTCCGCCTTCTGCTCTTCGGTCATCGGCGGCGGCGGTGGCAGCTTGGCCACCGCGACGCCGAAGGCCGCCAGCACGAGTGCGGCTCCGATCGTGGCTCGCAACGTCGTCATCGCTCTTCTCCCCCTCCCGTTCTCTTTACTGCCCGTTATGCAACCTTCGGACGCCCGGACGGTGCTTCCTCGATCGTCCGCGGATCGACAACCTTCTGACGCGCCTTGCCGGCAATGACGTCGTTGTACCAGCGCACGTGGTGATGCTTGGCCCAGGTGCCGGTCACGTAGCCGTCGCGCATCGCCCGGTACGCCCCTTCCTGCCCGAGAGTCCCGAGGTAGACGTGCACGAGCGCCAGCGCGATCGACAGGTAGGCAGCCACCATATGCAGCAGGTTCGCGATTTGCATCGTCGAGCGCGTCTGGTCGAAATTCGGGAACACCAGCACGAGCCCAGTGGCGAGCAGGATCGTCGAGAACACGACTAGCACGAACCAGAACACGAGCTTTTCGCCGCCGTTGAAGCGATGCGACGGGTATTCGTGATCCTGGAAATAGCCCTTGATATTGAGGAACCAGCGCAAGTCCTCCATGCCGATGCCGTTGTCGCGGATATAGCGCACGAACAGCCATGGGATCGCCACGATCAGGATCGGACCCATGAAGTTGTGGAGGGCCTTCGCGAGCTGCGCCAGCCACGAGAACAGCGTGTAGCCGATCAGCGGCAGCAACACAGCCTTGCCGAGCGACAGGATGAGCCCGGTGATCGCGAGCGTCGTCCACACGATCGCCATCAGCCAGTGCGAATACCGATCGGCGGGCGAGAAGCGCTCGATGACGATGTCGCCCGCGCGCTTCTCCACGGTCATCTGTCCGCGCAAGAGGTAGAAACCGGCGAGCCCCGCGATGGCGAGCGCGACGAGCACACCGCCCCAGAACGCGATCGGCGCGCGCAGCGCGCGCCAGGTCTGCCCCTGAGGCTGAATCAGGATGTTCGTCTCGCGGCCGCGAACCGTCGTGGTCTGCGGGGCACCGGAGCGAACCTCCGACCACAGCGGCTGATTGTTGTAGGGCTGGGTGACCTGCCGCTGCGCCTGCGCGGCCGCGTCCTTCGCTTCGGTCGAATTGACCGCCGGGTTTTGCGCCAGCGCCGCGCCGGCAAACCAGACCGTCACCAACGCGACAACGGCGGCGCGCCATGAAGTGCATCTAACCATCGAGTGCTCCTTCAGGCTTCGCTCTTAGCCTTCGCGTTTGTATTCGTTCTGGTTCTGCTGGCGGGTCTTGATCGCGTTCTCCCACGCCTGCTTGTTGCCGTTGAACATCGTGCTGTCGTAGGGCGGCGTATCGCGCTTCCCTTGATACGTGCCCTGCTTGTAATTGACGACTTGCGGCCTTTCACCGCAAGCGGCCAATGTCAGCGTCACGGCGGCGGCGAACGCTGCAACGGCGAGACGTGCGGGCATGGGCATCACGACTTTCCTCCGGGCGGCGGAACTGGTGTCGGCGCCGGCGTTGTGGGCGTGCCGTACGCGGTCAGCCAGCCGGTCAGCTCGTAGCGCCCGCCACGCCGCGTCACGCGCTCGCGATAGATTTCCGAGATGACGTCGCCGTCACCGCCCAGCAGCGCCTTGGTCGAGCACATTTCCGCGCACGCCGGGAGCTTGCCCTCCGACAGCCGATTGCGCCCGTACTTCTTGTACTCCGCCTCCGACCCGTCCGGTTCGGGACCACCGGCGCAGAACGTGCACTTGTCCATCTTGCCCCGCACGCCGAAGGCGCCCTCCTGCGGAAATTGCGGTGCGCCGAACGGACAGGCGTAGAAGCAGTAGCCGCACCCAATGCAGAGGTCCTTGTCGTGCAGCACGACGCCTTCCTCGGAACGATAGAAACAATCGACCGGGCACACCGCCATACACGGCGCGTCGGAGCAGTGCATGCACGCGACCGAGATCGAGCGCTCGCCGGGCACGCCGTCGTTGATCGTGACCACGCGGCGGCGATTGACGCCCCAGGGGATGTCGTTCTCCTGCTTGCACGCCGTGACGCAGCCGTTGCATTCGATGCAGCGCTCGGCATCGCAGAGAAATTTCATTCGGGCCATGGTCTCTTCGCTCCTCGATTAGGCCGCAGACTTCTCGACCTGGCACAAGGTCGTCTTGGTTTCTTGCATCATCGTCACCGAGTCATAGCCGTAGGTGGTCGCGGTATTGACCGCCTCGCCACGCACGATCGGTGCGGAACCCTCGGGATAGAACTCGAGCATGTCCTTGCCCTGCCACCAGCCCGCGAAGTGGAACGGAATGAAGGTCGTGCCGCGCCCGACGCGATCGGTCACCTGCGCCTTGACCTTGATCTGCGCGCCGGTCGGCGTCTTCACCCAGACGTACTCGCCGTCCCTGATGTTGCGGTCGTTCGCGTCCGCCGGGTTGATCTCGACGAAGTTCTCCTGCTGCAGCTCGGCGAGCCAGCGGTTGCTGCGCGTCTCGTCGCCGCCGCCTTCGTATTCGACGAGGCGGCCGCTCGTAAGGATCAGCGGGAAGTTCTTCGCGACGTCGTCCTTGACGTTCTTCTCCTGCACCGCCTTGTAGAGCGTCGGCAGCCGCCAGAACGCGGCCTTGTCGGCGTGCGTCGGGTATTTCGCGACGAGATCGGGCCGCGGCGAATACAAAGGCTCGCGGTGCTGCGGAATGCCGTCGGGGAAGTTCCAGACGACCGCGCGCGCCTTCGCGTTGCCGAACGGATGGCAGCCGTGCTTCATCGCCACGCGCTGGATGCCGCCGGAGAGGTCGGTCTTCCAGTTCTTGCCCTCGGCCTTCTTCTTCTCGTCCTCGGTCAAGTCGTTCCACCAGCCGAGCTTCTTCAGCAGGACGTGATCGAATTCCGGATAGCCGGTCGTGAGCTCGCTGCCGACGGGGAACGAACCGTCCTCGGCCAGCAGATTGACGCCATCGCGCTCGATGCCGAAGTTCGCGCGGAAGCAGCCGCCGCCGTCCATGAGGCTGCGCGTCTGCTGATACAGGTTGGGCGAGCCCGGATGCTTGATCGCCGCGGTCCCGTAGCAGGGCCACGGCAGCCCGAAGTAGTCGCCGTCGAGAACGTACCCCGTTTCCTTGTCCTTGCCGCCCTTGGCCCGCAGCGTCTTCACGTCGAAGACGTTCATGTTGCGCATGTGCGCCTTCAGGCGATCCGGAGACTGACCCGTGTACCCGATGGTCCAGTTCGACGCGTTGATTTCCAGCAGGATCGACTCGGGCGTCGGTTCTTCCCACTTGGCGTCGCCGTCCGGCTTCCACATCTTGTAGTTCTTGACGAGCTCCTTGTCGAAGCCGAACTCCTTCGCGAACGCGTACATGATCGCGTGGTCGGTCTGCGACTCGAACAACGGCCGGATCACGCGCTCGCGCCATTGCACCGAGCGATTCGACGCGGTGCACGACCCCGACGTTTCGAGCTGCGTCGCCGCGGGCAGCAGATAGACGCCGTCCTTGCGGACCATCGCCGCCATCGCCGCGGTCGCCGACGGGTACGGGTCGATGATGACGATCGTGTCGAGCTTTTTCATCGCCTCGACCATCTCCTTGCCGCGCGTCTGGCTGTTGGGCGCGTGACCCCAGTAGACGACGGCGCGGAGGTTGCTGTCCTGGTCGATCAGATCGTTCTTCTCGAGCACGCCGTCGATCCACCGCGAGACCGTCATGCCCGGCTTTTCCATCAAAGCCTGTGAGGCGTACTGCTTCTTGATCCACTCGTAGTCGACGCCCCAAACCGCTGCAAAGTGCTTCCACGAACCCGTGGCGAGGCCGTAGTAGCCCGGCAGCGAATCGGGGTTTGGCCCGACGTCGGTCGCGCCTTGCACATTGTCGTGGCCACGGAAGATGTTGGTGCCGCCGCCCGCAACGCCGACGTTGCCCAGCGCGAGCTGCAGGATGCACGACGCCCGGACGATCGCGTTGCCGATCGTGTGCTGCGTCTGGCCCATGCACCACACGACGGTCGACGGCCGGTTCTGGGCCATCAGCGTCGCGACCTGCAGCACCTGCGCTTCGGGAACGCCGGTCACTTCGGTGACCTTGTCCGGCGTCCACTTGGCCATCACCTCTTCCTTGACCTTGTCCATCCCGTAGACGCGGGCATGGATGTACGCCTTGTCCTCCCAGCCGTTCTTGAAGATGTGGTAGAGCATCCCGAAGACGAACGGGATGTCGGTTCCCGAGCGAATGCGCACGTAGTAATCCGCTTTCGCCGCGGTGCGCGTGAAGCGCGGGTCGACGACGATCATCTTCGCGCCGGTTTCCTTCGCGTGCAGCATGTGCAGCATCGACACCGGGTGCGCTTCGGCGGCGTTGCTGCCGATGTACATCGCACACTTGGTGTTGGAGAGGTCGTTGTACGAATTGGTCATCGCGCCGTAGCCCCAGGTGTTGGCCACCCCCGCGACGGTCGTCGAGTGACAGATGCGCGCCTGGTGATCGCAATTGTTCGTGCCGAAGAACGACACGAACTTGCGGAGCAGGTACGCCTGCTCGTTGCTGTGCTTGGACGAGCCGATCCAGAACACCGCGTCGGGGCCGGCCTCGGTGCGGATCTTCTTCAGGCGGCCGCCCACTTCCTTGAGCGCATCGGGCCAGCTCATTTGCTGCCACTTGCCGTTGACGAGCTTCATCGGCGTCTTGACCCGATGCTCGCCGCTGCCATGCTCGCGAATCGAGGCACCCTTCGCGCAGTGCGCGCCCAGGTTGAGCGGAGAATCGAAGACCGGCTCCTGCCGAGTCCACACGCCGTTTTCGGTGACCGCATCGACTGCACAGCCAACGGAGCAGTGGGTACACACGGTGCGATGCACTTCGCGTTTCACGCTCGCCTGGTCATCGGCGGCGCTGGCCTTGCCCATCGTGCCGTACGGCAACTGGCTCGCGACCGCGCCCGCGCCGGCGACGAGGCCCGAGCGCTTGAGGAACGTGCGGCGATCCATCGTGGAGAGCCGCATGCCCGTCTGCCGCAACAAACGCGGCGCGGCGGCGGTGGCATTCTGAATGCGCGTCAGCATGGTGGTGGTCTCCAGATCAGATGCGCGCGGAGTCGTAGTAATTGCGAACGTGTTCGGTCTCGCGATAGCCGCTGCTCGAATTCGCGTTCTCGACGACGTTCGCAACCTGCGCGCGAACGGCCGGCACGGCGGCCGTCGCGGCGGCGCCTGCGCTGGTCAAACCGAGAGTGAGGAGAAAACGACGGCGGCGGGAGTTCGGGGCGGAAGTCTCAAGCGGGGCGGGGCCTTCGCGACGCGAAGCGTTTGGCATGCGCACCTCCTCAAAAAAGAATCTGCACGAAGGCAGCAAACCGTGACGTCCGTTGTTTTAGTCCATGGCGAGCGCGTCACGTTCCAGCGCCATGAAGCAATCGCACAATTCTGCTACTTGACGGTAGTAGTTGGCAATATCGGAATGCCGTATTGCGTCGCAACATGAGAAGGTCCAGCTGGTAATGTACGCTTCAAGCAGCCGTCGCTGATCGGTAATCGGTGCCGGCAGCCTTCCTTCGGTGCCGGCGATCAGAAGGCGCATCGTTTCGCAGAGCGCCGCGAGGTGATCCTCGACCATGCTCGCATCGTCGCGCCTCGCGATGCCAAGGGCGGCGAGCTCCGAGCGCAGCTTGACCAGCGGTCGCTCCATCATCGCCCCGGCCAGCCAGTGCGACGCATGGAGGTTAACCTCGCTCTTGCCCACGCCGATGAAGAGATCGGTGTACTCCTGGGTGGCGGCTGCGGGATCCATGGCGCTGCTCGCGTCCGCCAGCCGGTTGAACGCGCGTGGCAAGCCGCCGTTTTCGATCTCGGGAAGCCGTGGCTCAGCGGCCAAGGCTCGAAGGAGCGCGGCGTCGGGCGCAGTCGCGAACAATCGCGCAAGCAGCGCGTAGAAGTTCGCCCGCGCGAGATCGGTGGCGTCGATCGGATGCGGCAGTGCGACCCGCGCCGTCGTCATGGGCGCTTCCCGAGGTCCATCCCGCCATCGCTTTGCATCAAATCGATGACCCGGCAGTCGGCGCACATCGCGAGCCGGTCAAGCGCGCCGGGGGCTGCGAACATCGAATGGCCCTTAAGCTTCGCCATCATCGTGTCGATCATCTTCTGCGTGCCGAGCGGCTTGCCGCAGCGCGTGCACTTGGCCACCGCCCCTTCGTTGAGGACACGTGGGGATTTCGCCTCAGGCGTGAGCAGAAGCCGGGGAACAAGCGCGATCGCGTCCTCGGGACAGGTCTTCTCGCAGATGCCGCACTGGACGCAGCGCGACTCGAGGATTCTGAGCTGCGGCGATTCGGCGTGAGACAGGAGCGCGCCCTCCGGACAGCTTCCAACGCACGCCAGACACATCGTGCAGCGATCGCGGTTCACCTCGATCGCGCCGAACGGGGCCCCTGGGAAAAGCGGGATCGACTTCTGTGGCATCGGGGCGTGCGTCACCAGGTGATCGATCGCGAGGCCAGCAGTCGTGCGCTTGTCTGCCGTCGCCGCAAACGTTGCCTCGATCCGCGGCGGCAGCGCGACGGGCCATTGCCAGATGCCCGCCTCGAAGCTCGCGATGTCGGCGCCGTCGATCAGCCGGAAGTGCTCGCCCTGATACCCGAGCGCGCCGGCGATCGTTTCGGCGATCCGCATCTGGAACGCGAGCGCCCTGCGGTACTGCGGCGCCTCCGACCCGGTCAAAAGCACCGCAACCTGGCTCGCGCCCCAGGCGAGCGCGGCAAGCCAGACGTCGAGGCCGACCGAGGCCACGTGGTGGATTTCGAGCGGAATGACGCGTGCCGGCAAGCCCTTGCCGCGACGCGCCAGACGGGCGATTGCTTCACGAGCGTCCGCCGCGTGAAGCAGAAGGCAGGTATCTCGACCGCCCGCGCGGAGGTACGTCGCAAGCAGGGTCTTGATGCGGCTGCCGAGATCCGGCACCGATGGGTACGCATAGGCGAGTGCACCCGACGGGCAGACGGTCGCGCACGCGCCGCAGCCCATGCACAGGTGCGGCTCCACTGCAATGTGATCGCCGTCGGCCCGGATCGCCTTGGTCGAGCAGACGTCGATGCATTGCGTGCAGCCTTCGATCGTCGAGCGCGAGTGTGCGCAGATGGAGGCTTTGTACGCGAAGTACTTCGGCTTCTCGAACTCGCCCGTCATCAGTGCGAGCTCGGCTGCGACCCTCGCCTGCGCCCGCACGTCGCTTCCCGGCGCGAAATAGCCTTGCGGCGGCTGGTGCTGGGTGAACGCGGGCTCCGCGCGCAGATCGAGCACGAGGTCGAAGCTCTGGCTGCGCAGGGTGTCGCGCCGGTCGAAGTCGATCGCGCCGATCGCACCGCAGGCGGTGACACACTGGCGATGGTCGCGGCAGCGCTCGAGATCGATCTGGTAGCTCCAGTCGATCGCGTGCTCGGGACACACCGCGATGCACTTATTGCAGCGGGTGCAGAGATCGAGGTCGATGGGATTTTCCTGCATCCACTTGGCCTCGAAGGCGCCGAGCCAGCCGTCGAGCCTCGCGAGGCGGCCGGATTGGACGGGAAACGCGCGTTCGGCGGGAAGCTCCGCGCCACGGGCGTCGGTGACGAGCACGGTGATCGCGAGCGTGTCCTTGAGCGTCTCCGCCCACGCCAGCGCGACCGTTGCCGGGCCGACGATCAGAAGCTGTCCCGATGTCTTGTAAGTGACGCGCGGCACCGGATCCGGATCGGGCAGCGCCGCGGCGGCAAGCAGCGCCGCCATCTTGGGCGTCGCAGCCCGCGACTCGGCGGACCATCCACCGGTCTCACGAATATTGACGAAACGGATCGCGTGGACACGCCGCATTTCTTCGGCGGTGTCGCCCAAAAGCCGCTGCTCCTGCGTGCACGCCACGACGACATCCCCGGACGCCGCGCTCGCGAATTGCGCGAGCTCCTTTTGGCAAAGCATCGTGTGCACCGGGAGCGGGGATGCGAGTCCGGCAGCGCGAGCCAGCCGTTCGCCGTCGAGCGGCATCGTGCCGTTGCACGAGCAGACGAAGACTTGCTTGTCCGCGAGGCTCATGTCGACGACGCTTTGGGCGCTCTGCGTGTCTCGAGGCCGGCGCGCTCCGATGACGGCTCCGCCGGCGCATTCGCGTCGTCCGCCGTTGCGCCGGCATCGAGGGACGACTCTGGAGGTGTGTTGGGCAAAGCCGCCGGCGGTGCCCCGCGATCCTCGGGGAGCGCGGCGTCGGATTTCGGAGCCTCGATTTCCGTCGCGCGCGCGGACGTCTCCTCGATTGTTTCCGGCACGTCCTCGACGAAACCTTGCGCGTTCACGCGCGTCTTCGGGGGGAACAGGACCCGCTTCGCGTGCTCGAGACGCGACAGCATTTCGGGTGTGATCGGCTCCATCTTCGTGTAGTCGTCGATGTAAACGTCCAGGCCATCCATCACATTGAAGCGCGGATCGGACAAGAGCTTCTTGAGGGCCTGGCGCCTGAGCGACGGATCGACGTCGGGTCGCATGAAAACCGAGAAATCGGAGTCGAACGTGAGCGAGTCGACGGGCGGAAGCGGGGGCGCAACGTCGGCGATCGCGTCGGTCGTTGTCGGTTTGGCCACGGGCGCCGCCGCGGGCAGAGTGTCTCGCGTAACCTCCGCCGGGCCCGGGGCCTGAACGTCACGCCGTTCGTCCGCGCGCACGGCATCGCGCTTGCGTCGCGACCAGCGTGCAACCGAGAACGATTCGACGGGTTTCTCGCGGTCGGTCATCTAGGATTTCTTCCGCCGGTCGTCACGCCCGGGCTCGGGCGCATCGCCGGCGAACGGATCGTTGCGCCGGACCTTGCGCCGCGGCTCCGGCCGATAGTGCTCGGCGACAAACGGCACGACCCATTCCCGGATCAATGGGTGCATCGGCACGCAATCGACGTGCTCCCCCGCGTCCAGGAATCGCGCCGCCTCGTTGTAGCTCACGGTCGCCAGCACGGGGAACACCGGAGGGTCATCGGGACTCGAATCTTCACTCGCACGCCAGAGCACGAACACCACTTGCTGCGGGGACGACAGCGTCAGGTAATACCCTTCCGCTTCAGTGGGGTGCAGCTCGATGTCGCCGCCGCTGAAGCGCCATTGCGCAGACTCGCCCCCGCGAAGCTGGCGCGGCGTCCAGCAGGGCTCGCCCGCCGCGGGCGCGCGTTCCACGGGGATGACGGCGACCGGCCGCCACGACGCATCGATCCAGCGATTGGCAACCGGCACGCGCTCCAAAACGACGTCGACGGGTAACCGCAACGTCCGCATGGTCTGGAATGACATTACGCGCACAGCCCAAAACGATCATACACCGGCGCTCCAAAGTGTCCGTGGGCCTCTGCTAACATTGCTCTCGCTTTGTCGACGAACAAACGCCTCGTGTCCAAGATTATTCCGCTGACCGACGTCCGGCGCAGCGTGCCGCTGGCGCGCGCGGATGTTGCGCGCATGTCCGATGTGCTGCCGCCGAAAGGTGCGCCGCTCGTCGACACGCGGCGCCGGAGGCTTGCCGACCTGCGGATCTCGGTCACCGATCATTGCAACTTCCGCTGCGTCTATTGCATGCCGAAGGATGTCTTCGGCCCCGATTATCCCTACCTGCCGCGCGCGGAGATTCTCACGTTCGAGGAGATCGAGCGCGTCGCACGCGCGTTCGTGCGGCTCGGCGTGACGAAGCTCCGCCTGACGGGCGGCGAGCCGCTGCTGCGCAAGGACATCGAGAAGCTGGTCGCGATGCTGGCTTCGATCGGCGACCTGGACATCACCTTGACCACGAACGGCGCCCTCCTCGCCCGCAAGGCGCGTGCGTTGCGCGACGCAGGCTTGAAGCGCGTCACCGTCAGCTTGGACGCGCTCGACGATGCGACGTTCCGCGCCATGAACGACGTCGACTTTCCGGTCGCCGGCGTTCTCGCCGGGATCGATGCCGCCGCCGAGGTCGGGCTTGCGCCGATCAAGATCAACGCCGTGGTCAAGCGCGGAGTCAACGAGCACGCGATCGTGGATCTTGCGCGCCGCTTCCGCGGGACCGGGCACTCGGTGCGCTTCATCGAGTACATGGACGTCGGTCACACCAACGGCTGGCGGATGGACGACGTCGTCCCCGCGGCGGAGATCGTGCGCAGGATCGACGCCGAATGGCCGGTCGAGCCGATCGACGCGGCGTACACCGGCGAGGTCGCGGAGCGCTGGCACTACCGCGACGGCGCGGGCGAGGTCGGCGTCATCGCGTCGGTGACCCAGGCGTTCTGCCGCGACTGCACGCGCGCGCGGCTTTCCACCGACGGCAAGCTCTACAACTGTCTCTTCGCGACCGGCGGCTGCGATCTTCGCGCGCTCGTCCGCGGCAACTACCCGGATGGCGAGCTCGATGCCGCGATCGCGGCGGTATGGCGGATGCGCGTGGATCATTATTCGGAGCTGCGCAGCGCGAACACGGCGCGGTTGCCGAAGATCGAGATGTCGTACATCGGAGGTTGAGCACCGGCGCGTTCGGCGTCAGGCGTCGGAATGCGAAACCTGCTTCGATCGCGGCCCTGACACCTCGTCGGACCGATCGAGCAAGTGCGTATCTTCAATCGACGCCGAACGCCGGATCCCTAAAACGCTCGACGCACCGTGAACGCGCCCAACTCCCCCTATCGGCCGCTGCTTACCAACGCCGCGCGTCCGGCAACGTTCGATGTCACGGCCGTCGACGAGCACAACGAAGCGCGAGCGGTCCCGATCGCCGGCGAGCATCCGCTCACCATCTACGTCGACAAGCAGGAAGTGCTGACGCTGATGACGCTCGGCGCGGCACCCGAAGCGCTCACGATCGGGTACCTGCGAAACCAGCGGCTTGTCGACAGCCTCGACGAGATCGTCGCAGTGCAGGTCGACTGGGAGACCAACTCCGTCGCGGTCAAGACGCGGTCCGGTTTGAAGGACCTCGCCGAGAAGACCGCGAAGCGCACGAAGACGTCCGGCTGCGGACAGGGCACCGTGTTCGGCGACCTGATGGAAGACATCGACGCCGTGCGGCTTCCCGAAACCGCAACGCTCACCCGCGCAGCGCTCTACGACCTCCTCGATCGAGTCCGCCTGCACGAGACGATCTACAAGCAGGCCGGCGCCGTCCACGGCTGCGCGCTTGCGACCAACGAAGATCGGCAGTCGCGCATTCTCAGTTTCGTGGAGGACGTCGGGCGCCACAACGCGGTCGATGCGATCGCCGGCCAGATGTGGCTCGACCGCATCGACGGCGGCGACAAGGTGTTCTACACGACCGGGCGCCTCACGTCCGAGATGGTGATCAAGGCGGCGCAGATGGGCATCCCGTTCCTGGTCTCACGCTCGGGCCTCACGCAGATGGGCTTCGAGATCGCGCAGAAGGTCGGGATGACGATGATCGGACGCGCGACCAATCGCCACTATCTACTGTTCACCGGCGCGGATCGCTTTCGCGCCGACGCCTGACTTCAATTGCGATGGCCACGCCGGCGGAAGGCGCTGCCCGCGGCCGCTGCCACTGCGGCCGGGTGCGATTCACCGCGCGCTTTCCGTCGCGCTTCGTCGCTCACTGCCATTGCGAAAGTTGTCGCCGCGCGCACAGCGCCGCGTTCGTGACCTGGGCCGGCTTCCCGTCGCCGCAGGTGACGATCGATGAGGGGGCCGAAGCTCTGGTCACCCATGTCTCGTCGCCGGGCACGGCGCGCAACTTCTGCCGGCACTGCGGGACGAAGCTCTTCTTCGAATCGACGCGCTGGCCCGGCGAGACGCATGTCACGCTCGCGGCGTTCGACGATCCGCTCGATCGCGCGCCTTCGGGACACGCCTTTTACGAAGAACACGTGGCGTGGCTGCCGGCGCTTGCGGATCAGGTGAAGTAGAGCGCACAACGCCTGGACGATTGGCTGCGATGCGAACGATGATCGACCGTGCCGACATCACCGGCATCGTCCTCGCCGGTGGTCGCGGACGCCGCATGGGCGGCGTCGATAAGGGCCTCGTCGACTTCGCCGGACGCCCGCTCGTGGCGCACGTCATCGAGCGCTTCGCGCCTCAGGTCGGCGCGATCGTGATCAACGCGAACCAGAACGTCGAGCGCTACGCCGCGTTTGGCGCGCCGGTCGTACGCGACGCGATCGGCGGGTTCGCCGGTCCGCTCGCCGGGCTGCATGCGGGACTCTCGGCGATCTCGACGACTTATGCCGTGACTGCGCCGTGCGATTCGCCTTTTCTCCCGCTCGATCTCGTATCGCGGCTATCGAACGGGCTTGTCGCGCGGGATGCGCAGCTTGCGGTCGCCAGGACGTTCGATCAGCCGCATCCGGTGTTCGCGCTCACCCGTCGGGACGTGCTGCCGCATCTGGCGGCCTTCCTCGACGGCGGAGGTCGCAAGATCGATGCATGGTATGCGACGCTCGCCGTCATCGAAGTTCCGTTCGACGACGAAGCCGACGCATTCCGCAACATCAATACGGCGGAGGAGCTCGCCGCCTCCACGCTCACCCGGTGACGCTCAGCCTGCGCGCGGCCGGGTTGACGCAAGTGGGGCAGCGGCTCTTCGCGCCGCTCAGGCTCGCACCGCGCCTCGGCGGGTTGACGGCGGGACGGAGCAACAACATCCAGCTCCTGCGCCTGCTCGCCGCGGCGGCCGTCGTGATGTTCCACTGCTACGCGTTGACCGACCAGTGGACGCGGGAGCCGCTCTACCGGCTCGCGCCGGAGCTCAACCTCGGCGCGCTCGGCGTCAAGATGTTCTTCGTCATCTCGGGGTTCCTCGTCACCCAAAGCTGGCTCAAGCATCCGCGCGCGAAGACGTTTCTGGCCTCGCGGGTGTTGCGCATCTACCCCGCACTTATCGCGGCGACGCTGTTCACGATCGGTCTCGCCGCGGCGTCGAGTGCGCTGCCCCCGCGCGCCTTCTTTTCCGACCCGCTGACGCTCGACTACCTGTGGCGGACAGCGAGCGGGTTCGAAGTTCGCGACCGGCTGCCCGCGGCCTTTGCGACGAATCCTTTCCCCGATGCCGTGAACGGGTCGCTGTGGACACTGCCGATCGAGCTTCGCCTCTATCTCATGCTCTTTTTCGCCGGCCTCGTTGCGCTGATCCCGCGGCGGGTGTGGTGGACCACCGCAATCGTGCTTGGCATCGTCGCGTGCACGCTTTGGCCCGAGGCGCTCGCGCGCGTGGTCAATGCCGGACCGAATGTGCTGGTGGTCTTGAAGCTCGAGCTCTTGTTTGCTCTCGGTTCGCTCGCGTACGTCTGGCGCGATGCGATTCCGCTGCTGCGTAGCGCCGCGGCCGTCGCGATCCTGCTGATCGCGTGGAACCCGGCTGGACTCGGGCGCGGCGCACTGTTCGAGCCGCTCCTCGCCTATACGATGCTGGTCGTCGCCTACCACCCGCGCCTGCAGTGGCCGGCATTCAACCGCGTCGGCGATTACTCGTACGGGCTTTATGTGTATTCGTTCCCGCTGCAGCAGACGCTCGTGCAACGGGTAAGCGGTTGGGAACCTCTCGTACTCTTCGCCGTAGCGCTTCCGTCGGCGCTTGCCGTGGCAGCACTCTCCTGGCACGCGCTCGAACGTCCGGCCCTGGGACTAAAATCGCGGTTCCGCTGATCGCCGTTTGAAGACCGCCATGAATGCTCCCCAGACGCTGCGCGAGCTCTCCTGCGCCGATGATTACGACCCGAATTCGATGCGCGTCGAGAAGGCACGCGAGCTGATCCGGCAGTTCCTGAAGCCGGTGACCGCCGTCGAGCGCGTTCACATCCGCTTTGCACTGGATCGGGTGCTCGCCCAAGACGTCGTGTCGCCGCACGACGTGCCCGGCCACGACAACTCCGCGATGGACGGATGGGCTGTGCGTTTCGCCGATTTGAACCCCGAAGGCGAAACGAAATTGAAGCGCATCGGCGAGTCGTTTGCGGGCACGCCATTCGCCGGGACCCTCGGTCCGAATGAATCGGTGCGCATTTTCACTGGCGGTGTGATGCCTGCCGGTGCCGACACCGTCGTGATGCAGGAGCGCACCACCGAGTTTCCTGGCGGCGTGACGATCGCCAAAGGCGCGGTCATGAAGGCCGGGACGAATCGGCGTTTTGCGGGCGAGGATCTCAAGCGTGGTGCGACGGTGTTTCGCACCGGTCAGCCCGTTCGCGCGTCGGAGCTCGGGATGCTCGCGTCGCTCGGCATCATCGAAGTCGCGGTCTATCGCAAGCTCCGCGTCGCGTTCTTTTCGACCGGCGACGAGCTCCGCTCGATTGGCCAGCCGCTCGGCGCGGGCGAGATCTACGACAGCAACCGCTACACGCTGTATGGAATGCTCACGCGATTGAATTGCGAGATCGTCGACATGGGCGTCGTGCCGGATCAACCCAACGCGCTCGAGCATGCGTTTGCAACCGCTGCGGAATCCGCCGATGTCGTGATCACCTCGGGCGGCGTCTCGGTCGGAGAAGCCGATTTCGTGAAGCAGCTTCTGGACAAGCTGGGCGAGGTGCTGTTCTGGAAGATTGCCATGAAGCCGGGGCGTCCGCTCGCGTACGGGAAGATCGGGCACGCGCACTTCTTCGGCCTGCCCGGCAATCCGGTTTCCGTGATGGTGACCTTCTACGAGTTCGTGCGCGATGCGCTCCTCGTCCTGCAGGGGCGGCGCGATGTGGCGCCGGTGCCGCAGTTCAAGGCGACGCTCGCGGCGCCGATCAAGAAAGCGCCGGGGCGCACCGAATTCCAGCGCGGGGTCCTGAGCCCGGATGGACGGGGCGGATGGCAGGTGCGCACGACAGGCGACCAAGGCTCGGGGATTCTGTCGTCGATGTCGCAGGCAAACTGCTTCATTGTCCTCTCCGACGACACCGGCAATGTCGCGGCAGGTGAAGTCGTCGAAGTGCAGCTCCTCGAAGGTCTGATCTAAGTGTCGGACCTGCGCGGCGCAAAGTCGCCCGCGAGACCGGCCGCTGCACCGGAGAAGTCAAGCGCGCCCCCGGTGCCGACGCGCATGGAAGCGTTCCGTTACTGGCTCACCCTGGGTTGCATCAGCTTTGGCGGACCCGCGGGACAGATCGCGCTGATGCACCGCGACCTGGTCGCCGAGAAGCGCTGGATTTCCGAGCGCCGCTTCCTCCACGCGCTCAACTATTGCATGGTGCTGCCCGGTCCCGAGGCACAGCAGCTTGCGACCTACATCGGTTGGCTCATGCATCGCACCTGGGGCGGCGTCGTCGCCGGCGGGCTCTTCGTGCTGCCGTCGCTCGTGGTGCTGATCGCGCTGTCCTGGATCTATGTCGAGTTCGGGCAAGTGCCGGCGATCCTCGGCGTGCTCTACGGGATCAAGCCCGCCGTCGTGGCCATCGTCTTGCACGCCGCGTGGCGCATCGGGTCGCGCACGCTTAAGCATCCGCTGCTGTGGATCATCGCGGCTGCGGCGTTCGTCGCCATCTTCTTTGCAAGCGTTCCATTCCCCGCGATCGTGATCGCCGGAGCGCTCGCCGGTATCGTCGGCAACCGATTCTTCCCCCGCGCGTTTGCTGCGGGGGCGACCGAGGACGCCGACACGAACGGCGTGCCGCACGCGCCTGCCGTCATCGACGACGCCACGCCGACGCCGCCGCATGCTCGGTTCACGCGCGCGAGGTTCGCGGGGCTGATCGTGTTCTTCGTCGCCCTATGGATCGTCGCGGATGTCGCCCTGATCGCGGGGACCGGGCGCGAAGGAACGCTTGCCCAGATGGCGTGGTTTTTCACCAAGGCGGCGCTCCTGACCTTCGGCGGTGCTTACGCCGTGCTGCCCTACGTCTATCAGGGCGCCGTCGAGACGTTCGGCTGGCTCACCGCGCCGCAGATGATCGACGGTCTGGCGCTCGGTGAAACGACGCCCGGGCCGCTCATCATGGTCGTGGCATTCGTCGGCTTCGTCGGCGCGTGGTCCCATGCGGCGCTTCCCAATCCGACAGCCGCCGGCATCGCGGGCGCCTGTGTCGCGACCTTCTTCACGTTTCTGCCTTCGTTCCTGTTCATCCTGGCCGGAGGTCCGCTCATCGAGTCGACGCACGGCAACCTCCGGCTGAGCGCGCCGTTGACCGGCGTCACGGCGGCCGTGGTCGGCGTGATCGTCAGCCTCGCTGCGTTCTTCGCGCTGCATGTCTTCTGGAAAGCGCAGGCGGGCACACGATGGGGTGGTTCGATCGATGCGACCGCGATCGCAATCGGGATCGTGGCCGCGATCGCGCTGTTCCGCTATCGGATGAACGTCGTCGCGGTGATCGCGATCTGCGGCGCGGCGGGCTGGATCGCGTCGCAGCTCACCAGCTGATAGCCCGCCGACGCTCGAACGGCGTGCGGACTGCCCGCGCCACGATGGACGGCGGCGCTTTAGAGCAGTCGCGGATCGAGGCCGCGATCGAGCGCGCGCATCCGCGTTTCGAGGTCGAAGATGTCGTGAGCTTGCGCGAGGTACGCCTCGCGCTCCCGCTGCCGCTGGCGCCAGAACCACTGATCGAGCTTTTCGAGGAGCCGCGGGTCGCGACGCGAAGTCCGCGCCGGCTTCGGCGCGGGCGCCGCGATCGGCTCCAGCGGTAGTTCGAGTTGGCGGGTCGGTGCCGGCACCGGCGACATGCCCTCTGCCATCAGGCGGGACAATACTGCGAGCGCGCCTTCGGGCGCATATTCAGTCAAGGTCGTCATTGAAGACCCTTATTTAGGTATGGGAATCGTCGGCGACGCGCTTTGGTGCATCGCACAATAACAATGTATAATTTGCGGCCGAATGTTTCAAATCGTCCTTTTAGATCAGTTAGATTGAATTTTCGGATAAGCGGGCGGTCCATCTATTGCGTTGCACAATGGACGCCTGATATATAGGGGCGAAGCGAGCGTTAACATGGAGCTGTACCAACTCAGGACGTTTGCCGCCGTCGCCGAGGAAGGGCACCTGACCCGAGCGGCGGAAAAGCTGCATCTGAGCCAGCCCGCCGTCTCGGCGCAGATCAAGGCGCTCGAGGACGAGCTGGGCGTGGCGCTGTTCGAGCGCGGCTCGGGCGGCATGACCTTGACGCCCGCAGGCCGGCACCTCCTTCCCGAAGCCGAGAAGACCGTACAAGCGGCACAGGCATTGCGCAGCGAAGCGCTCGCCCTCCACGGCGAGGTCTCCGGCCACATTCGGCTGGCGACGGTCGGTGACCCTTCCTTCCTCCGTCTGCCGCAGGTGCTCGCGCGCGCCGTCGAACGGTTCCCGCTGCTCGAGGTCGAGGTCCATCATGAGATTTCGGGGGCCGCTTTCGAGAAGGTGCAGGACGGCGATCTCGACGCCGGGTTCTATTTCGGCACGCTCGCGCATCCGAATGTCCTTGAGCTTCCGCTCGCCGAACTCGTCTATCGCGTTGTTGCGCCGGCCGCGTGGCGCGACCGGATCGCCACCGCCACGTGGGAAGAAATCGCGAGTGAACCGTGGATCGTCACGCCGGCGATCAGCACCCACACGGCCCTCGCGAGCGAGCTCTTCAGCGCGCGCGGCGTTTCGCCTGCGCGGCGGATCGAAGCCGACAACGAGCTCGTCATCAGCTCGCTCGTGACCGCGGGCGTGGGCATCTCGCTGATGCGTGAAGACGCCGCGTTGGCTCAGGCGGAGGCGGGCACCCTTTGCGTCTACGGCGACGCGCGTCTCCCCACGCCGCTCGCCTTCATCCACGCGCGCGAGCGACATGGCGATCCTGCGCTGCGCGCGCTGACCGACGTCGTGCGCGACGTCTGGGATCTCGACCGCCTGGCCGCCAGCAACGCGCAACCGCAGCCGTCACCCGCCGACGCGCGCACCGGCACCTGACCCCTCCGTCGCGGAACGCCGCCTTGCAGGGGTCGGTCCAAGCTTCGCGTTGGTAGCGTAAGCTTTGGGCGCCGCCCACCGACCGTAGGCAGTCGCCGGCACGCCGGCAGCCATTGCCGGTGCGAGAAATCCGGGACTTGATTGCGGAGCTCCATCATGCATCGCCGAACCTTCCTTCGACTCATTGCCGGCAGCGCCTTCGCCGGGATCCTGACCGCCCGCGCGCAGTTCGCGAAGACCCCATCGTCCTCGAGCAAGACCGTCGAGGCATTGCAGCGCGACTGGAAGCTGCTGCTGGCCCGCGACGCGAAGATCGCGAGCGACGCAACGCCGGTGTCAATGACCGACGACGGCTGGCAGCGCGTGCTCTCGCCGGCCGCGTACAACGTGCTTCGCCACGAAGGCACCGAGCGCGCGTTCACAAGCCCGCTGAACGACGAGCACCGCCGCGGCGTGTTCGCCTGCGCCGGCTGCGCACTGCCGCTGTTCACGTCGGACATGAAATTCGATAGCGGCACGGGCTGGCCGAGCTTCTTCACGACGATTCCGAACGTTTTCGTCACCAAGACCGACACCAAGCTCCTGTATCCGCGCACCGAGTACCACTGCGTCAAGTGCGGCGGCCATCACGGCCACGTCTTCGACGACGGCCCGCAACCGACCGGCCAGCGGTGGTGCAACAATGGCGTCGCGCTGCGTTTCATTCCGTTGACGACGTAAGCCCGGCCTCGCGTGAGGCACTCCCGTTGTTGAATTGGGCAGCAGGGCCGCCGTTGCGCGTGACGGCGCGCGCCGTTACGCTTGGGCGCCGTGCTCAACGTCATCGACGTGACGAAGTCGTACCCCGGTGCGACGCCTCGAGAAATCCTGAACGGCGTCTCCTTCGAGCTCCACGCGGGCGAGTGGGTGGCGATCCTCGGCGAATCGGGGTCGGGCAAGTCGACACTGCTCAACCTCGTGGCCGGGCTCGAAGCGCCCGATAGCGGTCGCATCGTTGTCGACGGCCACGACCTGGCGGCGCTGAATGACGACGCGCGCACGACGCTGCGCCGCGAGCGCATCGGCTTTGTCTTCCAGGCTTTTCACGTCCTGCCCTATCTTTCGGTCGCACGCAACGTCGCGCTGCCGCTTGCGCTCAACGGGTGGGCTTCCGAGCCAGCGCACGCGCGCGTTACCGAGATGCTCGCCGCCGTGGGGCTGGGCGATCGTGCCGAGAGCCATCCGCGCGAGTTATCGGGGGGCGAGCTGCAGCGCGTCGCGATTGCCCGTGCGCTCGCGCATCGGCCGTCGCTCGTGCTCGCGGACGAGCCAACCGGCAATCTCGACCAGGAAACCGCAGCGCAGGTGATCGCGCTGTTACGCGACACCGTGAAGTCGCATGGCGCTGCCGGCCTGCTCGTCACGCACTCGCATGCAGCCGCGGCGACCGCTGATCGCGTGCTGACGCTTTCACGCGCGCATCTGTCGTCCGGATGAAAGCGACGCTCGCCGATCGCTGGAGGCTCGCGCAAGCGACGCTCGGTGCACGCACGAGGATGCCGGGCCGAACGGCGCTTGCCGTGGGTGCGATCGCGCTCGGCGTTGCCCTGGGCTTCGCCGTCCAGCTCATCAACGATACCGCGATAAGCGAATTCACGGGCGGCATGGCGACCCTTTCCGGCGACGCGGAACTGCAGGTACGCGGGCCGCGCGCAGGGTTCGACGAGGGCCTGTACCCGATGCTCGCGCACGACGAGGATGTCGCGGTCGCGAGCCCGGTGGTCGAGATCGAAGCGAAGATCCCGGGTCGCGACGATACGCTGACCGTCCTCGGCGTCGACGCGTTTCGTGCGGCCGGCGTCACGCCTGCGCTGATCGGCGACGCGTCCGATCGCTACGATGTCCTGCGTCCGGATACGATCTTCTTGAGCCCCGCCGCTGCGACGTGGCTTCAGGTGAAGCCGGGCGAAGAGGTCACAATGCAGGTCGGACTGGATTTCGCCGCGCTTCGCGTCGCGGGCTATGCACACGGTCAGTCGGGCGCACTTTACGGCGTGATGGACATCGCCGCAGCTCAGGATCGCTTCGCGCGCGACGGCAAGCTCACTCGCATCGATCTTCGCCTTCGACCCGGAGCGGACGCGCCGCGCGTGCGTGCGCGGCTTGCCTCGATGGTTCCTCCCGGTGTGACGGTGGTGACGCCGCAGGCTTCGGTCGACGCCTTCAATCGCCTTACACGAGCCTATCGCGTCAACCTCGACGTGCTTGCGCTCGTCGCGTTGTTCACCGGCGGCTTGCTCGTGCTGTCGACCCAGGCGCTTTCGATCGTGGCCCGTCGGAGCCAGTTCGCGCTCTTGCGCGCGCTCGGGCTCACGCGGCGCGCGCTGGCGTGGCTGATCGTCATCGAGGGCGCAGTCCTTGGATTAGTAAGCGCGGCCATCGGCATCGCGCTCGGTTACGTGCTCGCGGACCTCGCGCTCGCCTATTTCGGCGCAGACTTGGGCGCCGGCTGGTTTCGCGGCGAGGCGCTGCACCCGAACTTCGATCCCCTGGCGGCGTTGGCGTTTGCCGCACTGGGTATGGCTGCGACCGTGGCCGGCAGCGTCGCGCCCGCGATCGAAGCGGCGCGTGCCGATCCCTCGGTCGCGCTTCGCTCGGGCGACGAGCGCATCGCGTGGAGCGCGCTCAAGCCAGCCGCGCCCGGGGTCGTGTTGCTGATCGCAGGCGCATGCCTGACATTCGCGCCGCCCGTCGCCGGATTGCCCGTCGCGGGCTACGTCGCGATTGCGGCGATTCTCGTGGGCGCCATTCTGCTGATGCCGCGACTTGCGTCGTGGCTGCTCGAACGACTGCCGCGGCTCCGCCGTGTGGCGCCTGCGCTGGCACTCGATCAATTGCGAAGCGCACCGGCGCAGATCGGCGTGAGTCTCGCCGCCATCGTCGCCGGTGTCGCGCTCATGGTGTCGATGGCGATCATGGTGGCGTCGTTTCGCATCTCGCTCGACGACTGGCTGGTCCGGATCCTGCCTGCGGACGTTTACATTCGACCGGGGCTCGGCACCGACAGCGCGTATCTCGCGGTCGAGGACCAGCGCCACATCGCGGCGCTCGAAGGCGTGTCGCGCGTCGAATTCATGCGCGTGCAGAGCCTGCTGCTCGATCCGGAACGCCCACGCGTGATCCTGCTCGCGCGGGACCTTCCGCGCGACGACCCGGCGCGCCGTTTGCCGGTGGTGGCCAGCGCCGATGCGCGCAGCGTCTCCGGCCTGCCGCCGGCATGGATCAACGAAGCTGTCGCGGACTTCTTCTCGCTCCATCCCGGCGACACGCTTGCGCTGCCGTTGAACGATCGCAGCGTTCCGTTTCGCATCGCTGGCATCTGGCGCGACTATGCGCGCCAGCAGGGTGCGATCGTCATCGAGCGTGAGCGCTACGCCGCCATGACCGGCGATCGAACGGCGAATGATGCGGCGGTGTGGCTCGCGCCGAATGCCGCAGTCGCGGACATCAAGCGGCAACTCGAGCGACCGATCGAGGCGCACGCGCTTGCGATCGCGACCCCCGGCGAAATCCGGGCACTGTCGTTGCGGATTTTCGATCGCACGTTCGCGGTCACGTACGCGCTCGAGGCCGTCGCGGTGGTGATCGGGCTCACCGGGCTCGCGTCGTCGTTCGGTGCACTGGTCCTCGCGCGCCGTCGCGAATTCGGAATGCTGCGGCACCTCGGGATGACGCGGCGCGAGATCGGGCTGATGCTTGCGACCGAGGGCTTCGTGTTGAGCGCGATCGGTCTTTGCGTCGGGCTGGTCCTCGGCTTCGTCATCAGCTTGATCCTGATCGAGGTCGTCAACCGGCAGTCGTTCCACTGGGGCATGGATCTCCATTTGCCGTGGCTGCCACTCGCGCTCCTGGCGTTCACCCTGCTTGCGCTGTCGACGTTGACGGCGCTCGCCAGCGCACGTCGTGCAATGAGCGTCGACGCCGTGCGTGCGGTGAAGGATGACTGGTGAGCCGCCGGGGGGCCGCGTCCGCTGCTCCTGCGTCGGGCTGACGCGCGTGCGCCGACGGACGATGCTGCTCGGAGGGCTTGCGCTCGTCGCCATGCGGGCGCGCGCGGTTACGTTTGCCGAAGTGCACGCGGGAACGCCCCTCGTCCTTCCGCGCGATTACGGCAGTCACGCCGACTTCCGAAGTGAATGGTGGTACGTCACCGGCTGGCTCCGCGACGCGCGCGGGGAGGAGTTGGGCTTCCAGATCACGTTCTTCCGCAACCGGCCGGGCGTAAACGAGGCCAGCGCGAGCGCCTTCGCGCCGCGCGAGCTTTTCTTCGCGCACGCTGCCATCGCCGATCCGAAGCTCGGGCGGTTGCGCATCGACGAGCGTGCAGCGCGCGGCGGGTTCGGCATCGCAAATGCTTCGGCGCAGACCACCGACGTTCAGCTAGGACGCTGGTCTCTCGCACTCGACGGTGACGTCTACCACGCGCGAATGGTCGCGCGCGACTTTGCGATGACGCTCGAGTTCCACCCGACACTGCCGCCAGTCCCGCAGGGGGATCGCGGTGTGAGCCGCAAGGGACCGAGGCCGGAGCAGGCAAGCTACTACTACTCGATCCCGCAACTCGAGGTCACCGGAACCATCGAACGGGACCGGGTGAGTACCGGCGTCACCGGCCGGGCGTGGCTCGATCACGAGTGGTCGAGCGAATACCTCGCGTCGGAGGCCGTGGGCTGGGATTGGACCGGAATCAACTTCGACGACGGCGGCGCATTGATGGCATTCCGCATTCGCGATCCGGGCGGCGGCGCTTACTACGCAGGCGGATCATTTCGCGATGCGCAGGGTGGGCTCGCGACGTTCGCGCCCGACGCGGTGCATTTCGAGGCGCGGCGCCGCTGGCGATCGTCGCGCACGAACGTCGAGTATCCCGTTGCAATGCACGTGACCGCGGGACCGGTCGCGCTCACGCTCGAACCACTGCTCGATGATCAGGAGCTCGACACCCGTGCGAGTGCGGGGACCGTCTACTGGGAAGGTGCCGTGCGCGCAGTGCGCGACGGCCGCGTTGTCGGCCGCGGCTACCTCGAGCTCACCGGCTACGGGGAACCGTTGAAGCTTTGAGCCGGAAAGCCGGAACCGTGCCCTCGTGACGGTCCGCCAAGAGAGTAGGCCGGTAGCGGTGCAAGTGGAATCCTCTATTGCAGCGTGGCACCGCGCGCCGAATCGTCGGTCGCGGGTGAGGTGGCCAGCGGCAACGTAAAGGTGAAAGTCGATCCCTTTCCCATTTCGCTCGTCACCCAGATCCGTCCGCCGTGGAGCTCGATGAACTTCCGCGAGATTGCGAGCCCGAGCCCGGTCCCCTCCACTTTTTTCGACGCCGCGCCCACCTGCCTGAATTCCTCGAATACGGCCTCCTGATCCTCGGGAGCGATGCCGACGCCGGTATCGGCGACCGAGATCTCGATCGCACCGTTGCTCAATGCGGCGCGGACATCGACCTTCCCGCCTTCGGGCGTGAATTTGAGCGCGTTGGACAAAAGGTTGAGCAGCACCTGCTTGACCTTGCGCTCGTCCGCCTGGATCGTGCCTATGCGCTCATCCACGGTGCGGGCCAGGGCGACCTCACGATGCTGCGCCCGCTCCCGGACGAGGGCGAGCGCGTTCTCGATCGCGCTCGGCAGATGGAAGTCGCTCGCTTCGAGCTCCAACCGCCCGGCCTCGATCTTGGATAGGTCGAGGATATCGTTGATGAGTGAGAGCAAGTGTCGTCCTGACTCCAGGATGTCGTTCAGGTATTCGGCCTGCTTCTCGTTGATGTCGCCGAACATCCGTTCCACGAGCACTTCGGAAAAGCCGATGATCGCGTTCAGCGGCGTGCGCAGCTCGTGCGACATGTTGGCCAGGAATTCGCTCTTGTGCTGGCTCGCGATTTCGAGCTGGCGTCGCTTGTCCTCGATCTCGCGGAACAGCCGCGCGTTCTGGATGGCGAGCGCCGACTGCGTCGCAAAGGTCTTGAGCAGCTCGATCACCTCCGGCGGGAAGCCGCCCACCGTCCTGCGATTGACGGCGATTGCGCCGAGCAGCCGGTCTTCACGCAGAAGCGGCACCGCCAGCAGCGATCGATATCCCGAGCGGATGAGCACCGTGCGCACCCGGCTCTGGTAGATGCGTTCGTCCGCGATATTCGGGATCTCGACCGGCTCGGCGGTCAGCGCGAGTCGGCCGAGCGCGCCCTCGCCCTTGCGGATGGGTGTCGCGCGCAGCACGTCGACGAGCGCTTCCGGGAGCCGGTCCGTCGCATGCAGGTGGAACTCCTCCTTCGTCTCTTCGTACTCCCAGATCGAACCACCGTCCATGTCGGCGAGCTGGGAAGCGCGCGACACGATCGTGCTCAGCACCGTCTCGAGGTCGAGCGTCGAGCTCACGGCCTGACCGACCTCACCCAAGGCCTTCAGTTCGTCGACCGAGCGGACGAGCTGCGCGGTTCGCGTCTTGAGCTCGGTGAAGAGCCGCACGTTCTCGATGGCGATCACCGCCTGATCGGCGAAGGTCTGCAGCAGGGCAACCTGCTCGGACTGGAACGGCCCGGGCCTTGGACGGCCGACGGTGATGGCTCCGATCGGCATTCCGTCGCGGATCAGGGGAACTGCGAGCGTGCTGCGGAACCCCCCGGCGATGGCGTCGGACTTGCACACGAATTCCGGGTCCTGAGTAACGTCCGGAATGATGACGACGTCGCGCGTCACGATGGCCCGGGTCGCCGTGACATCCCTGCCGGGGGGGCGGGGAAAGACGCTGCGCACCGCGCGCTCACCCTCGGGACTTGTGGCCGCGACCGCTCGGGCGTGGACCAGCTCGCCGTCGAACGTCACCACCGTCCCCGAGCTCGCGTGACAGAGCTCCATCGCGGCACTCGCGATAGTGTCGAACACCGGCTGCACATCCGTCGGCGACTGGCTGATCACGCGCAGGATCTCGCTCGTCGCCGTCTGCTGCTCGAGCGCCTCGGAAAGCGCGCAGTTCCGCGTCTTGAGCTCGCTCAGGAGCCGGACATTTCTGATCGCGATCGCCGCCTGATCGGCAAACGCTTTCAGGAGGTCGACCTGCGAATCCGGGAACCCTCCCGGCGTGGCCCGGCCCACGAAGAGCGAGCCGATCACCTGACCCTCGCGCATGATGGGCACGCCGAGTGCGGCGCGGTAGTGCGCCGCCCGCGCCAATTCCTTGAACGCGTAGCTTGGCTCCGCGAGTACGTCGGAGATGTGAACCACGGCGGCGCCGCGGACGACGCGCGATGTCACCGCGTCCACGCCAAGCCCCATCGGGAACAGGCCGCGGATGATTCTCACCGCCTCCGGGACGAGCCCATCGATCGCCGCGAGTTCGATCACTTCGCCATGAAGTCGCGCCACCACCGCAACCTCGGCCTTGCACAGCTTGCCGGCGCGCTTCGCAAGCAGATCGAAGACCGGCTGCGCGTCCGCTGGCGAGTCGCTCATGACCCGCAGGATCTCGGCCATCGCGGTCTGCTGATCGAGCGCCTCCTGTGCCTGGTCGCGGGAGCGCCGGATCTCGAGCTCGCCCAGCTTCCGCTCGGTGATGTCGCTCAGGGCGCCGACGACCCTCGTGACGCGTCCCTTTGCATCTCGTATGCCGACGCCGCGATCAAGAATCCACCGGTGTCCGCCCTGCGAATCGACGATCCGGTATTCGTGCTCGAGATGGGGCGCACGCCCCTTGAAGTGATCGACGATCGCGCCTCGGTATCCGGGAAAGTCATCCGGATGAATGCGGGCATTCCATGCGGCGGGCGTGAGATGCCCATTGGCGAGCGCGAAGATCTCCCGCGCGCGGTCGGTCAGCAGGAACCGCTCCTTTGCAAGGTCCCACTCGTAGATGCCTTCGCGCGAAACGGCCGCGGCCAGCGCGTAGCGTTTCTCGACCTCGCGCAGGCGCCGTTCCGCGCGCTTCAGCTCTGCGCGGAGCGCCGCCGTCTCGTCGGTGGACTTCGCCTTGACCTGGGCGCGCTTTGTCTTCGCTGCGGCGCGCGTTGCGCCGCCCCTCCTCCCCTGGACCACCGTTCGCTCCCCCTTGCGACGTTCGGGGACGAGCATAGCTGTTTCAGCGCGATGTCAGCAAACCGTCCCGACGGCCGGGGGTTCGAAGATGTGGATCGAGTCGACGAGGGAAGCCGTAGCGACCTCCAGGCGATTACTGGCGCCGTCCGGCGGTGAGCACGCCCTTGACGTCGCGCACCAGCGTGAGCGCCCGTGAAAGCTGCGGCAGGCTTTGCACCTCGAGCGTGAACGCCATCCGCGCCTGGAGGTTCCGCGACAGCGTGTTGACTGCGGTGACGTTGATCTTCTCGCGCGAGAACACTTCGGAGATGTCGCGGAGCAATCCCTGGCGGTCCATCGCCTCGACCACGATGTCGACGGGAAAGACCTCATCGCGCGCTTTGCCCCAGTTCGCGTCGATCCAGCGCTCCGGCTCTTTCGCGCGCATGCGGGCCACGTTCGCGCAGCTCGCGCGGTGAATGGTCACGCCCTTGCCGCGCGTGATGAAGCCAACGATCGGCTCCGGCGGCGCAGGCTTGCAGCAGCGCGCGAGCGCGGTCATCAGCCGGTCGACGCCGACGACGAGGATGCCGCTCCCCGAGCCCGCCGCACGGCTCTTGCGCGTGACGACTGCGGGCACGTCGCTTGCGGGCGCCTCGAAGGATGGCTGTGCCAGCGCGAGGATCGCAGCGTGCACCTGCTTCGAATTGATCTCGTCGCGTGCGTATGCGGCGAAGAAATCGTCGGTTTTCTCGAAACCGGCGCTCGCGGCGACGGCGTCGAGCTTGAGCGCGGTGTGACCAAGGCGCGCGAGGTCGCGCTCGAGGAGCGCACGGCCCTGCGCGATCGTCTCGTCGAGCTGCTGGGCCCTGAACCATTGCCGCACCTTGGTGCGGGCGCGGTGACTGACGACGTAGCCAAGCTCGGGATTCAGCCAATCGCGCGACGGCCCACCCTGCTTCGCGGCGACGATCTCGACGCGCTCCCCGTTGGCGAGCGTGTAATCGAGCGGCACCATCTGGCCATCGACGCGCGCACCGCGGCAGCGATGGCCGAGGCTCGTATGCACCGCGTACGCGAAATCGACCGGCGTCGCACCCTGCGGCAGGTCGACCACCTTGCCCTGCGGCGTCAGCACGTAGATCGAATCGGTGAACAGGCTGCTCTTGAACGCCGAGAGCCATTCGCTCGAATCGGCGATCGCGTCCTTCCAGTCCAGGATCTGTCTCAGCCACGCGATGCGGTCGTCGAAGCCCGGATCGCGCCGGGTGGCGTGACTGTCGTGCTCCTTGTAGCGCCAGTGCGCGGCGACGCCGTATTCGGAGTGCTGATGCATCTCGAACGTGCGGATCTGCACCTCGAGCGGCTTGCCCTCGGGACCGATGACCGCGGTGTGCAGTGACCGGTATTCGTTGGCTTTCGGCTTCGCGATGTAGTCGTCGAACTCGCCGGGCAGCGGCGTCCACAGGTGATGCACGATCCCGAGCACGGTGTAGCAATCCTTCACCGTGTCGACGAGCACACGCACCGCACGGATGTCGTACACGGCTTCGATGCCCGTACCCTTCCGCCGCATCTTGTTGTAGATGCTGAAGATGTGCTTGGGCCGGCCCGTCACTTCGCCCCGGATGCCCACACCCTTGAGCTCGGACTGGAGGGTCGTGATGACATTCGCGATGTAGCGCTCGCGGTCGAGGCGGCGCTCGTCCAAGAGCTTCGCGATCTGTTTGTATTGCGCGGGCTCGAGCGCGCGCAGGCTCAAGTCCTCGAGCTCCCACTTGAGCTGCCACACGCCGAGGCGGTTGGCGAGCGGGGCGTAGAGATCGCGCACTTCGCGCGCGACTTCCTCCCGCCGCGCCTCGTCGCCGCGGGCAAGCAGAAAGCGGAGCGCTTGCGTGCGCTCGGCGAGCTTGATCAGGACGACACGGATGTCCTCGACCATCGCCAGCAGCATCTTGCGCAGGTTTTCGGCCTGCGCCGCGCGGTCGTGCTTGTCCTTGGCTTCGGAAGTCGCGCGAATCGATCCCATGCGCGCGACGCCGGCCACGAGCGTCGCTACGTCTGCGCCGAATTGCACCTCGACCGCTTCGGCGTCGAAGCTACCCGCGATGGGCAGCCCGAGCAGCAGCGCGGCCAGGATCGAATCCGGGTCGAGCTTCAGTGCGGCGAGGATCGTTGCGGTGCCGACCGCACGGTCGAGCGCTCCTTCGCCGTCGGCGGTCGCAGCATCGTCGCTGCGGTCATGCGCGTATGCGAACGCACGCGACAGGCGCTCGCGATCCTGCGCGTTGTACGTCGAAGCAAGGGACTCGAGCCAGGCCGCAACAGCCGCGGGCGCGGCCGCCTGCGGAGCGGCCCGCAGAACGGCAACCATGTTCGCATTATACGTGGCGAGTCATGTTTCGATCCGCGGCCACGATTTCGTTCTCGACCGAGCAGCGGAGCTTGAATCGTGCGCGGACGGATGCCGTGCGCTCGTTACCCAAGAAAATGCTTCGCCTCGAGCAGCGCCTTGAGCTTCGCCGAATCGACGCGGAAGACGTCGGGGTCGTACTTGATCGAGCTCGTGTAGAACTGCGCGAGCGAGGTGATCCCGTGGGCCTCGATCCTCGCCTTGATCGCCGGCACCGACATGTAGCGCTCCCAGCCGCGAACTTCGCGCTGCCGGTACGTGGCATCGATCTGCTCGTCGGTAGGGGCGTGGTAGCGCTCGTCGTGCAGGAAAGAAGGGAGCGGCAGCCGATCGCGCTTCGGCGGATCCTCGTCCGGGTAGCCAACCACGATCGTGGTCACCGGGACGCAGGTGTCGGGTAACTCGAGGAATTCCGCGATCGCGGTCATCGAGTGAAGCGTCGTGCCCATATAGCAGATGCCGAGTCCCTGCGCCTCGAAGCCCAGGCACGCGTTCTGCGCGACGATCATCGCGTCGAACGCGGCGACGTGGTAGCCGATGAAGTTGTTGAAGTTGTCGCGGGCGCCGCGGCGGTTCAGCCACCGTCGCGTCTTGAACCAGTCGGCACAAAATGTCACCACGAGCGGCGCCTCAAGCACCATCGGCTGCTCGAAATGCAGCTCGTACAGCTTCCGCCGGCGCTCGGCATCGCGCGTCAGAACGATCGAAACGCTGTTCAGGTTCCCGGATGATGAGGCGCCAGCGATCGCGTCCTGGCAAACGTTTTGGATCAGTGCGGAGTCGATCGTGTCGGGTTTGTAGCGGCGAATCGAGCGGTGGCGGTTCAGGAGGTCGGAGAGCGGCGTCATCGCGTTGGTGGGTGGAGACAAAATGCAGATAGTAACCGGAGGAGTCGCTCGGGCCGGGGAAACGCTGCCCGGGACTTCACGTCGACGACGCGTACAGCCGGACCTCCTCCGTGTCATTGGGCAGCCGCAACGCTCGCTCGTAGCGCAGCCCGAGCTTCTCGAGAAGCCGGATCGAAGCCTCGTTCTCCTGCGAGGTGATCGCGACAATGCGGTTCAAGCCGAGGAGGTCGCGGCCATAGGCGAGCGTCGCCTGTGCGGCTTCGAATGCGTAGCCTTGCGCGCGATACGCCGGGAGGAACGCGAATCCCAGATCCACGTCGACGAGTGCCGGGCGCTTGATCAGGCCGCAGATGCCGAGCGACGCACCGCTCTTGCGCGACGCCACGAGATAGAGGCCGAGCCCGAAGCGCCGGTACATCACTTGCGGTCCTTCCCGGATGTAGCGTTCGGCATCCGCCGCCGTGCGAACGCCCTTGTCGCCGATGAAGCGCAGCCAGTCGGGGTCGTTCAGCAGCTCGACGATGAACGGCGCATCTGCCGCCGTAAGCCAGCGCAGCAGAAGACGCTCGGTGCGCAGGACATTCAATGCGCGCGCGCTCCGGGCGAGTAACCGCGTTCACCCGCCCCGCCGGCGGAGCGCGAGATCGGCGGACGCGATCGACGCGATCGCCCCGCGGCGTCAGGCATCGACGGCCGAATGCAGCGCGATGCGGTTACCTTCGCTGTCGAGCACGACGGCGCGGAATCCATGCGGTCCGATCGAATGCGTCGGCTCCAGCACCTTGCCGCCCAGCGCCTCGACGCTGCCCACGGCAGCGCGGATGCGTCCGTCGACATTCATGTAGACGAGGATCCCGCCGCTCGAGGTTATCTTCTCGCGCGCCTCAATCAGGCAGCCCCCGTTGCCCTGATCGTGCTCCAGCACACCGAAGCGCGTGCCGCCGGCGTCGGCCGTGCCGACCTTGACGTTCAGAACGCCGCTGTAGAAGGCGAGCGCCCGATCGAGATTAGCGACAGGGATGTCGAACCACACCGCGCGGTTGTGCGTCGAATTGAGATCGCTCATGGCTCTGCCCTCCTCAAGCCCGCCTTACGTCCGGCGCGCGGTAAAGCAATGCCGTGACGACGCTCAGGACCATGACTAGGATGCCGTCGAATACGATCTGTTTCACGACGGTGGCGCCGGGCATCGGCTGCACGACATAGTAGATCATGTACGTGGGAACGATCGTGAGCAGCAGGATCGCGATTCCGAAGCGGATGCCTTGCGCCAGCCAGGCGCGCGCCTCGACGCCGCGCGAATAGATCCACACCAGCGCGCCGGAAAGCATGACGTGCGCGAGAATCATCAGCGGAAAGTATCGCTGGGAATCCGTTTCGGTCCGGAACAGATTGCCAAGCTTCGCGTAGTCGTCATGCAGCAGCACGCCGTGGACGACAAAGTCCCCCGCCATCCACAGGACGAAGATCACTAACCACGCAACGAAGAAACGCTTGTTCATGCTTCCTCCCTGTTTCGCTTCCCCCACTAGCCGTTGCCGGCATTGATAACGGGACTTCTGCCAGTCAGGTCCAAAAGCTTCACCCGTCGGTCTCGCGCAAGTGTTTGTGATGCCCTCGATCGGCTGCTCGACGTCAGCTTCGGTCAACGCCTACGAACACCCGCGATGCAAAGCCTTTTCCATGCTGCGATGAAGCCGGAGTTGACCGGGGCCGGCTGGATTGTTAGCAGAGACCGGCAGCGTCAACCGACTCAACCCATCATCGCGGCCACAGCCAGCCGAAAACACCCGCGGTCAGTAGCGCATAGATCAGGCCGTCGATCGTCGCCTTCACCGTGAGCGACCACGCGCGGCGATACCAGATCGACATCGGCCACAGCGCCACGGCGTAGCCGATGAACGCCGTGACGCCCGCGAGCTGAAAGACGCGGAGATACGGAGTTCCCGGTGGCAAGGCCGTGCCTGCGACATAAGCCGCGAGAATTCCCACGACCAGGCAGAAGACGAACCACTGCACGAGGTTGCGGGCCATCGACCACGGTCCGTTCGGCATGACGGTCATCATCATCACCGGGCCTTCGGTCATCTTCTGCATGAACTCGGGCGAGCGCAGGTCCTCCTGACTCGATGGCCGCGGCAGCATGTAATCGCCGGGTGGAATCGCGAGCGGGCGCAATGCCTTGCGCACCTCGTCCTCGTTCGCGAGCTTCGGGTAATCGCCTTTGTGCCAGGGCAGCACCATGTGGATGATCGAGCTCGCGATGAAGACGATGATCGCCGAAGCCAGCACCGGAAGCCACAACGCCGTGATCTGAACCATGGGAGTCCCTCTCGCCGTCGACTTCAGGGCCGCAATTCTGGGAGCGATGAGGCGCCGAAGTCAATTGCGCGGCGCGGGATGCGTCGACGCGGTGCTCTAGCGCTCGATCTTGAGGACGAGATTGGCGGTTTTTTCGGGTTTGAATTCCGCGTCGTAGGCCGCGAGCATCCTTTGCACGGCGCGGCTTGCCGAGCGCTTCGCGTCCCCGACGTAGATCTTGAAATCGGGAACGCGGTTGATGCGCCTCATGAGCTGGAGCACGGCAACGCCCTCGATGATCACCGGCCGTGGCAGCGAAAGCCGACGCTCGATGATGCGATTGATCTGGTCGTCCAGGTGAATCACATAATCGCGTGTCGGAATGAGGAAAAGGTCGGTCTCGATCAGCGTGACGTTGAATCGCCACGCGAGGTAACGGCCGAGCGTCGTCTTGCCTGCGCCGTCGCGACCGTCGATGGTCACGATGACGCCGGGCAGATCGCGCATGATCGGGGTCAGCGCCTGCACCGCGCGGGGATATGCGGAGAGAATCGCCGGCATGGCGTCGATCTTCCTGTGACCAGGGCAAGAGTTTCAGACCCTGCGCGGTGTGAAGAATCGCACGAAGGGCCACTCGCGGGCTCAAAGGTACCGCGCATAGGCTGCCGGACGCTACTTGGCGGACGAGCGGCGAGGTCGAACCGGTCGGGCTTACGGAGGGGATCGAAGCTCGGGGGACGGTTCGGAAATTTCTTCAAATCCGATCGCGGTCGGACACTCGGAACAGGGCGCGCGTCAGCTCCGCGGCCGAGATCTCCCGGCAGCCTCCCGGATTCTGACCGGACCACAGCGGTGAGAAATCGGCGCTCCCCGCACTCTCCGCCTTTGCCCGCAACGGCGCGATCGCGGCGGTCGCGAGCGGAAATGCGGGTGTGATGGCGCTCATCGGTCCCTGCTCGCGCATGAAACGGTTGACGATGCCGCGCGCCGGCCGGCCGGTGAAGAGATTGGTAAGAGCAGTCGTTACACTGGCGCCTTTCCTGAGCTCGGCGCGATGAACTTTGCTCGTCGTCGCTTCGGGACAGAGGAGATACGCGGTGCCCACCTGTACGCCCGCCGCGCCGAGGGCGAGCGCCGCCGCGACGCCCTCGCTGTCGGCGATGCCGCCGGCCGCCACGACCGGCACGCGAACTTCCCGCACGAGCTGTCGCACGAGCGCGAGCGTGCCGATCTGCGTGGCGAGATCGTCGGTCAGAAACATCCCGCGATGACCGCCCGCTTCGTAGCCTTGCGCGATGATGATGTCCGCGCCGTGCGCTTCAAGCCAGCGCGCCTCGGCTACGGTCGTCGCCGACGATAGGACGCGCGCGCCCCATCCTTTGACGCGCGCGACGAGTTCCGGCGAGGGCAACCCGAAATGGAAGCTGACCACAGGCGGCCTGAACGCTCCGATGACGTCGGCTGTCTCTGCGGTGAACGGGTTGCGTCCCGCGCCCGCGGGAATTGTGGTCGCATCGATACCGAACTCGCGGAAGTAGCCGGCAAGCGAAGCGCGCCAGGCGGCTTCGCGCTGCGGATCCGGGATGGGCGGGGAGTGGCAGAAGAAGTTGACGTTGAACGGCCGCGGGGTCGCATCGGCGATCGCGGCCAGCTCGCTTCGCAGCGCATCGGGCGTCAGCATCGCGCACGGCAGCGAGCCGAGACCGCCGGCATTGCATACCGCAATCGCAAGTGCGCTGCCCTGCACGCCGGCCATCGGTGCTTGAATCAGGGGTAACTCAATGCCGAGCAAGTCTTCAAGCGTGATCGTCATCGGGCCGAGCCTACAAGAGGGCGTTCCCAGGACGCGATACCGTTGTCGCCCGATAGCGCACGGCAAAGCGGTGGCCTGGGCGATGACCTGCTGGGGTTGCGCGCGGATCAATCACCTTTGGAGCTCGACGCCAGCCAGTCGAGCGCTTCGGCTTCCGACGTATGCACATCGATGATCAACCCGAGGTCGCGCGCCACCTTCACGCCGAATTTCTTCGGATGAATGTAACGCGGCTCCACGACGAGGGCGACGACGACCGTCCCGTCGGCCTCGCTCGCCCACTCTTCGGCGACGAGGAAGCGATCGACGAGCGTCGGGATCGGAACGCCGCTAAGACCGGTGGTGTCGATCAGGAGCTTGCGAAAGCGGTGCCCGCGCGCATAGGCGATCGTGGCGCGCACGAAGTCGACGAGCTCGACCAGCGACGCCTCGCCCCGCGGGCGAAAGGTGCAGACGCCGTCGACGACCGCGGCAAGCTGATCGAGATGTGCGGCAGGCCCGTACTCGAACGCCTTGAGGACGCGCGTGACCATATGGCGCTCACCTAAAGACGCAGTCCTGCCGCGGCCGCGATCGTGTCTGCGAGCGCTTCCGCGTGCTCGTCCGCGAGCGACTTGTCGCGCGCTTCGACCATCACGCGCAGGACCGGCTCGGTCCCCGAAGGCCGCAGCAACACGCGCCCCGAATCGCCTAGTGCGGCGATCGCCGAGCGCTCCGCGGCCGTCACCGTGCTGCTTGCGTGCCAGTCCCAGCCGCGTTTCACGGGCACGTTGATCAGTCGCTGCGGAAACAGCGTCACGGCCGCCGCAGCTTCGGCAAGCGTCTTCTCCTGCTCGATGAGGGCGCGCATCACGGCAAGCGCGGCGATGATCGCGTCGCCGGTCGTGTGCTTGTCGAGGCAGATCAGATGTCCCGAATTCTCGCCGCCAAGCTGCCAGCGCCGCTCCAGCATCTGCTCGAGCACGTAGCGATCGCCGACTTTCGCGCGCGCGAGCGGTATGCCATGGCGCGAGAGTGCCTGCTCGAAGCCCAAGTTGCTCATCTGCGTGCCCACGACGCCCCCCGATAGCATCTCGCGCCGCTTGTAGTCGAGCGCAATCACGTACAGGAGCTGGTCACCGTCGTACAGGCGTCCGTCGGCGTCGCACATCAAGAGACGATCGCCGTCGCCATCGAGCGCGATGCCAAGGTCGGCGCGCTCCCGCTGCACCGCTTCCGCGAGATGACGTGGATGCGTCGCGCCTACGCCCGCGTTGATGTTCAGTCCGTCGGGGTCCGCGGCAACCGGAACGACATCGGCGCCGAGCTCGTGCAGCACCGGCGGCGCGACGTGATAGCCCGCGCCGTTCGCACAGTCCACGACGATGCGATAGCCGCGCAGATCGAGCTCGTTCGGGAAGGTGCTCTTGCAGAACTCGATGTAGCGTCCGGCGGCGTCGCCGACGCGAAACGCCTTGCCCAGCGCCGACGACGCAACGCACTCGAGCGGTGCCTCCATCGCCTGCTCGATCGCGCCCTCGACGTCATCGGGCAGCTTCGCCCCGTTCGCCCCGAAAAACTTGATGCCGTTGTCGTCGAACGGATTGTGCGAAGCGCTGATCACGATTCCCGCCCCGAGCCGCAGCGCGCGTGTGAGATACGCGATCGCCGGGGTGGGCAGCGGTCCGCAAAGATAGACATCGACACCGGCGGCCGAAAGCCCTGATTCCAGCGCGGCCTCGAGCAGATAGCCCGAGATGCGAGTGTCCTTGCCGATCAGCACGCCCCGCCCCTCGCCCGCGCGTGCGCCGTCCGTCGCCGTCAGCGTGCGTCCTGCCGCCCAGCCGAGTTTCAGGACCGCTTCGGGCGTTATCGGCGCCTCGCCGACGCGTCCCCGAATGCCGTCTGTTCCGAAGAATTTTCTTTGCATGCGTCCTTTTGTCACAGCGGTGTCAAGACACGTGCGCGCGCGGGGAAGGCAGCCCACTGCAAGAGAAGGTTACGACGACCGCACCCAGTCGCGCTATCCCTCGCAACCGCCATTCCTTGGGCGTCAATTTACACTTCTCCGTCGATGGCGCGCCAGACCTTGAGCGCGTCGGCCGTCTCCTTGGGATCGTGGACCCGCACGATGGACGCACCGCGCGCGACGGCGGCGAGGGCGGCGGCGAGGCTCGCGGCGAGCCGGTCCTCCACCTGGCGTCCAGTAATCAGTCCGAGCGACGATTTGCGCGAAAGCCCGACGAGCACGGGCGAGCCCTGCGCGACGATCTCGGGCAGCGCGCGCAAGAGCGCGAGATTGTGCTGGAACGACTTGCCGAAACCAAAGCCGGGATCGACGACGATGCGATCGGGGGCAATGCCGGCGGCGAGGCACGCCGCCACGCGTTCGCTCAAAAATGCTTTCACTTCCGCGACCACATCGGTATAGCGCGGGTCATGCTGCATGGTCCGCGGCTCGCCCTGCATGTGCATCAGACAAACGGCAACGTGCCCATTCGCCGCTACCTCCAGCGCGCCAGGGGCTTGCAATGCCTTGACGTCGTTGATCATCGACACGCCCGCGGCGATCGCAGCGCGCATGACGGCGGGCTTCATCGTGTCGACGGACACGAGCGCGCCATCTTTCGCGAGTGCTTCGACGAGCGGCAGCACGCGATCGAGCTCCTCGCTGTCGGAGACGGGCTCCGCGCCCGGGCGCGTCGACTCGCCGCCGATGTCGATGATGTCGGCGCCGTCGTCGATCATCTGGCGCGCGTAGGCAAGCGCACTCGCGGGATCGTACCAGCGCCCGCGGTCGGCAAACGAATCGGGCGTGACGTTCAATATCCCCATCACGCGCGGTCGCGCGAGATTCAGCGGATAGCGGCCGCAGCGGAGAATCATCGGGCAAAACGCTTACCGCTGGATCGCGTCCAGCGCCTGCCGCAGATCGCGCTTCAAGTCTTCGACGTCCTCGACCCCGACCGACAGTCGCACCAGCGAATCGCCGATGCCGAGCTCCCCGCGCTGCTTGGGCGGGATCGTCGCGTGCGTCATGATCGCCGGGTGCTCGATCAGGCTTTCGACGCCGCCCAGGCTTTCGGCGAGCGCGAAGATCTCGCAGCGCTCCAGAAAGCGCTTCGTCCCGGCGAGGTCGGTTGCGAGGTCGATGGAGATCATGCCGCCGAAGCCGCGCATCTGCCGTTTCGCGAGCGCGTGCTGCGGATGCGAGGCAAGACCGGGATAGCGTACCCGCGCGATCTCCGGCTGCGTCTCGAGCCACTGCGCCAGCGAGAGTGCGTTCTCGCAATGGCGCTCCATCCGCAGCGCGAGCGTCTTGACGCCGCGCAGTGCGAGGAAGCTGTCGAACGGCCCGGCGATCGCGCCGACCGCGTTCTGCAGGAACGTGAGCTGTTCCGCGATCGGGCCCAGGCGCGCGTCGGTGCCGACGATCGCTATGCCGCCGATGACGTCCGAGTGCCCGTTCAGGTACTTGGTCGTGGAATGGACGACGATGTCGAAGCCGAGCTCGAGTGGCCGCTGCACCCACGGGCTCGCGAAGGTGTTATCCGCAACGGCGATGATGCCGCGAGCGCGACACAGCGCGGCGATCGCCGCGAGATCCGCGAGCTTGAGCAGGGGATTGCTCGGCGTCTCCACCCACACCATCCGCGTCTCGGGTCGCAGGGCGCGGGCCACTCGATCCGGGTCCGACATGTCGACGAACGTGAACGCCAGGCCGGCGCTGCGTTTGCGAACCCGCTCGAACAGCCGGAACGTACCGCCGTAAAGATCGTCGCCGGCGACGATGTGGGCGCCCGCATCGAGCGTCTCCAGCACGGTCGCGATCGCCGCCAGTCCCGACGCGAACGCCCACGCCTGCGCGCCGCCTTCGAGGTCGGCGACGCAGCGCTCGAGCGCGAAGCGCGTCGGATTGTGCGAGCGGCCGTAGTCGAGTCCCTTGTGCACGCCGGGACTCTGCTGCACGTACGTCGATGTCGCGTAGATCGGCGGCATGATCGCGCCGGTCGAGGGATCGGGCGACTGGCCCGCATGGATCACGCGCGTTCCGAATCCGCGCCGTGCGACGCGCGCCGCATCCGGCGAATCTCTCTTCATGCGAGGCTCCTGCGCAAATGGTTGAGCATGTCGAAGCGCGTGATCAGACCGTAGAAGTGCTCATTATCGGCGACGATCGCCACCAGCCCGCGATCGAGGATCGATTGCAGGGCGGACAGCCGTTCATCCGGCGCGATGGTCTCGACGGCCGTCGTCATCGCCTCGCGCACCGGCGCGCGAAACTGCGCGGCGTTCGCGTGCACCGTGACGAGCAGATCGGATTCGTCGATGACCCCCACGACGTGCTCCTGCTCGAGCACGGGCAGCTGGGAAACCTCCGCGACCCGCATGCGCTGAAACGCCGTCAGCAGCGTGTCGTCGGGACCGACACTGACGACCGCACCTTCGTCATACCGCCGCGATATGAGATCGCGCAGATCGCCGAGCTTGGGGCGCTTCAGCAACCCCTGGTCGAACATCCACTGATCGTTGAAGACCTTCGACAGATAGCGCGTGCCCGTGTCGCACACGAAGCTCGCGACGCGCTTCGGCGTCTTCTGGTCGCGGCAGTACTTGAGTGCCGCGGCGACCAGCGTTCCCGTGGACGACCCGCCGAGCAGGCCTTCCGCGCGCAAGAGCTCGCGCGCCGTGCCAAAGCTTTCCTCATCCGAGATCGAGTACGCGTGCTTGACGCCGCTCAAGTCCGCGATCGGCGGCACGAAATCCTCGCCGATCCCCTCGACGGCCCACGATCCCGCCGTCCCGGTTCTCCCCGTCTTCACGTAGTCGGCGAGGATCGAGCCCACCGGATCGGCGAGCACGAATTCGATATGCGGGGCGACGCGGCGAAAATAGCGCGTCAAGCCCGTGACCGTGCCTGCCGACCCCACACCAACCACGATTGCGTCGAGATCCTCGCCGCTTTGCAGCCATAGCTCTGGGCCGGTCGTGCTCTCGTGCGCCGCCGGGTTATCGGGATTGTTGAACTGGTCGGCGAAGAAGGCGCTTGGAATTTCTGCGGCAAGCCGCGCCGCGTAGTCCTGGTAATACTCGGGGTGGCCCTTGCCGACGTCGGAACGCGTCATGCGCACATCCGCGCCAAGCGCTTTCAAGTGCAGCACCTTCTCGGTGGACATCTTGTCGGGTACCACCAGCAAAACCGGATAACCCTTGGCCCGCGCCACCAGAGCGAGACCCAGACCCGTGTTCCCGGCGGTGGCCTCGACGACCACCCCTCCCGGCTTCAACCGACCGCTGCGCTCCGCGCCTTCGATCATCGAGAGCCCGATACGGTCCTTGATCGATCCACCGGGATTCTGCGACTCGAGCTTGAGGAGCAGCGTACAGCGCCCGGTATCGAGGCGCGTGCATTCGACGAGCGGCGTGTTGCCGATCAGGCGCAGGACGGCCGGCGGCGAGGCAAGCGGCATTGCCATATTGTGCGCCACCCACCCGGCGAGACCGGGACAGACCACGTTTCGGAGGCACCATCGGGGACGCGCAGCTTGCACACGCGAGAACTAACGCGGTTTGCATCCGGGTTTCCCGGTCGAGACGTGAACGCCGCATCGCCGCTCTGAACCGGATCCAACGAGCGCGTGCAAACCCTCGCAGGCGTACTACCGCAACGTCTCGCCGTCGACTCCGCGACCGAGTGGATTGCGCATCACCCTTCGTGCCAGCAGCGCGAGGATGATCACGAAGAGTCCGGCCGAGAGGATCGCCTCGAGCGCGTTGCGACCCGTGGCGACCGCCACGACGGCCGAGAACAGCGCGAACGCGAGGTAGTCGCCCAGACCGAACAGTAAAAGTTGCGGGACGTGACGCCAGCCGGCCCGCTTCATGCGCACGACGGCGAACACGATGACGGCCGCAGACGCGCCAGCATAGAGTGCGAAGGGCACATGACCCGGCGAAAGGAACTGGGCGACGTAGAACGCAAGCGACGCCGCACCGAGCAGCAACGGCACGCGCAGGCGCCGGCGATCGACGCTTGCGTAGCGCCCCTCCCCGCGTCGGCAAAAAACGAGCGCAAGCGCGACGAGTGTGAGCGCCGTGACGACGTACAGCACGAACATCTCGGGCTCCGCCCGGACGGGATTCGTGAAATACAAACCGCACAGTGCCACGACCGCCGCCACGAGCGCGTAATACACGAAGCGCATGCGCCCCGCGAACCAGGGTTGGTCGGCGCCGGGCGCGAGCCACGCTGCGATGAGGATCGGGTAGAGCACGCTATGCAGCGCGTGCCACACCAGGATGAACATCGCCCAGCCACCCTGCAACGCGCCGATGCGCCCATAGCCCGCGAAGTCGTACAGCGGCGCGCCGTCGGGCTGGGTGAGCGTCTTGGCGATCACGCCCTCATTCAGAATCCCGTAGGCGAGTCCTAGCACCACGATGCCGATCACGTTCAGGTCGCGGGTCGCGGCGAATTCGCGAATCACGAGCACCGGCACGCCGTAGGTGAGCGTGACGAGCAGGAACGGCACCGGCTGCAGGAACGTGAACAGCGGCACGTTGCCGGACAGCACTTCCGCCAGGGGGCCCGGCGCGAGGAGCAGGAAAGCCGCAGCAGCAGCTGCGCGGTTTTTCACGTGACCAACAAAAAGGCGTGCCCTCGAGCACGCCTTTCCGTTGCAGTGCGGATTGTCAATCTAGGCGGGACTTCCGGCAGGTGTTGCATCCGGCTTGGTGCCGGGCGTTCCCGGGGTCGACGAGCCCGTCGTCGGCGGTGACGTGGGCTTCGGCGGACGCGGCGGATTGCCGGCCATGATGTCCGAGATCTGGTCGGAATCGATGGTCTCGAGCTCGAGCAGCGCCTTCGCCATCGCCTCGACGCGATCGCGGTTCTCTTCGATCACCTTGCGTGCAAGCGCGTACTGGCGATCGATGATGCCGCGGATCTCGGCGTCGACCTTCTTCATCGTCTCTTCCGACATGTTGATCTGGCGGGTGATCGAGCGGCCGAGGAAGATCTCGCCCTCGTTGTCGCCGTAGACCATCGGCCCCATCAGATCGCTCATGCCGTAGCGCATCACCATGTCGCGCGCGATCTGCGTCGCGCGCTCGAAATCGTTCGACGCGCCCGTCGTCATCTGGCCCATGAACACTTCTTCGGCGATGCGCCCGCCGAACAGCACTGCGATCGTGTTCAGCATGCGATCCCGGTCCATGCTGTAGCGGTCGGTCTCGGGGAGCTGCATCGTCACGCCGAGCGCGCGTCCGCGCGGAATGATCGTCACCTTGTGCACCGGATCGGTCTTCGGCAGGAGCAGCGCGACGACCGCGTGACCGGATTCGTGGTACGCGGTATTGCGGCGCTCTTCCTCGGGCATCACGATCGAGCGGCGCTCGGTGCCCATGATGATCTTGTCCTTCGCGCGCTCGAAATCGATCATGTCGACGAGCCGCTTGTTCGCGCGGGCTGCAAAGAGCGCGGCTTCGTTCACCAGGTTCGCGAGATCGGCGCCCGAGAATCCCGGGGTGCCGCGCGCAATGATGTCGGGCTTGACGTCGGGTGCAAGCGGGACCTTGCGCATGTGCACGAGCAGGATCTGCTCGCGCCCGCGGATATCGGGGAGCGGCACCACGACCTGGCGGTCGAAGCGTCCGGGGCGCAACAGCGCCGGGTCGAGGACGTCCGGACGGTTCGTCGCCGCGATGACGATCACGCCGGCGCTGCCTTCGAAGCCATCCATCTCGACCAGCAGTTGATTGAGCGTCTGCTCGCGCTCGTCGTTGCCGCCGCCCAGACCCGCGCCGCGCTGGCGGCCGACGGCGTCGATTTCGTCGATGAACACGATGCACGGCGCGTTCTTCTTCGCCTGCTCGAACATGTCGCGCACACGCGCGGCGCCGACGCCGACGAACATCTCGACGAAGTCGGAGCCCGAGATCGAGAAGAACGGCACCTTGGCTTCGCCCGCGATTGCCTTGGCGAGCAAGGTCTTGCCGGTGCCCGGCGATCCGACCATCAGCACGCCGCGCGGGATCCGGCCGCCGAGCTTCTGGAACTTGGAAGGATCGCGCAGGAATTCGACCAGCTCCGCGACCTCTTCCTTCGCTTCGTCGCAACCCGCGACGTCTGCGAACGTGACCGTGTTGTTCGCCTCGTCGAGCATGCGCGCCTTGCTCTTGCCGAACGAGAACGCGCCCCCGCGCCCGCCACCCTGCATCTGGCGCATGAAGAAGATCCACACGCCGATCAGGAGCAGCATCGGGAACCAGGAGATGAAGATCTGCTGCAGGAAGCTCTGCTCTTCCTCGGGCTTCCCTTCGACCTTGACGCCGTTCTTGCGGAGGTCGTCGACCATGAACAGGTCGGGCACGGCGTAGGTGACGTATTTCTTCTTGTCCTGCGAGGTCCAGGTGATGCGGCGGCCCTCGATCGTCGCGCTCTCGACTTGGCCTTCCTTCGCCTTGTCCATGAACTCGGAATAGGCGATCGTGTCGCGCGCGCCCTGGCGCGAGTCGAACTGCTTGACGACCGTCAGCACGACCAGGGCGATGACGAGCCAGATGCCGATGTTCTTGAGCAGATTGTTCAAACCGTGACTCCTAATCGCGGGCTCAATCGCCGGCGCCCGCGCTCCGGTCCTCCCTCCGTACGGGGGTCGAAACGCCCCTCACGAAGTCTCATTCTACGTTACCGACTCCCTTCGGGACGCTTGGGACGCCCGGAAGTTGACCCGACCCGGCCCGCCCTTGTCGTCCGCCCCCGACAGCTGTGCCGTTTTTCGTCCCTTCGCGACGAGGTAGACCTCGCGGCTCCGATCGCGGGACGCCTTGGGTTTGCGCACGTACACCTTTGCGAAGAGCGACTCCACCTGGCGCTGATACTGAGCAAGCCCCGAACCCTGGAATGATTTGACGACGAAATCGCCCCCTGGTTGCAGGACTTCGGCCGCAAACTCGAGGGCCAGCTCCGCGAGCTGCACGCTTCGTGCCTGATCCGCAGCGTTGATTCCGGAGAGATTGGGGGCGAGATCAGAGACCACAAGGTCGGCGCGCCGGCCATCGAGCGCCGTCTTCGTGGCGGCGAGCCCATCGTCGGTCGAGAAATCGGCCTGCACGATGCTGACCCCCGCAATCGACTCCATCGGCAGAAGGTCTATCGCAAGGATGATCGCGGAAGGTCCCAGCCGCTCGCGGAGCACTTGCGACCAGCTGCCCGGCGCGGCGCCGAGGTCCACCACCGTCATGCCCCGGCGGAACAAATGGTCGCGCTCGGCCAGCTCGATCAGCTTGAACGCGGCCCGCGAGCGATAGCCGCGCCGCTGTGCCTCCTGCACGTACGGATCGTGCACGTGCTCGTGCATCCACGCCTTGTTGTGGCGGTGCTTCTTGCGACCGGGATTGAGCGGGTTCTGCACGGCACGATTCTAGACAAGGGGGAAAGCGGAAGAATAGAAGGTTCCGCGCATCGCCTGCCGCACGCGCTTTTCTCCGAAATCCCCGACAGAATCCGCGGGAAATGCGAAGGCAAATCCGCCGAGAATCCTCCTGCGTTGCCGAATTCGGGTCCCTTCTTCCCACGCCGCGCGTTTTGCCCGCTTCCCTTCTCGTCTACACTGCCGCGCATGAAGCCTCTCGATCCTGCTCTGCGGCGCACGCTTCGGGCCCGCGCTCACCATCTCGGCGTCGTGGTCAGCGTCGGCCACCATGGGCTCACGCCGCAGGTGCTGCACGAGATCGACCTCGCGCTCCTCGCGCACGAGCTCGTCAAGGTCCGCGTTTTCAACGACGACCGCGATGCGCGAGAGTCGATGCTCGAACGGATTTGCTCAGAACTCGATTGTGCCCCGGTGCAGCACCTGGGCAAGCTTCTGATCCTGTGGCGGGAGAACCCCGACGCTGCGGCCAAAGCGCGGGACCGCGCGCGTCCACCGAAGCGCGATGACGACAGGCGTTCGCAGGGTCGTCGTCGACCAGCCGGAGGCGCGGGCAAGGGCGCCTCGAAGCGGACGCCCGCCGATCGCCGGGCGCGCGTGCACGATGGATTCGGCCGCGGGGAGCCCGACGCTATTCATCCGCGGCGGCGCCGACGCCGCGATGCGTCGGCCATGAGTTCGCCGTTGCCCGGCCCACGCGGTCCGCGGAGGCGATCGAGAACCGACGGCTCGCCGCCGTCGCCACCGGCGCCCTACACGCGCGAGCGAAGAGACACCGGCAACCCGCGCAGAAGGCGATCCGCTGCACCCGAGCAAGTCCCCGGAGCGACGCCTCGTAAGCGCCGGCGACGGGGCGCGTGATGGAGACGGTCGGGTCACGCGCAAGTCACCTGCGCATCGGACTTGTCGCGAGCCGATTGCATCGCAGCGGCGACGACGCGGCGTTGTTTCGGCTGATCGCGCCGATCGAAGCGGCGCTCCGCGAAGTCCTCCGGCCCGAGCTCCTGACCGTCGGACAAACCTGTGACGCGCTGATCGACGCCGGACTCCTGCGCGGCTACGAGCGTCTGCATCGTCTCCCCACGCGCCGTGACGGCGGCCTGATCCACCTGGTTGCCAGCGTTGTCAACGAGCGCCCCGAGCGGCGTCTCGACGCCGTCGTCTATCTTCTCGACCCGGACGATCCGACGTCGGTGTTTCCCGAGGGACAAGCGCTCAAGCGCGAGTGCGTGATTCATGGCGTGCCGTTCATCTCGACCTTTGCGCACGCGCGCGAATGGTTCGAAGTCGAGCGCGTCGCTGCCGGATTGCCGCGAGACTCAGCACTGGATCCGTGGTTCGATTTCAGTGCGCAGACCATCGCGCTGGTCGCGCACGACGCGCTCAAGGACGCGATGCTCGGCTTCGTGCGCGAGCATCACGTCTTCATCGACTGTTTCAGGGCCCGCATCGCGACCGGGACCACCGGGGGCCTGTTGAACGAGCTTGCGACGACGCTCGGATTGCGGCACGAGGGCCCCTGGGTCCGCCGCTTTCGCTCGGGGCCGCTCGGCGGCGATGCCGAGATCGCCCTCGAAGTGCTCGAGAACCGTTGCCAGCGCATCGTGTTCTTCGAGGACCCGCACGTCGCGCGTCAGCACGAGGCGGATATTCAGCTCCTAGAACGCTCGGCGCGCGTTGCGACGGAACGGTCGATGTGCGTGAGCGATGAAAGCAGCGCGCGACGCTGGGTCGGGCGCTGTATCCGTCGGGGTTGAACCAGTTTCCAGGGGTGGAGGTAGACGAGTTTCCGAGCGTCCCGAGGCAACGCCCGCGACCCCTGTAGAAAAATCACAACGCAGAATGGCACGCGAGAAGAGTAGTTAGACGAAAATCGCCGGTACACGCCCGGCGATTTACTTGTCGGAAGGCGCGCGGCTCTCGATGTCGCTGGCAGCATGTTCGCTCGCGAACAACGGACGGCGGTTAGAATGCCTGCACGTCGTGCCCATCTGAGGGCCGCTCGTTCCACAACGCGAATGCGCCGCTGACTCCATGGCGATCCAGACTGCGCGCGCGGCGCTCGGCCGCATCTTCTTTCAGCGCTGCTTCTACCTGTTCGTCGCGCTGCTCGTGCTCGTCGTTGTCGCACCTCTGATCGAACCGACGCCGACGGGTCGTTTGCTGGTCAATGCACTGAACCTTCTGATCGTCGTCGCTGCGGTCGCGACACTCGGGCGAACCGTGGTGTCGTTCGTGATCGCGCTCCTGCTCGCCGCACCGACGCTCGCGTTTCAGTGGCTGAGCATCTACGAGGCCGGGCCCGAAACGCTGATGTGGAGCTGGGCGTTCGGCGCGGCACTCTACACGGCGACGCTCTCCTATCTCCTGAGCTACGTGTTCCGTCGCGACGTGATGACCGGGGACAAGCTGTGGGGCGCGGCGGCGAGCTATCTGATGATTGGCGTGCTGTGGGTCTACGTGTACGCACTCGTCAACTACTTCTATCCGGGGTCGTTCGGGAGCGGCGGTGTCCCGGGGAAGTACGACGTCTCGGAGCTCGTTTACTTCAGCTTCACCGTGCTGACCAGCACCGGCTTCGGGGACATCACGCCGCTATCGCGCCAGGCTCGCTCCGCGTGCGTGCTCGAGCAGATCATCGGCGTGCTGTTTGTCACGATCTTGATCGCGCGCCTGGCGGGCGTGTATCCGCCGACGCGGGAAAAGCAGGGATGATTGCGGTACGGCCCGGGGCGCGAATCCTTCAAAAGCGTGTTTTTCTCGCAGCATCGAGAGCGACTGACCGGACACTCTTTACGGTCGGATCGTGACGCTCGGCCAACTAAAGCCCAGTCGCCACTATTAGCTGCAATCGTGCAACCCGCCCGAAACCGGCGCGAAGGCTTCGCGGCATTGGGCAAACGACCTGCGTAAGGAAAGGCGAGGCATTCGATGACTCAAACTCCGGAGACCGCAGGCACGGCGCTCTGGCGCGACGAACGACACGGGCCGCTTCCAGGGCTGCTACTCGTGCTGACGATGCTGACCGGGCTCGTCGACGCCGTGAGCTATCTGGCGCTCGGTCACGTGTTCGTCGCGAACATGACCGGCAACGTCGTCTTTCTCGGCTTTGCGATCGCGGGCGCGAAGGACTTGTCGATTTCCTCGACGCTGATCGCGACGGGCGCCTTCCTGGTCGGCGCGCTTGCGGGCGGCCGGCTGGGGGCGGCGCTTGCAATTCACCGTGGCCGGCTGCTTGCGATTGCCGGCAACGTGAAGCTCGCGCTTGTCGCGGTGGCGTTCGTGCTGTCGCTGGCCGGAGCGACGCCCGAAAACGACTATGCGCGCTATGCGTTCGTCGGTTTGCTCGCACTGGCGATGGGCGTGCAAAACGCAACGGCGCGGCGCCTCGCGGTGCCCGACCTGACCACGACCGTGTTGACGTTGACGCTCACGGGGCTCGCGGCCGACTCGTCACTCGCGGGCGGCAAGAATCCGAACCCGTGGCGCCGGATCATGGCGACCGTAGCGATGTTCGCCGGCGCTGCGATCGGTGCCCTTCTCCTGCTGCGGGTCAGCGTTGCCGCCGTGCTCGGCCTGGCATTGGCGTTGCTGGCCGTGAACGTCATCGTCGCCCACCGAATCGCTCGATCGTCCGAGGCATGGACCGTGGGTGGATAGGGGGAAACGAGTTTCCAGGGCTCGCGAGCTGGTGTAAACGAGTTTCCAGGGGTCGCGAGGCAACGCCCGCGACCCTGCGGAAGAATCACAACGCAGCATGGCGCTCGAGAAGCCTGGTTAGAGGAAAATCGCCGGGATGAACCCGTCGATTTTCTAGCGAGTAGACGACCGAGAGCGACTCAAACATGTCGCTCGAGCGCGCGTCCTTCCAGGACAAGCGCACCGCGCTCGCTTCCCTCTTTATCGAAGAAAAATTCCGGGCTTGGCCCGGCATTTTTCATCTATCTAGGCTTCTCGAACGCCCGTCTGCGTTGTGATTTTTTCCGCTGGACTCGCGGCGGTCCGCTCGCTAGCCCAGGAAACTCGTCTACCCCTACCCGTAATGGACGGCGAGGATCTCGTAATTCCGCACGCCGCCCGGCGTTTGCACCTCCGCTTCATCGCCCGCGTGCTTCCCGATCAGCGCTCGGGCGGTAGGCGAGCTCACCGAGATCTTGTTCATGCGGATGTCGGCCTCGTCGTCACCGACGATCTGATAGCTCGTGCGCTCGCCACTGTCGGCGTCCTCGATCTCGACGGTCGCGCCGAACACCACCCGACCGTCCCCATGAATCGTCTTGGGGTCGATGACGTGCGCGTGCGCGAGCTTGTTCTCGATCTCCTTGATCCGGCCTTCGATGAAGCCCTGCCGCTCCTTCGCAGCGTCGTAATCGGCGTTCTCCGAGAGATCGCCGTGCCCGCGGGCGTCCGCGAGCGCGCGGATGATCGCGGGACGCTCGGTCGTCTTCAGGCGCTGCAGTTCGGCCTTGAGGCGCGATGCGCCCTCGACCGTCATGGGAACTTTGCTCATTGTCTTTCGGGGAAAAAGTTTGATGCCGCGACAAAAGCGGCGTTACGCCAGTCGCCGGTGCAGGGACTGGATGGAGTACGGTGCGAGCGCCTGGACACCGGCGAGGCCGATTGCGGCGGCGCGCGCCCCGGCCAGCGTCGTGTACGTCGGCACTTCGTCGTTCAATGCGGCGCGGCGAATCACGTAGCTGTCCTGGATCGCGGAGCGCTTCTCCTCGACGGTATTGACCATGAACGCGATCTCGTCGTTCACGATCATGTCGACGATGTGTGGCCGGCCCTCCGCGACCTTGTTGACCGGCGTGACCGGCAGACCCGCCGCGGCGAGCGTGGCCGCCGTGCCGCGTGTGGCGACCAGGCGATAACCGAGGTTCGAGAGCATCTTCGCGGTCTCGACGGCGCGTGGCTTGTCGGCGTTCTTCACGCTGATGAACACATTGCCTCGCGGCGGAAGCTTGATGCCGGCCGCGAGCTGGCTCTTGATGAACGCTTCGCCGAACGTCTCACCCACGCCCATCACCTCGCCGGTCGACTTCATCTCGGGACCGAGGATCGTGTCTACGCCCGGAAACTTGATGAAGGGGAAGACCGCTTCCTTGACCGAGAAGTACTTCGGCACGATCTCGCCGGTGATGCTTTGCTGTTTCAGCGTCTGCCCCACCATGCACCGCGCGGCGATCTTCGCGAGGGGCCGTCCGGTCGCTTTGGACACGTACGGCACCGTGCGCGAAGCTCGAGGGTTCACTTCCAGCACATAGACCATGCCGTCCTGGATCGCGAACTGGACGTTCATCAGACCGCAGACGTTGAGCGCCTTCGCCATCAGCACCGTCTGGCGCCGCAGCTCGTCCTGAATCGCCGGCGAGAGCGAGAACGGCGGCAGCGAACAGGCCGAGTCGCCGGAATGCACGCCGGCCTGCTCGATGTGCTCCATGATGCCGCCGATCACGACGTCCGTGCCGTCGCAGACCGCATCGACGTCGACCTCGGTCGCGTCGTTCAGAAACCGGTCGAGGAGTACCGGGCTGTCGTTCGACACCTTCACCGCCTCGTGCATGTAGCGCTCGAGGTCGCGTGGATCGTGCACGATCTCCATCGCGCGGCCGCCGAGCACGTAGGAAGGCCGCACCACTAGCGGATAGCCGATCTCCTCAGCCGCCTCGAGCGCGGCTACTTCGGTGCGCGCCGTACGGTTGGGCGGCTGCAGCAGTCCCAGGCGATGCAGCATCTGCTGAAAGCGCTCGCGGTCCTCGGCCATGTCGATCATGTCGGGCGAGGTGCCGATGATCGGCACGCCGTTCTTCTCGAGGTCGCGTGCGAGCTTGAGCGGCGTCTGCCCGCCGTACTGCACGACGACGCCGAGCGGCTTCTCGACGTGCACGATCTCGAGCACGTCCTCGAGCGTCAACGGCTCGAAATAGAGGCGATCGGAGGTGTCGTAATCAGTCGAGACGGTCTCCGGATTGCAATTGACCATGATCGTCTCGTAGCCGTCCTCGCGAAGCGCCATCGCCGCATGCACGCAGCAGTAGTCGAACTCGATGCCTTGTCCGATGCGATTGGGACCGCCGCCCAGCACGATGATCTTCTTCCGATCGGTGGGTGCCGCTTCGCACTCGTCCTCGTAGGTCGAATACATGTAAGCCGTGCGTGTCGCGAATTCCGCGGCGCAGGTGTCGACGCGCTTGTAGACGGGCCGCACGCCGAGCGCGTGCCGCTGCCTCCGAAACTCCGTCTCATTCGTTTTCAGCAGATATGCAAGACGGCGATCCGAAAAGCCCTTGCGCTTCAGCTCCCGCATCTCCTCGCCCGACAGCGAGTCGAGCGTACGCTTCTCGACGGCGAGCTCGAGATCGACGATTTCCTTGATCTGCGAGAGGAACCAGCGGTCGATCTTCGTGTAGCCGTGCAGCTCCTCGAGCGACATGCCAATGCCGAACGCGTCCGCGACGTACCACAGCCGCTCGGCACGCGGATAGGCGAGCTCGTCGCCGATCTTGTCGGGATCGACCGTCTTCAGGTTGAAGCCGTCGACGCCGGTCTCTAGGCCCCGCAACGCCTTCTGCAGCGACTCCTGGAACGTGCGGCCGATCGCCATGACCTCGCCCACCGATTTCATCTGCGTCGTGAGGCGGTCGTCGGCCTGCTTGAATTTTTCGAACGCGAAACGCGGGACCTTGGTCACGACGTAGTCGATCGTGGGCTCGAACGACGCCGGTGTGGCGCCACCCGTAATGTCGTTCTTCAGTTCGTCGAGCGTGTAGCCGACCGCAAGCTTCGCCGCGATCTTGGCGATCGGAAAGCCGGTCGCCTTCGACGCGAGCGCCGAGCTGCGCGAGACGCGCGGATTCATCTCGATCACGATCATGCGGCCGTCGGCGGGATTCACCGCGAACTGAACGTTCGACCCGCCGGTGTCGACGCCCACTTCGCGCAGGATCGCGATCGACGCGTCGCGCATCAGCTGGTATTCCTTGTCGGTCAGTGTCTGCGCCGGGGCGACGGTGATCGAGTCGCCGGTGTGCACGCCCATCGGATCGACGTTCTCGATCGAACACACGATGATGCAATTGTCCTTGCGGTCGCGCACGACCTCCATCTCGAACTCTTTCCAGCCGAGGAGCGATTCCTCGATCAGGAGCTCTCGCGTCGGGCTCATCGAGAGGCCGCGCTTGCAGATCTCGACGAACTCGTCCTTGTTGTATGCGACGCCGCCGCCCGTGCCGCCGAGCGTGAACGACGGGCGAATGATGCAGGGGAACCCGATCTCGGCCTGCACGCGCTCGGCATCCTCGAGCGAGTGTGCAATGCCGGAGCGCGCCGATGCGAGCCCGATCCGCGTCATCGCCGCCTTGAACTTCTCGCGATCCTCGGCCTTGTCGATCGCCTTCTTCGACGCGCCGATCAGCTCGACGTCGAATTTCGTGAGCACACCCTCCCGCGCCAGATCCAGCGCGCAGTTGAGTGCCGTCTGGCCGCCCATCGTCGGCAGGAGCGCGTCCGGCCGCTCGATCTCGATGATGCGCGCGACCATCGGCCAGGTGATGGGCTCGATGTAGGTGACGTCGGCCATCTCCGGATCGGTCATGATCGTCGCCGGATTCGAGTTCACCAGGATGACGCGATAGCCCTCTTCCTTGAGCGCCTTGACCGCCTGCGCGCCCGAATAGTCGAACTCGCACGCCTGCCCGATGATGATCGGACCGGCGCCGATGATGAGAATCGACTCGATGTCGCTGCGCTTGGGCATCGCTACTTCTTCTCCATCAGCTTCGCGAACCGGTCGAAGAGATATCCGATGTCGTGGGGACCGGGGCTCGCTTCCGGATGGCCCTGGAAGCTGAACGCCGGCTTGTCGGTGCGTGCGATCCCCTGCAAGGAGCCGTCAAACAGCGATACATGGGTAACCCGCGCTGTCGTCGGCAGCGAAGCGGGGTCGACGGCGAAACCGTGGTTCTGGCTCGTGATCAGCACCTGTCCCGTGTCCTTGTCGAGGACCGGATGATTCGCGCCGTGGTGGCCGAACTTCATCTTGAGCGTGCGGCCGCCGCTCGCGAGGCCCAGGAGCTGATGGCCGAGACAGATGCCGAAGGTCGGCGTTCCGCCGTCGACGATCTCGCGGATCGCGTCGATCGCGTAGTCGCACGGCTCCGGGTCGCCCGGACCGTTCGAGAGAAACACGCCATCGGGCTTCATTGCCAGCACGTCGCAGGCAGGCATCTGCGCCGGGACGACGGTCAATCGGCATCCACGCGCTGCAAGCATGCGCAGGATGTTGTGCTTCGCGCCGTAGTCGTAGGCGACGACGTGGAACTTCGTCTCGCCCATCGGAAGGTAGCCGACACCGAGCGCCCAGGTGCTCGAGGCCCAGTCGTAGGGCTCGGCGCAAGTGACCTCCTTGGCGAGATCGAGCCCCGCCATCGACGGCGCGCCACGCGCGCGCCCGATCGCCTCATTCGCTTGGGCGCGCGCGAGCGATGGACCCGCGATGATGCAGCCGTTCTGGGCGCCCTTCTCGCGCAGCATGCGAGTGAGCTTGCGGGTATCGAGATCGGCAATCGCAACGATGTTGGCCGCGCGCAGATACTCGCCGAGATCGTGAGCCCGGCGCCAGCTCGACGAGCGCGTGGGCAGGTCGCGCACGATCAGCCCCGCGGCAAAGATGCGCCGCGACTCCACGTCCTCCGCGTTGACGCCCACATTGCCGATGTGCGGGTAGGTCAAGGTGACGATCTGGCCCGCATACGACGGATCGGTCAGGATTTCCTGGTAGCCGGTCATCGAGGTGTTGAAGACGACCTCGCCTGCGGTGTGGCCGAGCGCTCCGATGGCGCGTCCTTCGAAAACGGTGCCATCCGCGAGCGCGAGCAGCGCCGGCGTCACGGGCGCAAAGAGCGCAGGCGCGGTGGCGGCCTTGGGATCCGGGGCGTTCATGGCAATCGATTCGGGTGTCCGTTTTCGTCGCACGCCTTCGACTTAAGAGCGCGGGCGCTGGACGTGGAAACGGGGAAGGCTCGTCTCAAGCCTTCCCCGCTCCAGGAGCGACGAATTTTACCGCAAACCCTGCGCGCCGACAAACCCGCGGGCTCGCCTCTTGGACGTCTAATAAGCCGCAGAGAATCCGCCGTCGACGTGCAAGAGGTGCCCGGTCACAAAGTCTGCCGCCGGTGAAGCGAGAAACACCGCGGCCCCGGCGATCTCGGGCGGCTCCGCCCAGCGCGCAGCCGGCACGCGACGCTTGAGCCATGCCGAGAACGCGGTGTCGGCGACGAGCGCGGCGTTCATCTCCGTGTTGAAGAAGCCGGGAACGATCCCGTTTACCTGGATGTTGAAGGGCGCGAGCTCGACCGCCAGCGCGCGCGTCAGCATCTTGAGCGCCCCCTTGCTTGCCGCGTAGGCCACGATATTGGGCCGTCCGAGATCCGAGGCGAGCGAGCAGAGGTTCACGATCTTCCCGCTCTTGCGCGCCTTCATCGCCGGCAGGAGCGCACGCAGCACGAGAAACGGCCCGTCGACGTTGGCCGCTTGCAGCTCGCGCCATTGCGCGAGCGAGAACTGCTCGAGCGCTTGCCGTCTGTTGATCCCCGCGTTGTTGATGACGATGTCCGGACACTTCCCCTCGGAGGCGAACGACCCCAGCACTTGCCCGACCGCCGCCTCGTCGGTGACATCGAACGCCAGGGGCGCTGCGTCGATGCCGTCGGCGTTGAGCGCCGAAACGACCTGGTCGAGCTTCGCGCGGTTGCGTCCGTTGACGATCACCCGCGCGCCCGCGTTACCGAGTCCGCGCGCGATCGCGAGGCCCAAACCCGACCCCCCGCCCGTCACGAGCGCGAGACGACCGGTGAGATCAAAGGGGGTGCGGGGCATGCGCGAAGACGGCGGCCGCTTCAGGCGGCAAGCACGTCGGCCATCGTGTACAGCCCGGGCGACTCCGCATCGCGTCGCGCCGCAACGAAGCGCGCGGCGCGGAGCGCGCCCGCCGCGAAGTTCTGTCGCGACGTTGCGCGATGCGTGAGCTCGACCCGCTCGCCCGGTCCCGCAAAAACGACCGTGTGATCGCCGACCACATCGCCGCCCCGCAAAGCCGCGAAGCCGATCGTACCCGCCGTGCGTTCGCCGGTCACACCTTCGCGCGAGAGAACCTTGTGATCGTCGAACCCGATGCCTGCGCCCCGCGCGGCGGCTTCGCCCAGCGCGAGCGCCGTTCCCGAGGGCGCATCGACCTTGTGGCGGTGGTGCATCTCGAGGATCTCGATGTCGAATGCGCCGCCGAGTCGCCGCGCGGCAAGCTCGGTCAACTCGAGAAGCACGTTGACACCGACGCTCATGTTGGGTGCGAAGACGATGGGAATCACGTGGCCGAAGCTCGCAAGCTCGGCCTTTTGCGCCAGATCGAGCCCGGTCGTGCCAACCACCATCCCGACGCCCGACGCTGCACAGGCCTTCGCGTGGGCAAGCGTTCCGGCCGGCCGGGTGAAGTCGATGAACACGTCGGCCGCGCGCGCCGCCGCGTCGACGTCCGCTCCGATGGCGATGCCCGTCCCGCGTCCGAAGCGCGCACCGGCGTCCTGACCGAGCGCCGGGCTGACGGGAAGGTCGAGCGCGCTCGCGAGCACGAGATCGGACGCTCCAAGCGTCGCCTCGATCAACGCCTGCCCCATGCGACCGCCGGCCCCGGCGATGCAGAGTCGAATGGTCATGACGTGTGAAGCGGCGGCAGGCGCCTACTTCGACTCGCCACCGCGGAAGATGTCCAGGATCTTGTCGAGGAAGCCCTTGTCCTCGGCGGACGGGATGTGCTTCAGCGCCTTGTCGACCGCGATGCGATTGACGTCGACCATCGACTGCGGCATCTCGTCACCCTCCCAGCGCGCGACCTTGTCCTCGGCGAAGTACACGGTGAACTGCCGGTGCTCGATGACCTTACCCTGCCGCTGATACTCGTAGAGGTAGTCCCAGCGATTGTCGCGGAAGATGGGCGTCAGTAGCGGGGTCCCGAGCACGGTGCGGACCTGCGGCTTGGTCATGCCGACCTTGAGCTTGTCGACCATGTCCTGCGACAGGTAATTGCCCTGGTTGACGTCGAGCTTGTACACGCCGAGCGACTCGATCGCCGGCATGTACGTCTCGAGGGTCTGGCAGGCGGCGAGCAGGGCGCCCGAGAACACCACCAACACCTTGAATGGAAAGACTCCGGCCCTCACCCTTCCCCCTTGCCGCCTCCGTTAGCGGCTATTATAGAGAGCGCACCCCAGCCTGGATATCGGCGCGCGAACCCCATGACCACGACCCACGATCTCAAGAGCGCAGGCCTCAAGGCGACGCTCCCGCGTGTGCGCATCATCAACCTGTTCGAGCAATCGAAGGTTCGCCATCTGACCGCCGAGGACGTCTACAAGCAGCTGCTTTCCGAAGGCGTCGACGTCGGGCTCGCGACGGTCTACCGCGTGCTGACGCAGTTCGAGCAGGCGGGACTCCTGATGCGCCATCACTTCGAATCCGGCAAGGCGGTTTTCGAACTCAACGAGGGCAAACACCACGATCACCTCGTGTGCCTGCAATGCGGGCGGGTCGAGGAGTTCTACGACGCCGAGATCGAGAGGCGCCAGCTCAGGATTGCCAAGGACCGCGGCTTCGAGATCTCCGAGCACGCGCTGTATCTGTACGCCGATTGCACGAAGCCGAAGTGTCCGTATAGGAAGTAGGTGGGTGGTGGGTAAACGAGCTTGCGGCGATCGCGAGCGAACCGCCGCGATCGCCGGAAGCTCGTCTACCACCCGATCGCGAGCCCCGGAAAATTCGTTTACTCAATCTCTACTCTTCTTCGGGAAGGCTCGGGAGCCTCGGTCCCTCCTCGCGTCGGTCGAAGTCCGCGAGACGGAAACCGAGGAGAAAGAGCGACGCGAAGTACGCGCCGGCGCCTGCAAACACGACGAGCGCCAGATGCCCGACGCGCTGCCATAACGACATCCCGAGCCACGCGCTCGCGGCCGGCGAAAGCCACAGGATCACCGCGGCCAGTACGCCCAGCGCGATCACGAGCTTGCTCGCGAACATGAGCCAGCCCGGCTGCGGAATGAAGTGCTTGCGCTTGCGAAGCTGCCGGAAGAGGAGGAACGCATTGAGCGTCGCACCGATGCTGATCGCAAGCGTGAGACCCGCGTGGCCGAGACCTGCCGGCCAGGCGAACAACACGCCAAGTCCCTGCGTGACAAGCACGGTAATAAACGCGTAGCGCACCGGCGTGCGCATGTCGAGTCGTGCGTAGAAGCCCGGGGCGAGGATCTTCACGAGAATGAGCCCGGGCAAGCCCACGCTGTATCCGAGGAGCGCCGCGCGCGTCTGCCATACGTCGTTCACGCTGAAGCGTCCGTATTGATAGAGCGTCGATACGAGCGGCACGGCAAGCAGCCACAACGCGAGCGCGGCCGGCAGCGCGAGCAGGCACGCGAGTCGCAGTCCCCAGTCGAGCAGATCGGAGTAGCGCTCGTGATTCGCGTCGCTGTAGTGCTGTGCGAGCGAAGGCAGGAGCACCGTGCCGAGCGCGACCCCCAGAAGCGCGCTCGGAAATTCCATGAGGCGGTCGGCATAGGTGATCCACGACACGCGCCCGTCGCCCAGCAGCGCGGCCAGTTGCGTGTTGATGAGGACGGAGATCTGACCCGCGGAGACGCCGACGATCGCCGGCGCCATAGCTTTGAGCACGCGCCGCACGCCTTCGTCGCGCCACGCGGTGACCGGCAAGGCGGGTCGCGGGAACATGCCGATGTCGATGAGCGGCTTCACCTGCAACAGCAGCTGCGCTACGCCGCCGATCACGACGCCCCATGCGAGCGCCTTGATCGGTGGGTCGAAGTACGGTGCGAGAAAGATCGCGGCCCCGATGATCGACAGGTTGAGCAGCACCGGGGTGAATGCGGGGATCGCAAAGCGCCGGTAGACGTTCATGACCCCGCCCGCGAGCGAGACGAGCGAGATGAACAGGATGTAGGGGAAGACGATGCGAATCAGCGTCGCCGTGAGCTCGACCTTGCCCGGCGTCTGCGCGAAGCCGCCTGCGAGCAGGTAGACGAGCCAGGGGGCGGCAACGACGCCGATCGCTGACAGCACCAGCAGCGTGAACGCAAGCAGCGACCCCACATGCCCGACGAGATCGCGCGTCGCCTGGTCGCCACGCTGCCGTTGGTACTCGGCCAGTATCGGGACAAATGCCTGCGAAAACGCGCCCTCGGCAAAGAGCCGGCGGAGCAGGTTCGGCAGCCGAAACGCTGCCTCGAACGCGTCCATCTGCAGGCCGGCGCCGAACGCGGCGGCTTTCAGACTTTCGCGCGCGAGCCCCGTGATGCGGGACAGGAACGTCATCCCGCTGACGGTCGTGACGGCTTTGAGAAGGTTCAAAAGTGGTGGCCGTTCTTTCAGTCGTTTCCGTGGGCGCCGACGTGTCCTGCGGCACCGGTTGGGCGCGGTAAGACCTTGCCGGGATTCGGAAAATCGCGTATTATGCCGGGTCTTTTTGACGCTTCCCCAAGGATTACGTTCATGGCCAATACGGCACAAGCCCGCAAGCGAGCGCGCCAGGCGACGGCCACCCGCGGCCGCAATGCGAGCCTCCGTTCCGCGCTGCGCACGGCGGTCAAGCAGGTTCGCAAGGCAATTGCCGCCGGCGACAAGGCCGCGGCTGCCAAGACGCTCGTCGCCTCGCAAGCCGTCATCGATCGCGTCGCCGACAAGAAGATCGTGCACAAGAATCTCGCGTCCCGCACCAAATCGCGACTCGCGCAGGCGATCAAGGCGATGGCATAAGGCCACTTCCTGTTCTTGACGTACCGGTATCAGGAATGGGGCGCCGAAATTGGCGCCCTGTTCGTTTCAAGGCAGGCCGCACCCGCTTTCAAGGGCGGGTGAGCTGGAGAGATCGAAGTTCGCATGAACTCGCGGTGCATCCTTTGGTCACCAAGACGGGCGCGTGACCGCAGCCGCCGATAGCGCATGACCGAAGTCGCCGACCGCCTCTGGCTCCGTCACTTCCGCGATCCGGTTGCCGCGTGCACCGAGGCCCAGCACGTGGTCGCGACGGCGCCCGGCCACGCCCACGAGCTCGCGTGGGCCGAGCTCACGATCGCGTATCACCATCTCTTCTACACGTCGCGGCCGGCGGAGGCGCGCGAGTGGCTCGCACGCGCCCAGTCGCGCTTCGAGTCGCACGGCGAGCGTCGTGGCGTCATTCTCGCGCAGGCCGGGTCGGCGCGCCTCGGAATCCTCGAGCATGCCGCGCTGCCGGCGCGCGAGCGATTGCTCAGTCTGCTTCCCGACGCACAATCGCTGCCGCCCCACGACCGCTTCTACGTCCTGAACGCGCTCGCCGCGTCGTATTACTTCAACGAGGAAATCGAGGAAGCGATTCGCTATCTGTACGAGGCGCTCGAAGCGCTCAACGCGCCGGATCCATCGCCATTGCTGCCGACCGTAATGTCGAATTTGTCCGCGGCGCTGGTCACCGTCGGTGACTACGTTCCGGCCCGTGAGCTCGCGGAGAGTGCGCTCGCCGGCCTGACGCGCTTCAACAATTCTCAGCTTGTGCTTTTTGCGCGCTCCAACTTGGCGGAGGCGCTGGTCGGCCTGGGCGACCTCGAAGGTGCAACGGAGGTCATCGATACGATGGTGGCGGATCTCGCGGAGTCGCCTCGTCGCGCCGCGCAAAACAACTACATGTCCACGGCCACCGAGGTGTATGCCCGCGCCGGACGGCTCGACTCGGCGGCGCAGTGCCTCGCGACCGCGCAAGCCATCGCCAAGGAGTTTCCGGGCGGATTCAACGAAGTGAACGCCCTCTGGGCGGAAGCCGCACTCGCCGATGCGAGCGGACCGCCGGAGCGCGCGATCGCGACGCTGGAAGCGGCGACGACGGCGGCGGAGCGCTCGCAGCATCTGCCCGTCCTGTGCAAGACGCATGCGCTGCTTGCCGAGCGCTACGCTTCGTGCGGCGATTTCGAGCACGCGTACGCTCACATGCAGCGTCTGCTCATCGCGCAGACCCAGCGTCTGTCGCATCGCGCGAGCGCGAAGTACTACCTGCTGAGAACGGAGCACGAACTGCTGGACGCGCGCGAGGAGCGGGATCGCGCGCTCACCCAGCGGCTCGACACCGAGCGGCTCAATCAGGAGCTCGCCGCGCTGAATCTCGAGCTGTCGCTCAAGGTGAAGGAGATCGAGGCCTTGCAGCAGCGTCTTGCCGAGGAGGCCGTGCACGATCCGCTCACCCAGCTTTTCAACCGGCGCTACCTCGATTCGGTGATGCCCGGATTGATTGCGAGCGCCGAGCGCCGCGGCGCGCCGCTCGCGGTCGCGCTCGTCGACCTCGACCGCTTCAAGCGCATCAACGATCATCACGGCCATCCGGCGGGAGACGCGGTCCTGCGCGAGATCGGCCGCGTGTTCGGCAACTCGCTGCGTCCTTCCGACGTCGTCTGCCGGTACGGCGGCGAGGAATTCTGCATCGTGCTTCCGGATACGGACGTCGAAGGTGCGCGGGCCGCACTCAATGGTTTGTCGGCGCGGCTCAAGGGGCTGAACGTACCGTGGCGCGACAGTCGCCTGAACGGCTTCACGTTCTCCGCGGGCGTGGCCGTGCTGCCGCGGCACGGTCGCTACTTTCCAGAGCTGCTCGCGGCTGCCGATCGCACTCTGTATTCCGCCAAGGCCGCGGGTCGCGATCGCGTGATGGTCGCCGATCCGCCCTCGCCGGCTCCGGGCGCTTAGTTCGACACCGAAAGCTGCGACAAGCGCCGCAGCACTCGCCCACGCGGCACGTGCCGTGGGCGCTCGTTGTCGCGTGCTAGACTTCGCCGCTCTGCCGCGCGCCGTCTTCTTCGAAACGCGCGTTGTCGCCCGTCATGGCTGCCGCTGCGCCGAAGCACTTCCTCCAGTTCACCGATTTCTCGGCCGAGGAATTCGCCTACCTGTTCGAGCGCACGCGCTGGATCAAGGAGCGCTTCAAGCGCTACGAGCTTTATCAGCCGCTGCGCGACCGGACGCTGGCGATGGTGTTCGAGAAGGCGTCGACGCGCACGCGCGTCTCGTTCGAAGCGGGCATGAACCAGCTGGGCGGGATTGCGATCAACCTGAATCGCAGCGACACGCAGCTTGGGCGCGGCGAACCGATCGAGGACCTCGCGCGCGTCGTGTCGCGGATGGTCGACGTCGTCATGATTCGTACGTTCGAACAGTCGATCATCGACCGCTTCGCAGCGCATTCGCGGGTGCCGGTGATCAACGGACTCACGAACGAGTACCACCCATGCCAGATCCTCGCCGACATCTACACGTACGTCGAGCACCGCGGCTCGATCGCAGGGCGGACGGTGGCGTGGATCGGCGACTCGAACAACGTCTGCAATACGTGGCTGCAGGCCGCCGCGATTTTCGATTTCAACGTCCACGTGTCGACGCCGCCCGGCTACGAAGTCGAAACGGAGCGTGCGGGGATCTACGACGACAGTCATTTCGTGGCATTCGCGGATCCTGTCGTGGCGTGTCGCAATGCGGATCTCGTCACCACCGATGTGTGGACGAGCATGGGCTTCGAAGCCGAGAACGATGCGCGGCGCCGCGCATTCGAAAACTGGCGCGTCGATGCGCAGATGATGCGCGCGGCGAAAGCCGATGCGCTGTTCATGCATTGCCTGCCCGCGCACCGCGGCGAGGAAGTCACCGCGGACGTGATCGACGGCCCGCAAAGCGTCGTCTGGGATGAGGCGGAGAACCGCCTGCACGCTCAGAAGGCTCTTCTCGAGTACCTTGTATGCGGTCGCGTTTCGCCGTGATCGATAGCACCGAGCAGGCGGTTTCTGCGAACGCTAACGCGAGGCGCGGACCGGCGTTAAGCTCGCGACACGCGAGCGGTGTTCGCTCAAAGGGGTTGCACGCGTATGAGCTCTCTCACCAGATCCGGTACGCAATCGTTTCACATTGAAAATTGTTAGAGGTCATCCGATGATCGATCACACCGGCCTCAACGTCAGCGATATTGCAACGTCGAGGGCTTTCTACGTGGCCGCACTTGCTCCGCTCGGCTACCAGCCCCTGATGGACTTCGAGCAGTTCTGCGGTTTCGGCGTGCCGCCCAAGCCGGATTTCTGGATCGGCCAGGGAACGTCGAATCTGCCGCCGATCCACGTTGCGTTCCGAGCCGAGTCGCGCGACCAGGTGAACGAGTTCTACGCCGCCGCGATTGCGGCCGGCGGCCGCGACCACGGGCCGCCGGGACTCCGCCCGCAATATCATCCCAATTATTACGGCGCCTTCGTCCTCGATCCCGACGGACACAACATCGAGGCGGTCTGTCACGACCCGGCTCCATGACGCTTCGCCGTCGTTGCATCGCCGCGCAACTCGCTGCGATCCTGTTCGCGTCCCTGTCGCCGTCGCTCGCGGACGCGCAGTCCTGGCCCGACAAGCCGATTCGCTTCATCATGTCGGCACCCGCCGGCAGTTCCATCGACGTGCTCGGCCGCACGATCGCCGACAAGCTCAAGGACCGGCTCGGACAGCCGGTCGTGGTGGAGAACAAGCCCGCCGCCGGCGGGACGGTCGCAACGGCCGAAGTCGCGCGTGCGGCACCCGACGGTTACACGATGCTGCTCGGCTTCAACGGTCCGCTCGCGTTCGCACCACTCCTGCAAAAGCTACCGTACGACGTGCCGAAGGACTTGGCGCCGGTGATCATCACGTCGAGCCAGCCCAACGTGCTCGCGGTAACCGCCGCGCTTCCGGCAAAGACTGTTCAGGAGCTCGTCGCTTACGCGAAGGCGAACCCCGGCAAACTGAACTACGCTTCCGTCGGCAACGGCAGCTCCTCGCAGCTCACGATGGAGCTCTTCAAGTCGGTCGCGGGATTTGATGCCGTGCACGTCCCGTTCAACGGATCGCCACCCGCGGTCACGTCGATGGTCCAGGGCGATACGCAGATGCTGTTCGCGGTCATGCAACCACTGCAGGCACAAGTGCAGGCGGGGAAGCTGCGGGCACTGGCGGTCACGACCGCGAAGCGCTTTCCGCTTCTGCCCGAGCTGCCGACGATCGCGGAATCCGGCTACCCGGGGTTCGAAGTGCTGGCCTGGAACGGCGTGATGCTCCCCGCCGCGACACCGAAGCCCATCGTCGCGCGCTTGAACGCCGAGATCAACGCGATCCTCAAGGATCCCGACGTCGTCCAGAAGATGCACGCGCAGGGTTTCGACCTGATCGGCGGCAAGCCCGAGGATTTCCGCGCGCTGATCGCGGGTGAAACCGCGAAATGGCAGCCGGTGATCAAACGCGTCGGACTCAAAATCGACTGACACGCGAGCCGCGCGCAATACGCGACGCTAATGCTTGCTGGCGTCGTCCTTCATCCCGATAAGCGGCGAGTCCGCGCTCGGCTGCAGAAGTCCGGTCTTCGCGTAGGTCATGAGCTTATCGCGCGTATCCGCGATATCGAGATCGCGCATCGTGAGCTGGCCGATGCGATCCTGCGGCGTGAACGAGGACGCACCCTTCTCCATCGTCAGCCGTTCGGGCTTGTAGGTGAGGTTCGGGCTCGTCGTGTCGAGGATCGAGTAGTCGTTCCCGCGGCGCAGCTCGAGCGTCACTTCGCCGGTGACCGGACGCGCCACCCAGCGTTGCGCGGTCTCGCGGAGCATCATCGCCTGCGAGTCGAACCAGCGCCCCTGATAGAGCAGCCTTCCCAGCCGGCGGCCATGATCGCGGTATTGCTCGATCGTGTCCTCGTTGTGAATGCCCGTGATCAGGCGTTCGTAGGCGATGTGCAGGAGCGCCATCCCCGGGGCCTCATAGATGCCGCGGCTTTTGGCTTCGATGATGCGGTTCTCGATCTGATCGCTCATGCCGAGGCCGTGGCGGCCGCCGATCGCATTGGCTTCCAGGGTCAGCGCGACCTCGTCGGCGAAGGTCCTGCCGTTGAGCGCGACCGGCCTTCCCTCTTCGAAGCGCACGGTGACGATTTCGGGTTTTATCGCAACGTCCTCGCGCCAGAACGCCACCCCCATGATCGGCGAGACGATCCGGATGCCGTGATTCAGGAACTCCAAATCCTTCGCTTCGTGCGTCGCTCCCAGGAGATTTGAATCGGTCGAGTACGCCTTCTCGGCGCTCATCTTGTAGTCGAAACCGGCGCGGTGCAGGTAATCGGACATCTCCTTGCGTCCGCCAAGCTCGTCGATGAAGTGCTGATCGAGCCACGGCTTGTAGATGCGCAGGCTGGGGTTCGCGAGCAGGCCGTACCGGTAGAAGCGCTCGATATCGTTGCCCTTGAACGTGCTACCGTCGCCCCAGACATGGACATCGTCGTCGCGCATGGCGATCACCAGCATCGTTCCGGTAACGGCGCGGCCGAGCGGCGTCGTGTTGAAGTAGGTCAATCCGCCGGTCGAGATGTGGAAGGCGCCGGCTTGCAGCGCGGCGATGCCTTCCGCCACCAGCGCTGCGCGGCAATCGATGAGCTTTGCGGCTTCCGCCCCATACTTGAGCGCGCGGCGCGGAATGTCGTCGTAGTCCGGCTCGTCCGGCTGGCCGAGATTGGCGGTGTACGCAAAGGGAATCGCGCCTCGCGCGCGCATCCAATGGAGCGCAGCGCTCGTGTCGAGTCCGCCGGAGAATGCGATGCCGACCTTCTGGCCGACCGGCAGTTCCTGCAGAATGTGCGCCATGGGTGGGGCGTTCGTTTGGATGAAAAGTCCTGCATTCTAGTATGGTGAATCCACAATCTACCGCGCAACGCTCACCAGTCCGAGCTCGGGCGGTGTCAACCCTGGACACGAGTGAAATTCTCGCCGTCCTTCCGCGGAGAAAATCGATGGGTTCATCCCGGCGATTTTCCTCTGATCAGCCTCTCGAATGTCGGACTGCGTTGTGATTCTTCCGCAGGGCTCGCGGCGGTCCGCTCGCGAGCCCTGGAATCTCATCTACACCTGACATGCCGGAGTTGCCCGACGTCACCATGTACCGAGAGGCGCTCGAAGGTCGCGTCGTCGGTGCGACGCTTAAGCGTCTCGAGCTTCGCAATCCGTTCCTGCTCCGAAGCGTCGAGCCCGGCGTCGCCGAGGTGGAAGGCAAGCGCGTCGTCGGCATCGAGCGCATCGGCAAGCGCATCGTGTTCGCGCTCGAGAGCGAGCTTTTCATCGTCGTGCACCTGATGATTGCCGGACGATTGCGTTGGCTCGCCGACGCTGCGAAGCCGCCCGGGAGGATCACCCTCGCCCTGTTCGTTTTCGACCGCGGCAGGCTCGCCTTCACTGAAGCGGGAAGCAAACGGCGCGCATCGCTGCACATCGTGCGCGGCCGCGATGCGCTCGCGCAGTTCGATCCGGGCGGCATCGACGTCCTGGATATCGATCTCGCGAGGTTCGCGTCGCGGCTTTTGGCCGAGAACCATACGCTCAAGCGCGCGCTCACCGATCCTCGCCTGTTCTCCGGCATCGGCAACGCGTACTCCGACGAGATCCTGCATCGCGCGAAACTATCGCCGATCGCGCACACGCAAAGGCTCACGCCCGAGGCGATCGCCCAGCTCTACACCGCGACGCGCGAGGTGCTCAAGGAATGGATCGTCCGCCTGCGCACCGAGGCGGCCGGCGGCTTCCCCGAGAACGTTACCGCGTTTCGGCCGGAGATGGCCGTGCACGGGAAGTTCGGGAAGCCGTGTCCCGTGTGCGGCACGAAGATCCAGCGGATCGTCTATGCGGAAAACGAGTGCAACTACTGCGCGCGCTGCCAGACCGGCGGCAAGCTCCTCGCGGACCGATCGCTTTCACGTCTCCTGCATGCGAGCTGGCCGCGCTCGATCGATGCGCTCGAGTGACCCGGAAGCCCGGAAACGTGGCAAGGAGGCCGAAAAGATCGCCGGCGTCTGAAAAGACCGCTACGACCAGACGAACGCGAGTTTCTGAGGCCGTGAATTGTGGCTCACCAGCACATGCCGGGTCTTGACCTCGCCGTCGTGCTCGAGGTCGATCGTGTACTCGCCGTCCGGCAGGTTTACGAGGAACATGGGCCCTTGCCCCGGAAGATCGAGGACGACGCGCCCGGCGCGATCCGCAATGCGAATCGCCACGTCCACGACGAACTCCTCGTTGCCATTGTTGATTCGAACGAACTGCAACTCCACGGGAAAGCGAGGTGCCTGGGCACGCATCTCATCGGCCTCCTCCTTGCCGATGCCGCCGTTCATGTAGCTCACATCGCCGCGCGATTCGATCGCCGACCACGCGGGCGCCGCGGCCAGCGCCGCCATGGCCACGAAGAGCGGAACCGCAAAACATTTGATCATCGACGTCTCCTCCAGGCATGCGCGGGACGCGCACCCCGGGTAACGTCGATACGTTAGAGAACGCGGCGAACGGCCGCTATCGGCGAACCGCGACGGGCGTTATCGGAAACGCGCTGACAGCGATGTATTCGTCGCCGCACGGCCCTTCCCACGCGGTCGGTTTGTCAGCCGCGCACGCCTCTTTTAGAAGCCGACGCGAGCGCGGCGGCCGCAAAGCTTGCGGGCGTCGAGATCCTCCGCCACCAGGTGATCGCGTCCGGCGAGCTGCGCGGTGCCGAACGCATCGAGCAGGAGCTTGCGCATGTCGCGCGGCGGCACCGAAACGAGGCGCTCGATGACTGCTTCCGACGGCTCGGGCGGGAACGGCCAGCGGTGCGCCTCGAGAATCTCGTGATAGACAGCCAGCGCGATCTTGCGCGAACCTTCCGCGTCGGGCCGGTCGATCGCATACACGTTCATCCGATTGAGGATCGGCTCGGGAATCGGCGACTCGTCGTTGGCCGTCGCGATCCAGAGGATGTGCGAAGCGTCCATGTCGACGTCGATGAATTCGTCCTTGAAGTGCGACGCCGTGTCGGGCTCCAGGAGCCCGTAGAGCGCTCCCATCGGGTCGTAGCGCGCGTCGCCGCCCGCCTTGTCCACCTCGTCGAGCACGAGCACGGGATTGGCGTAATCGCCCTCGATCAGCGTCTGCGCCACCTTGCCCGGACGCGCGTTGTGCCATTGGGCGGAGGCGCCGGTCAGTACCCAGCCCGCGGTGAGCGAGCTCATCGAGACGAACTCGAAACCGGTCGAAAGCACCTGGGCGAGGCGCTTCGCGAAATACGTCTTTCCCAGTCCCGGCTCGCCCAGAAGCAGCAGCGGCGTGAACTGCACCGCTTCATTGCCGGCGACGGCGAGGGCAAGGTACTTCCTCAGGTCGTCGATCACCTCGGAGAAATTCGGGGAGGCCTCGTAGAGCGCGTCGACCGCGGCAGCGGTCGACGGCTTGATGATGAACCGCGATCCGCCCAGCACGCGCATCCGGTCGTACCAGCTTTTGAGGCCCTCGTTCCGCCGGGCGGCGCCATCTTCGAGCGCACGATCCACTTCGGCTACCGAATAAATCGGCTGCAGGTCGGCGAGCGGAATGACGGGATCCATAAGGGGTTTCCACCTCCGTAACGAATCCTATGCATCAACCATGCCAAAATGCGGCCGACGGCGCAAGCGCGCAAGGCTGCAGGACACGGTCGGCGCCCGCAATTTTTGCGTCGGCGCCACACGCCGAAGCGCGCACCACGTCAGCGCAGCTTTCGTGGCACTGCACCAACACGCGGCGCGTTGTCGCGGCGCCGCGATTCTGGAAGAAGGTCCCTATGCCATCGTTCGATATCGTGTCGGAGGTCAACCAGGTCGAGGTGCGCAACGCGCTCGACCAGGCCAACAAGGAGATTTCGACCCGCTTCGACTTCAAGGGCTCGGATGCGCGGGTCGAGCAGGCGGAGAAGTCGCTTACGCTCTACGCCGACGACGACTTCAAGCTGAAACAGGTGACCGATGTCCTGATCGGCAAACTGACAAAACGGCAGGTCGACATCCGCGCGCTGGAGTACGGCGCGATCGAGAAGATCTCGGGCAACAAGGTGAAGCAGGTCGTGACCGTGCGTGCGGGCGTCGACCAGGATCGCGCGAAGAAAATCGTGCGCACGCTGAAGGACAGCAAGCTCAAGGTGCAGGCGTCGATCCAGGGCGACGCGGTCCGCGTCTCCGGCGCGAAGAAGGACGAGCTGCAGAATGCGATCGCCCTCGTGCGGAAGACCGTCACCGACTACCCGCTGCAGTATCGGAACTTTCGCGACTGACGCCCCGCGTCGTCAGGACGGCAACCCGTAGACTTGTCGCCGCGAACCCGGACACTCCCAAACTGTAAACGCCCATCGTGGAGCGCCTGACGCGGAGCTGGATCCTGTGGATCATGCTGGCGCTCGGCGTGGCCGGCATGGTGCATTGGATGCTCTACGAGCGCCGGGTAGGTCACGCCTCGGGCATGCTGGCGGAGTCGCCGCCCACGATGGCGATCGGTTCCGATGCGCCGCCCTGGATCGACGTCCACGGCTTTCGCTATCGTCCGCTCGGCCGGATATCGGGGCGTGTCGTCGTCGTGTCGCGCAAGAACTACTCGCTTGGCGAGTTCGCGTCGTTCGCGCCGACCGATCTCGCGATCGTGTGGGGACCGCTCTCCGACCCCGACAACTATTCGCAGTTCAATTTCGACCAGCGAGGCTCGCCGCTGAGCGCGCGTTTCGTCGTGCCCGAGCTCAAGTCGGGCACGGACTACTCTCGGCAACCCATTGGCGAAGTGCGGGCGTTCCTGCTCGCGAACCTCACGCACGTCCACACGATTCCCGCCGATCCTGCCATCGCGTCGAAGCTCGCCGGCATCCGTCCGGGCCAGGTCATCAGGTTCTCCGGACTCCTGGTCGACGTCATGAGTCCCGCCAACGTGCGGTACACGAGCTCGCTCGCACTCCACGACTACAATTGCGAGATCGCCTGGATCGACGAACTCGAGCTCGGCGCGTGACCATCGCGGGAGTCCGCGCGATGCCAAGGGACGTGCGTGGGGAATTAGGGTGGGGCCCGGACGGCGTGCTCGAAAAACGGCGCAGCTAAGCGAGATCCGCAACCAGCGCCGCGCGTGCTGCCTCCGGCACCGATGGGATCCGCGCTTGGTAATCGGGATGATCGATGCCCATCCCGAGCGCATGGCCCCGCCTCAGGGCCTCGACCATCACCGGCGTGAGCTCGAAGCGCAGAAAGTGGACAGCCGAGGTCTTCGCGGCGGTCTCCCGATCGAGGTCCTCATCGGCGATGGCGAACACCTTGGGCTCGCCCTCGACTTCGATCCACACGCTGCGCTCGATGCCCTTGAGCCGTGCGAGCGCGTGCCGGCGCTCGTCGACATCGTCGTATTCGATCAACATCGTCGCCTTGAAATTGGCGCCGTCGGGGATCAGAGGATTGTAGGCGTCGAGCTCGTCCTTAATACCCGCCTCTTCGAACGTCTTCTCGATGCGCAGCATCTCCTGGATCTGGTAGCGGATCGTGAGCTCGTCCTCGAAGATCAGCGTCACGTGATCACCCAGGTGGACGGTGCGGAGCTTCTTGTGCGCGAGCACCCCCGCGCGGAACTGCGGGCGCGCTTTGGCGTACGCCTCGAGCGTCATCAGGCTGTCGCGGGCAATCTGCGCCATGGTGGATACGAAACGCCGCTCAATCGAGTCCGTAGGCGATGCGCACGAGCGTGAGCGGATGCGCCTTGCGCGCGCGGGAATTCGGGTGCTGCGCATCGACTCCCTGCAGGATTCGCCGTCCGGCGATCGGGCAATCGGAGCTCACGTAATCGGGCTCGCCGTCGCCCATGCGCTGGAACACCGGCTTGCCGATCCTCATCGATGTCGCATAGAACTCGCGCTTGATGCCCCAGGTGCCGTCGTGACCGGCGCAGCGCTCGACCGTGTTGACGGTCGTTTCCGGTATCCACTCGAGCACCTCGCGCGTTTTCTGTCCGACGTTCTGCACGCGTGCATGGCACGGGATGTGATAACTGATGCGGCCAAGCGGGCGCTTGAAATCGCGTCGCAACAGGCCGTCCTTGTCCCGCAGCACGAGATATTCGAACGGATCGAACATCGCGTCCGCGACCGCCTGCACATCCTGATCCTCAGGGAACAGGAGCGGCAATTCCTGCTTGAACATGAGCGTGCATGACGGTACCGGGGTGACGATTGCGTAACCCGCGCGCGCCAGCGGCGCAAGCACCGGAAGGTTGACGCGCTTCAGCTCCTCGACCCGCTCGAGATCCCCAAGCTCGAGCTTCGGCATGCCGCAGCACACCTCGTCGGCGGCGAGCGTGTAGGGAATCTCGTTGTGCTCGAGGATCGCGGTGAGGTCTTTAAGGATTCCGGGCTCGTTGTAATTCGCGTAGCAGGTGGCGAAGATCGCGACCTTGCCCGGCGTGCGCTGGCCGTTACACACCGGCCACGCAAGCGATGCTGGCGCATCGTCCCGGAAAGGCTCCGGCGCATAACGCGGCAGGCGCGCGGCCGCGGCGATGCCGAGCGTCTTCTCCATGACCGCACGCGCCGCCGGCGTCTGATTGAGCTTGTTCACGAACTCGACCACCACCGGGATCGTGGCGAGCTTTCCGAGCCTGTCCGTGCTGGTCAGCATCCGATCGCGAAGCGACGTGCCGCCGTCGCGGAACTTCTTCGCCTTCGCCCGCAGCATGAGATGCGGGAAATCCACGTTCCACGGATGCGGCGGAACGTACGGGCACTTGGTCATGTAACACAGGTCGCAGAGATAACACTGGTCGACGACCTTCCCGTAGTCCGATTTCGCGACGCCGTCGACCTCCATCGTCTTGCTCTCGTCGACGAGATCGAAGAGCGTCGGGAAAGCTCCGCACAGCGACACGCAGCGCCGGCATCCGTGGCAGATCTCGAAGATCCGCTCCATCTCCTTGTACAGAGCCGCCTCGTCGTAAAACTCCGGATTGCGCCAATCGAGCGGGTGGCGGATGGGGGCTTCGAGGGACCCTTCGCGGGTGGTCATAGCAGCGACTGAGGCAAGGCGGCGGCAATACGGGTAATTGCGTCACGACGGCAGGTCCGGCGCGACCGACGAGGTACATTCCGTCGTGACGCAATTACCGAGCGTCAAGCGTCGCGTTCGTTCAAGGCATCCTCGTGAAAACGAAAGCTGCGTTCGCGGACGCGACGCTTCAATACGGGTGACGGTTGAGCGTCGTGTTCGCGATCACGGGTTCAAAGCCGCGCGGAAGCGTCGTTCGGAACACGACGCTCCAACGCGAGGCCCTCGTCCTAGTCCTGCAACGCATCCAAAGCCTTCTGGAAGCGATTCGCGTGCGACCGCTCCGCCTTCGCGAGCGTCTCGAACCAGTCCGCGATCTCGTCGAAGCCCTCGCTGCGCGCGGCCTTGGCCATTCCCGGATACATGTCGGTGTACTCGTGGGTCTCGCCGGCAATCGCTGCCTTCAGGTTCTCGCGACTCGAGCCGATCGGAAGATCCGTGGCCGGATCGCCGACCGCAGACAGATAGTCGAGGTGACCATGCGCGTGGCCGGTCTCGCCTTCGGCCGTCGAGCGGAAGATTGCCGAAACGTCGTTCTGGCCTTCCACATCCGCCTTGTTCGCGAAATACAGATACCGCCGATTCGCCTGGGATTCGCCGGCGAAGGCGTACTTCAGATTCTCGTGCGTTTTCGTGCCTTTAAGCGGTTTCATCGGAATACCTCCTTTAAAACAATGCGTCGTCCTCAATCGAAGGAGGGCAAAGCGCTCCGCGCGGATAACTGATGCGCCGCACGCCGCAGTCATTGTGGCGCACCGCACGGGCCAGGTCTAATTGGCTCTAAATATGCTGGCGATAACTTGAGGCTATCCGACCCGACGAGCCGAAGCAGGTGACGGGACTAGTCGATCCGCGCGTACGCCGGCAAGGTCAGGAATTCGACGAACTTGTCGCTGTCGACAAGCTCCCTGAAGATCTGCGCCCCCTCGTCGTAGCGGCCCTCTCCGAACGCGGGCCCGAGGTACTCGCGGATCTTCGTCATCTCTTCCGGAATCATCGCGGCGACCAACTCGCGCGTCACCTTGCGACCGTCATCGAGCTTGCCTTTCGGCGAACGCATCCATTGCCAGACCTGCGAGCGCGAGATCTCGGCCGTCGCCGCATCTTCCATCAGATTGAAGATCGGCACCGCGCCCTGCCCTGCGAGCCATGCGCCGATGTACTGGATTGCGACGTTGATGTTGAGCCGCAGCCCCTTTTCCGTGATCGGGTGCTCGGGTTCGAACTTCACGAGATCCGGCGCGCCGACCTTCACGTCGTCGCGCTTCTTGAGCGCGATCTGGTTGGGCGTCGGCATCAGGCGGTCGAACGCTTCCTTCGCGACCGGCACGAGCCCCGGATGTGCGACCCACGTCCCGTCATGGCCGTAGGTCGCCTCGCGCTCCTTGTCCGCCTTGACACGGGCGAATGCCTCGCTGTTCGCCTTTTCGTCGTTCTTGACCGGAATCTGCGCCGCCATGCCGCCCATCGCATGGATGTTGCGGCGATGACACGTCTTGATCAGAAGCTCGGCGTAGCTCTTCATGAAATGCGTCGTCATCGTGACGAGCGCGCGGTCCGCGAGGCAGAAATTGTGGTTGCTGCGGAATTTCTTGATGCAGCTGAAGATGTAGTCCCAGCGGCCCGCGTTGAGTCCCGCCGAGTGCTCACGCAGCTCGTAAAGGATCTCGTCCATCTCGAACGCCGCGAGGATCGTCTCGATCAGCACCGTCGCCTTGATCGTGCCGCGCGGGATGCGCAGATCGTCTTCCGCCATCACGAAGATGTCGTTCCACAGGCGCGCTTCGAGATGGCTCTCGAGCTTCGGCAAGTAGAAGTACGGCGCGGAGCCGCGCGCCGTCAGCTCCTTGGCGTTGTGGAAGAAGTAGAGGCCGAAGTCGAAGATCCCGCCGCTCACCTGCGCTCCGTCGATCTTCACGTGCTTCTCGGGAAGATGCCAGCCGCGCGGGCGCACGAACAGCACCGCGATTTTCTCGTTGAGCTTGTATTGCTTGCCTTCAGGGGACACGAAGTCGATGCGGCGCCGGATCGCGTCGCGCAGGTTGAGGTGGCCCTGGACGTTGTTGTCCCACTTCGGCGTGTTCGCGTCCTCGAAGTCAGCCATGAACACGTTGGCGCCGGAGTTGAGTGCGTTGATGATCATCTTGCGATCGACCGGGCCCGTGATCTCGACGCGGCGATCCTGGATGTCGTCCTTGATCGGCGCGCAGGTCCAGTCCGCCTCGCGTACGGAGCGGGTCTCGGCAAGAAAATCGGGCAGCCTGCCGGCGTCGAACTCAGCCTGGCGCACCGCGCGGCGGGCGAGGAGCTCTGCTCGCCGATCGCCGAACGCGCGCTGCAACCGCGCGACGAATGCCATCGCCTCGGGCGTCAGGATTTCCGCATACTCGGGGGTGACGCGCCCGGCAATCTCGATGCCGGGTCCGTAGTTCGCTTGAGGCATGGAGTTCCCCGTCGAGGGCGGGCGCTTCGAGTCCCGCGCTTGAACCGCGATTTAAAACGCGGATTTTACCGGCCGGCGTGCGCTCCGGCACCCCGGTGCGCAACCAGAAAAGATGCGGCGGGCGAGTGCCCGCCGCGGACACTTGTGCCTACGCTGCCATCGACGCTGCGCGCGCGCCCACTTGCGGGATCGACAAATAGGCTTGGGCAATCGCGCGATTGACGGCGTTCACCACCGCCTTCAGCGTCGCGGTCACGATATTCGGATCAAGCCCGACGCCGTACACCGTGCGCTCGGCCCCGATGCGCAGTTGCACGTACGCGACCGCAGTCGCATCCTCGCCCGCGCCGACCGCGTGCTCGTGATAGTTCTGCACGTGGATATCCATGCCGCCGGCTCCGCGCAGCGCGTGGACGAATGCGTCGACCGGTCCGTTGCCCGCGCCGGAAAGCGCCCATTCGCGCTCCCCGACCATGAGCCGCGCGGCGAGATGCTCGACACGGCCGTCGTCGGCGTTGTGCTGGGCGCGATGATCCACATAGCGAAGCGGCATATCGACCGACGCGTATTCGCGGTCGAACAGCGCCCGGATCTCGGGCGCCGACAGTTCTTTGCCGGTCGCATCGGCGACACGCTGGATCACCTGGCTGAACTCGATCTGCAGCAACCGCGGCAGCGACAGCCCGTAGTCTCGCTCGAGCAGGTACGCCACGCCGCCCTTGCCGGACTGGCTGTTGACGCGGATCACCGCGTCGTAAGTCCGTCCGACGTCCGCGGGATCGATCGGCAAATAGGGTACGTCCCACGCGGTTTCGCCCTCCGATTGCAGACGCGTGTGCTCGGCCAAGCCCTTCTTGATCGCATCCTGGTGCGAGCCCGAGAAGGCGGTGAACACCAGATCGCCGCCGTAGGGGTGGCGCGGATGCACCGGCAATTGATTCACGTACTCGACGGTGCGGATGATGCGATTGATGTCCGAGAAATCGATTCCCGGGTCGACGCCTTGCGTGAGCAGATTGAGGCCCAGCGTGACGAGGCACACGTTGCCGGTGCGCTCGCCGTTGCCGAAGAGGCAGCCTTCGACGCGCTCTGCGCCCGCCATCTGCGCGAGCTCGGCCGCAGCGACGCCGCAGCCACGATCGTTATGCGGGTGCACGGAGAGGACGATGCCTTCTCGCCGCTCGAGATTGCGGCTCATCCACTCGATCTGGTCGGCGTAGACGTTTGGCGTCGCGAGTTCGACCGTCGCGGGGAGATTGATGATCGCCCGGTGCTCCGGTGTCGGCTGCCACACCGCCGTCACCGCGTCGCAAATGTCGCGCGCGAAATCGAGTTCGGTCGCCGTGAAGCTCTCGGGCGAATACTGGAACGTCCATTCCGTCGCCGGATATTGCTCCGCAAGGTCGCGAATCAGCTTCGCGCCACTGACGGCGATGTCGATGATGCCGGCGCGATCCATGTTGAAGACCACGCGTCGCTGCGTCGTCGATGTCGAGTTGTAGAGGTGCACGATCGCGCGCTTGACGCCGACGAGCGCTTCGAACGTCTTCCGGATCAGCGGCTCGCGTGACTGCGTGAGCACTTGCACGGTGACGTCGTCGGGAATCAGTTTCTCGTCGATCAGCTTGCGGACGAAGTCGTACTCGGTCTGCGACGCCGCCGGGAAACCGATTTCGATTTCCTGGTATCCCATGTCGCAGAGCAGCCGGAACATCCGGAGCTTGCGCTCCGCGTCCATCGGCTCGATCAGCGCCTGGTTGCCGTCGCGCAGATCCACGCTGCACCACATGGGCGCGCGGTCGATCGCGCGCGACGGCCACTGTCGGTCGGGAAGGTCGACCGGCGCAAACGGTCGGTATTTGCGATGGGATTCGGTTTGCATGTCAAAGCTCCGCTTCGATCAGATGCTCTTCAAGGTCGCGTTCGATGAGGATCCCCATCCGGTTTTTCGGATGGGCACGGTACGGCTCGATTGAAGGGGTATGGGTTATCTGCGCGCGAGGCGCAGCAGCAGCAGGCCGGCAAGAAGGAGCGCGCCCGCGGACGAAGGTCCGGGGCGAAGGCTCGTAACGGCGTGGAAAGCGCTGCTCATAGAGGCGACGATAGCTTAGTTTTCAGGCGGTTGCAAGTAGACGGGCTCCAGGGGCCGCGAGGCAACGCCCGCGCCCCTGCGGAAAAATCACAACGCAGACGGGCGTTCGAGAAGCGCAGTTAGATGAAAATCGCCGGGATGAACCCGTCGATTTTCTTCAGTCAGGACAAAAGCAAGCGCGCGGCAGACCTCGACCGCGGATCGACAAGCTCGAGAGGGCAGTGAGGCCCCGCGGGGCGATGGTCGTCTCCCTTCTCGCCGTAGAAAAATGCCGGGCTTGCGCCGACATTTTTCATTTCTCTAGGGGTTCTCGAGCGCCCGTCCGCGTCGTGATTTTGTCCGCGAAGGCTCGCGGCGGTCCACTCGCGAGCCTGGATGCTCGTTTACCCCTACAATTCAGGCGCCATGGAAGCCGGCACCCCGCCCGCGGCACGCGCGGTCGCTTCGTCGTCGAACGGCATCTCACGCTCCCCGGTTCCCGAACCTCCCGCGCTCGCGCTGTTCACGGTCGCGTTCCTCGGCGCTGCGGCACTCGCGCTCTTCTGGCGTCAGGATGCGAACTGGGACCTGCTCAATTATCACTACTACAACGCGTGGGCGTTGCTCAACGGTCGCCTCGGCATCGATATCGCGCCCGCGCAGCTGCAGAGCTTCCACAATCCGCTGCTCGACGTTCCGATGTACGTGATGGCGGCCGCCCGCTGGCCGCCGCGTGTCATCGCGATCGTGCTCTGCCTGCCGACCGCGATCGGCGTGTTCTTTCTGACCCGCATCGTCTTCATGCTGTTCCGCGACCTGCCACGCGAGATTTTCCCGATCGCGATCGCCGCCGCGCTCGCAATCGGACTGACCGGTGTCAACAGCATCACGCTCAACGCCTCGACGATGAACGAGTGGCCGGGTGCCGGCTTCGCGCTTTGCGCGCTGTGGCTTTTGCTCCGAAACGCTGCTTCCGACGCGATTCCCACACGCGTCCTCGTCCTTGCCGGCCTGCTGATCGGCGTCGCGAGCGGCCTCAAGCTCACCGCCGCGACTTACGCGGTGGGATTGCTCGCCGCGATCGTCTTACGCAGCCGACCCCGGCGCGCGATCTTCGAAGGACTGGGGTTCGGTCTGCCGGTGCTCGCCGGTGTCGCGCTCGCTTCCGGTTATTGGATGGTTCTGCTCGAGACGCGCTTCGGCAATCCACTGTTCCCATACTTCAACCAGTGGTTCCATTCGCCGCTCCTTCCTGCGGAACCGGTGCTTCTGCGAGCTTACGGTCCGCATACGCTCCTCGGTTGGCTCGCGTTTCCTTTCGAAATCGGATTCCGTACGCGCGGCTTCGTCACCGAAGCCCTCCACCGCGACTTTCGCTTTCCGGCGCTCTATTTGCTAGCGCTCGCTGCGCTGGTTGCGATAGCGCTCGAGCGGGCGAGAGCTCGTGGTGCGCCGAACGAATCGCTCGAAGACACGGGCGCCCAGTGGCGGTTTGCGACGATATTCTTCGTCGCATCGTTCGTCGTGTGGACGGCGCTCCATTCGGTATATCGCTATCTGCTACCTCTGGAGCTCCTGACCGGCGCAATGATCGTGCGGCTTCTGTGGAAACTCGTGCCTGCGAAGGCGGCCGGCATCTCGATCATCCTCATCGCCGCCGCGCTGATCGTCACGACCAAGTATCCGCATTGGGGACGTGTCGAGTTCGGAGACCACTTTGTCGACGTCCAAGCGCCTCCTGTCGACCCGAACGCGCTCGTCGTCGTCGCTGGTGACGAGCCGATGTCCTATGTGCTTCCGGCGTTCCCTTCGGACGCGCGTTTCGTCGGAGTCGATAACAACCTGGTGCGCGCAGACCTCCCGAGTGGCCTGCTCAATCGGGCGATCGCTGCGATCCGGACGCATCAGGGACCGCGCTATGCGCTCGTCTTCCCCGGCACGGATCGCGTTCCGCTGCTCGAGCCATACGGCATCGAGCTAGTTCCCGGGAGTTGCGCTCCGGTGCGGACGAATCTCACCAAGGACGCTCTTGCCTTGTGTCGCATCGAAAATATCGATACGACGCGCCGATAGCGGACGAGCCCCGCGATGCAGGTCGCTGCAGGCGGGCACCTGCACTTTGATGCGGTGGTGATCAACAAGACGACACTGCACGTCGTAGTAGACTTGCGCCGCCCGCCAAATCCCGGCTGACGATGTCCAACGATCACGAGCTCGCCATACCGACGCATCCGGCACGGCCCTCGCCCGTCGATGCGTCCGCCTCGGGCGCCGAGACGCTCGCAATCGACCCGGGGCTCGCCGTTTCGATCATCCGCGTCGAGGAAGTCGCGGACGCGGAGTTCTACGTCGGTGCGCTGTTTCGTGATCGCTTTCGCGGTGATCCACCCGACTATCCGCGCCATTTCGTCGCGCTCTACAAGGCCACGCCGAACTGCTTTCTGACCCTCGGCTACATTCACTTCACGGTCTTCGAGGATGTCTGCCTCTGCGGCGGATTGATCGAGGACCGACGAGTGCTGATGCGCATGCCTGCCGCCGAACAGAACCGGATCAAGGCGGCAGGCGGCGTCGTGGCCGTGATGTTCCATCAGACGCTGCCGCGTATGCGGCATCTGCCTGCCGTATGGGCGCAAGCCGGCGAAAGCGACGTGCGCGAGCGGTTTCTCGACGCCGGGTTTGCGCCCCTCGACGATTCTTTCATTTTGGTGAAGTGGAATCGCGACTTGCCGGCAAGCGAGCGCGAACAGCGCATTGCCCGCATCAAGGCACTCGGTCCGTTCTGATTCGACGCGCCGGCATTCGCATGAAATCGCTCACGCTCGACTCGCCCCAGCTCGGCGAGCACGTCTGGCACAGCATGACCGCCGATCCCGGGATCGCGACGGAGAGCCGAGCGCATCGCGAGCGCATCGAGGCGGCGGTCCACAGGTATGCTCCGGACCTCGATTGGTCCCGTGCGCGGATACTCGAGGTCGGCGCGTATCGTCATTTCACCGGACACGTGATCGCAGCCGAGCGTAGATCGCAGTACTACGTCACTGACATCTCCGCGGCTGCACTGCGCGACGGCGCGAGGCAGGCCGAAGCGACGGGCATTCCGGCGCGCGCGACGCGGGTGGTCGCCGACTTCCACGATCTTCCGTTCGCGACCGGCTATTTCGACGCGGTTTTGGTGGTCGCATCGGTGCATCACACACGTCGACCGGAGCAGGTATTGCGCGAGATGCTGCGCGTACTCAAGCCGGGCGGCCTGCTCGTGCTCGCCAACGAGCCCTGTGCGCGGGCACTCTGCTTTCATGCGTTCGCGTCCAACCGCGTGGAGAGCATGACGGCGTTCGAGAAGGCGCTGCACGACGCGGGACTGTTGCCGACGCTGTCGTCGCCGTTCTGGGGCGCGCGGCCCGAGCATCTGTTCGGCATGATCGAGAACGATCGCATTCCGCTGTCGCTTTACACGGAAGTCTTCACGGAGTCAGGGAGCGTGCTCGAACGGACGCTTGCGATGCATTCGCTGGTGGGATCGCTCGAGCGGACGTTGATGAAGATCGACGCGAAGGGCGCGCGCCTTCGGGCGGAGATCCGCGACCTGCTCCGGGGAGCAGTCGGGCGCGCCGCGTCACTCTACAGCGAGACCGAGCGCCTTCTAGGCTACCGCCTGCCTACCGAGTGCGAGATCCATGGGCTCGCGCAGCGCGCCGCGTCGCTCCTCGAGCAGCGGCGCATGTATCCGAACGACGATGAATGGCAGGCGGAGCTCTTCGGCGCAGCATTGAACGCGGTCGTTCGAAAACGCGCTGCCGATGTTCCCGTGGCCGAAACGCCATTCCGCCGCGACATGCACATCGAGGCCGACGGACTCGTGCGCGAGCGCGCCGACGCGAGCACGCCGGCCGCCGGGCTCGCGCAGCCACTGCTGCCCGAGATCCATGCCTGTCGGGATGGCGCCGAGCTCGAGCCATGGTTTCCACGGGAAGACTGGCTCTGGGTCCACACCGACAATAAGAACCTCGTCAACCTCAAGGCGCAATCGGTGATCGAAGTGGCGCCCCGGGCGGAGCGCACGCTGCTGCTTGTTCGCTACTTTGCCGTCGTCGACAACAGTCCGCCCTATTACGTTCGCTTCTGGGCCGCGGGACAGCTTCTCGACGAGCAGCTGATCGTGCTCAACGAGTCGCGACTCGTACGTGCCTGGCTGCCCGAGGCGGCTGCGCGAATCTCCGTCGAACTGGAGACGATCGACGGATCGCCGATGGACGCGCCGTGGCGCGTGCGGATCGGCGTGTTTCAGATGCTGGAGTAGACGAGTTTCCAGGGCCGCGAGGCAACGCTCGCGACCCATGCGGAAAAATCACAACACCGACGGGCATTCGAGGAGCCCGGATAGATGAAAATCGCCGGGGTGACTTCGGACGCTTCGAATCCGACGACGATTCCCGGGTCGAGGCGGTCACGTCTCGCACGGTGGATCCCGCTCGCCATCGTGGTCGTTGTCTACCTGATCGTGGCGACACAGCAGATCACGTTGCCGGGTATCTACATGGACGCGGTGAATCCGGATTATCTCGTCGTGCGCCTGTTGCACGACCGGACGGAGCCGATCACCGCATGGCTCTTGCCGGGCAACTATCTTGCAGAGCGAGCGCCCGTGCTGATTTCGCTCTATCACGGCTCGCAGCAGGTCTGGCTCGGGTTGCCGTTCTTCTGGCTCTTCGGCACGACGGTAACCGGCCTGCGTCTGACCCACGCGATGTTTGCCCTCGGGGTGCTGGTGGCGTCGTATGCACTTCTCGCAACGAGCGGAATGCGGCGTTGGCAAGCAGCACTTGCCTGCGTTGCACTCGCGATCGACCCGGTGTTTTCGTACGCGTTCCGGACGCAGAGCTACATCACGCTCGCCCCTGCGGCGTGGCTCGCGTTGTCGCTGTTTGCGCTCCAGGCAGTTCCTGCGCAGCCGGATCGCCGCTTTCGCTGGCTCGCGTTGAGCGGCGCTGCCTACGGCTTTTCGGTCGTCGGTTACTTCATCTACGCGTTCTTCCTGCCGGCGATGGTACTCGCCGTCGTGTTGTGGTCCGCCGGCGCCGATCGCGCCACCAACGAATCTTTGCGGCGACGCGCCCGGTCCACGTGGCTGCCGTGGCTCGCGGGACTTCTCATCGGCGGCGCGTGCTACCCGATCGGATACGCGCTCAGCATCATCCAGTTCGGTGGATTTTCTGCGGCGTGGGCGTACTTCCAGCAAACGCAGCAAGCGCTCGGCGCGTTCGGCGCGGAACCGCTGATGTCCGAGCGCTTGGCTCACATCGTCGACATGATCGGTGCCGTCACGCAAAACTGGGCACACCACATGCTGATCTTCGGCGAGTATGCGCCGGTCCCGGGAGCTACGGCGAAGAGCGCGCTGCTGGCCGGCGGTCCGATGGCGCTATGGATCTATGCCGAGGCACAGCGCCGGGCAAGTACGCTGCTGCGCGTGCTGTTGGCGCTGATGATCTCGTTCCTCGCGGTCTCGCTGATCTTCGGCTCGCGCCTGCAGGGCCACCATTTCGTCGTGCTGGTGCCGCTCGCGTATGCGGCACTCGCGACCGGGCTTGTCGGCGCCGCATCGCATCGGATGTCAGCACGATCGACGATTGCGACGTTCGTCGTGCCGCTCGCCGTGCTCGTCGGCCTCAATGTCGCGGGCCAAATCACGGAGGCCCGCCGGCTCGCCGAGACGCGCGGCGTCGGTTTGTATTCGGATGCAATCGACAAGCTCGCCGATGACTTGAACGCCATGCCGGTCAAGCCGTTCGTGTATTTCCCCGACTGGGGATTGTCGATGCCGGTCGCGTTCCTCACGGGGGGCAGCGTCGGCATGGATTCGATCGAGGATTTCGCCGCCGCTTCCCGCATGTTGTGCAGCGGAAAGGACGTTGCGGTCGCGCTCGTCAAAGACGATCGCCACGCGCGCATCGCGACCTGGCAGCAGGCGCTCAAATGGGAGGCGCCGCGGCTGAAGGCCTATCGGCAGGGAAACGGGGACGTCCTGTTCGAGCTTGCGCAGTTTCGGGGTCAGCGCAACGGCCCGTCCTGCGAGACGTCCTCCGGCGTCGCGCCTGCGGCAAGATAGGCAAGCCGTTTCATTTCGCGCCGGCCCCGCGCGACGCTGTCGAGGATCAGGCCGCAGGCGAGCGACAGGAACGCAGAGAGCATGAGCCCGGTCGCGAGGATCGCGGTCGGGAGCCGCGGCACGAGGTGCGTCTCCATGAACTCGACGACGACCGTCGCGCCGAGCGCGAGCCCCGCGACCGCAAACAGCGCGGCCAGCGTGCCGAAGAATGCGAACGGCCGCTCGTCTTTGAACAGCACGACCGTCATCCGCAGGATGCGCAGGCCGTCGCGGTAGGTCGACAGTTTGCTCTGCGAGCCTTCCGGCCGCTCGAAGTACGCGGCGCGAATCTCCGTCGTCGGCAGCCGCTGCTCGAGCGCGTGCACGGTGAACTCGGTTTCGATCTCGAACCCTCTCGACGATGCCGGGAACGATTTGACGAAGCGCCTGGAGAACGCGCGGTAACCCGAGAACATGTCGGTGGGCTTGCTCCCGAACAATGCGCCGAGCAGCGTGTTGAACGCGCGGTTGCCGAAGCGATGGCCGCGGCGATACGTGCCGAGCCGGTCGCCATCGTCGCGGACCGCGGTCACCATGTCGAGGTTGTTCGCGACGAGCAGCGCGACGAGATCGGGCGCGCGCGTCGCGTCGTAGGTCGCGTCGCCGTCGACCAGCACGTAGACGTCGGCATCGACCTCCGCGAACATCCGGCGGACGACTCCTCCTTTGCCCGGCGGCGTCTCGCGGCGCACGATCGCGCCGGCGGCGCGTGCGAGTTCGGCGGTGCGATCGCGCGACGCATTGTCGTAGACGAACACCTGCGCTGCAGGCAGCGCGCGCAGAAAGTCGCCGACGACCTGCGCGACCGTGCGCTCCTCGTCACGGCACGGGACGAGCACTGCGATGCGCGGCCGCGCGGTGTCGACCACATCGTCGATCGGTCGCGGCATCACTTTCATCTACAGCACCGAAACGAGAACACCCGCCATGATGACGACCGCGCCAACGAACGTCTTCGCACGCAGCGGTTCACCGACGACCCAGTGCGCGAGGAGTGGCACGATGAAGAAAACCATCGCATTCAGCGGCAGCGCGAGCGAGAGCGGAAGCACGCGCAGCGCGTACACCCACAGTACGGTCGCGACGCCGTAGATCGCAAGCGCGGCGATCAAGGCCGGTGACAGGAACCCCTTAAGCGTTCCCCACGACCACCCGTCGATGTACCACTGACCCGCGGCAAGCTTGAACAGGATCTGGCCGGCGGCGATCATCATGACGCAGACGAGCGCCGCCACGATCCCGCGTGTCGGAAATTCCATCAGCATCGCGCTTCACTCCCCTCGAGCAACGGCTTCTCGCCCTGCACCGTCCGGCAGTCGACCGTCGCGCTACCGCGGCTCGGTCCGGCGGCTGCGCAGCATGAACCACGCGGAAATCACGTATCCTGCCAGCGCGTAGAGCGTGAATCCCGCGAACAGGATGATCGGCGGCCGATAGGATAGCAACAGCAGGAACACGACGATCAACAGCAACGCGACGAAGGGAACGCTCTTCTTCAGGTTGATCGTCTTGAAGCTGTAGTACTTGATGTTGCTCACCATGGTCAGGCCGGCGAACATCGTGAGGCACCACGCGACCCAGCGCAGGCTCTCCGGCTCGAGGCTCAAGTCGTCGACGCTCCAGATGAAGCCGGCAACGAGCGCCGCCGCGGACGGGCTCGGCAGCCCCTGGAACCAGCGCTTGTCCGCGACCTCGAGCAGCGTGTTGAATCGCGCAAGCCGGAGCGCCGCCCCGGCCACATAGACGAAGGCCGCAAGCCAGCCGAACCGCCCGAGGTCGCGCAGCGCCCACTCGTACATCACGAGCGCCGGCGCCGCGCCGAAGCTCACCATGTCGGCCAGGCTGTCGTACTCGGCGCCGAACGCGCTTTGCGTTCGCGTCAGACGGGCGACCCGGCCATCGAGCCCGTCCAGCACCATCGCGATGAAGATGGCGATCGCGGCGTTGTCGAAGTTGACGTTCATCGCCTGGACGATCGCGTAGAAGCCGGCGAAGAGCGCCCCGGTCGTGAACAGGCTCGGGAGCAGAAAGATGCCGCGCCTACGTACGCGATTCTTGAGCTGCGCGCGCCGCTCGCGGTAGTTGTTCATGCGCTGCGAAGGTTAGCAGTATCGCCGGGGAGGGACAACGACACGGTCACGGCAGCTCGGCGAGCACGCTGGACGTGGCATGCACGCGATCGCCGACGACGGCGCGCGGCTTGGCGCCTGGCGGCAGGTAGACGTCGACGCGCGAGCCGAAGCGAATAAAGCCGTAGCGCTGACCGCGTGTCACGGCGTCACCCTTCTGCACGTAGCACAGGATGCGGCGCGCGATCAGGCCCGCAACCTGCACGCACGTCACATCGACGCCGTTCGCGGTGCGCAGCTGCAACGCGCTACGCTCGTTCTCGAGCGACGCTTTGTCGAGCGCCGCGTTGAGGAAGCTGCCCGCGTGATACCAGTGCTCGACGACTACGCCGTCGACGGGAATGCGGTTCGAGTGCACGTTGAACACGTTCATGAAGATGCTGATCATGATCGCGTCCCGCTCGAGATAGGGATCGCGCGCCTTCTCCACCCGCAACACCCGGCCGTCAGCGGGCGCGAGCACGGCATTCGTCTGCTGCGGCACGACGCGCGGCGGATCGCGAAAGAACTGGACGACGAAGAGGACCGCGAGCCAGGCGAGCGCCGTCAGCGGCCACCAGGGCGTGAACGACAACCCGATCGCCACGACGAGCGCCAGGCCGACGAAGAGCCAGCCCTCGCGCGCGATGATCGGATGCGGGTAGTTCGACATGTCGGCTCGAGCGCTCGTGATCGCACGATTCTAGCGGACACGATCATGGTGGCGCGGGACGCCTGAAACCATCCCGCGGCGCGGCTCCGTTTCCTGGTGCGGGCGCGCCGAATCGGACGCGCGGCTACTTCGCGGTATCGAGCGTCGCAGCGCCCTTCGGACCGGACGACCCGGGGTTGATGCGTTCCTGCGGCACGGCGGTCTTTTTCGCGCCGCCGGCAGCTTCGAATTCGGCGTTTTTCACTTTGGAGGTGTCGTGGGCTCCGCGGGTGAAACCCATGATCGTGACTTTCCCGATCAACAGGATGAACCCGACGACGAGCACCGCAAGCGCGATGCGGATCAGGGTGCGCCGGTCGATTTCCACGAAATCTGCTTAGCCCTACTTCTCCGCCTCGTCGACGCGCTTCTTCATCTCGGCCGACTGCTGCTGCACCAGTTCGTTCACCGCGCGGGCCTGTTCCATGGGCTTCCGCGACGGCATGGGCGTCGACGCCGCGTTGGGGTCGGGAGGCCCGGAGCTGCCGGCGGACGCGCCCGCCGCCGCTCCACCCCGTGTGATGCTGCCCCCAAGATACTGGTCGAGCGCCGATCGCGACAGCATCGCCACGATGAGGAGCGCGAGGATCAGGACGACGATCCCGACCCAGCCGCGTTGGGCGCGACGTGGACTGCGCTCCCGCCACCAGCTACTCATCGTCGCCAACCTCCTGCATCGCGGGACGCTGTGCGCTATCGCACACTCAACGCGTCGCAGCGACGCTCAATGACTCGGGTTGATGACCGTCCAGCCCGGATCCGCGTAGATTATGGCACTGGACGTCGGCGCGACGCCATTCATCAGCCAGGCGGCGATCTGGCCAGTCGAAAAGTTGCGCCAGACGAGATCGGACTTGCCATCACCGTTCAGGTCGGGCGTGGCGATCACCGACCAGTTGATGTCCGCATAGACGACAGCCGTTCTAAACGGATAAGAGCCATCCATCAGCGAGATCACCGTCTGTCCGCTCGGTGACTGCCAGACGAGATCGGTGCGCCCGTCGCCATTGAAGTCGCCGGTTGCGACCAGCGTCAAGCTCGGGTCCACGCCAATCACGTTGACGGCTGATGCCGTGAGGCCGTCCATCAACCAGATCGCGGACTGGCCGGTCGTCGTGCTGTGCCACAGGAGATCGGTCTTGCCGTCGCCATTGAAGTCGCCGGTGGCAATGAGCGACCACGTCGGATCGCCGAAGACAATCGCACTCGCCTTCGGCGTCAATCCATCCATCAGCCAGATCGCAATCTGACCGGTCGCACTGTTGCTCCAGACGAGATCGCTCTTGCCGTCGCCGTCAAAGTCGCCGGTGAAGATGACTCGCCAGTTCGGATCGGCGTAGACGACCGCCGCGGCGCTCGCGTTGATCCCGTTCATCAGCCAGATCGCGGTCTGTCCGGTCGTGGCATTGCGCCAGACGAGATCGGTCTTGCCGTCCCCGTTGAAGTCGCCGGTCGCGACAACCGACCAGTCGGGATCCGCAAAGACGATCGCGGCCGCAGTCACGGCGCTGCCGTTCATGAGCCAGATCGCTTCCTGTCCGGTCGCCGCATTCCGCCACAGAAGATCCGCCTTGTCGTCCCCGTTGAAGTCGCCGACCGCGGAAATGCGCCAGTTGGGATCGGTCATCAGCGCCGCGATCGAAGTCGCGGAGAGTCCGTCCATCAGCCACGACGCCGTGTAGCCCGCGACGTCGTTGCTCCACAGGAGATCGGTCTTGCCGTTGGCGTTGAAGTCGTACGGCGCCGGAAGGTAGGCAGGCGCGAACGCGGTCAGATGGCCTGCCATGTCCGCCATGTAGACCTTGCCGTTGGCGACGATCGGGCTGCCCCAATGAATGCCGCCGATCCCCGAGCTGGTCCAGAGCCCGCTGCCCGTCGTGGGGTCGAGCGCGCGCACGGCGCCGTCTGCGGCGTAGTAGAGGATGTTGTTCGCGACGAGCGGGGACGTGCCGCCGAGCGCCACCTGCCACATCGGCGCGAGCGAAGGATTGCCCTCATCGTCGATCTGCAGCCGCAACCCGGAGATGCCGCTTCCATTCGCTACGAAAACCCAGGTGCGGTGGTCCGCGGGATTCACCCAGACCGCCGGCTGAGTGAGCACGACGGTCGCGCCCTGCGGAACGGGAATGACGCTACCGATTTCTCCACCGGTATGCCCCGGCCCGTCCTCCCCGCTCAGGTTCGCGAGATCGACCAGCCGAAGCTGCCCGTCCTTGCCGGTCTGCACGGCGAGGTGCTGGACGTTTGAGTTCGGCGGGACGGGAAGAATCGCGGGCGCCGCGCTGCCCAGATCGAGGTCGAGGTTGTCGAGCGATTGATAAGTCGTCGGCGTGTACGAATCCAGCGGCTCACCTCCGCCACCCGTGCCGTCCGGATGCAGTGCGAGGATCGTCTCGCTCCAGTTCGTTCCGCTCGTCGCACCGTTGTACGAGCCGTTGCCCGTGCCGATGAAGATGCGATCGAGGGACGCGTCGTAGATCACGCCGGGGCGCGCCCACATCGCCGATCGCGGGAATGCACAGTTCGGCGGGGAGCCGGTGATCGGATTCAGGTGCACCGCCTGGTCGCTGCACATCGAGTTGAAGACGTTCTGTGCGCCGGTCGTCAGATTGATCGCCGTGACGTGTCCCTGATAGTCGCCGTTGTCGCCAGGGTAACCACCGTGAGTCATGTAGAGATAGGTCGTGCCCTGCGACGTTGCGAGCGAGAGCGCGGACGAGCCCTTCTCATCGAACGCCTTCTTCGTTGCGAGCTGTGGAAAGCCGCCGCTGAAGTCCTCGGTGAGCAGCAGCGTGTTCACCTTGTGCACGTAGCCGTCGAGCCCGTAGGTGTAGACATACCATCCACTCGGATCGATGGCGGGCGACGAGGTCGTAAAGCAAGTCGAGAAACCGTTGTTGATCTTGCATTGTCCCGGCCCGTATTGCTTGATGAAGAGCACGGTACCGGCTTGCGCATCGATCCCGACGAGATGGCCTGCCGTCGTCGTGACGAATAGAAGATCCGTGTAGGGACAGTTCACCGGACCGCAGGCAGCGCCAATCAGCACGTTGCGCACGAGGACAGGAGCGCCATCCACAGGCGCCGGGAGCGTCGCCTGGAACTTGAGCGTCAGCGTGCTGACGTTGTTGCGGTCGATCCCCTTCTCGAGGACGTTGTTGCCGCTGTGCGCGGAATTGCCGTTGAACTGGCGCCAATCGTAGGCGCGCGCGGCAGGGGCGGCCGCGAGCGCGACGAACACGACAAGGGTTACACGCGCGACGCGCACCAGGGAGTTCTTCATCCTAAGGAATTCTTCTTTCGAGCGTCCGGGGCGCCGCTTCGCGGTTTGGACGGGGCTGCCCGGCGAGCGCGCTTTCGCGGCGCCGGCAGCTTCGGACGTCAGCGCCCCGGTACGTTGGGGGCGAATCGTATCATCGACTGACTAGCCGCTCACGTCGCAAACGCGAGCATTCGTGGCGGCCGTTCGATCACTGACTGGGATTGATCACGGTCCAGTTGGGGTCCGCGAAGATGATCGCCGTCGACGTGGCCGCGGTGCCATTCATCAGCCACGCCGCCACCTGCCCCGTGGTCGCATTGCGCCAAACGAGATCCGTCTTCCCGTCGCCGTTCAGGTCGGCCGTCGCGATGACCGACCAGTTGCTGTCCGCGTACACGATGCCGCCGGTGCGTGCGCCGGTCGGACCCATCAGCCAGACCGATGTGTTGCCCGTCGCGTCCTGGAATACGACGTCGGTCATGCCGTCTCCGTTGAAGTCGCCGGTCGCGACGAGCGTCGCATTGGGATCGAACGGCAGCAGGGTGGTCACGAAGGGCGCGGTTCCATTCATGAGCCACATCGCCGTCTGGCCCGTGTTGAGCTTGCGCCACAGGAGGTCGGTCTTGCCGTCGCCGTTGAAATCGCCGGTCGCGACGACCGACCATGTCGGATCGGAGTAGATGATCGCGGTGGCCGTCGGCGTCATGCCGTCCATGAGCCAGATCGCGGTCTGGCCAGTCGCGTTGTTGCGCCAGAGCAGGTCCGACTTCCCGTCGCCGTTGAAATCGCCGACGAAGGCGACGTGCCAGTTGATATCGCCGTAGATCACGCCCATCGCCAGCGCGCTCAGCCCGTTCATCAGCCAGATCGCGGTCTGGCCCGTCACCGAATTGCGCCAGAGGAGATCGGTCTTGCCGTCGCCGTTGAAATCGCCGGTGCCCGTGATCGTCCAGTTGGGATCCGCGAACACGATGGCGGACGAGGTGACCGTGTTCCCGTTCATCAGCCAGATCGCGACCTGGCCCGTCGCGGCGTTGCGCCACACGAGATCCGCCTTGTTGTCGCCGTTGAAGTCACCGGACGCAACGACCTGCCAGTTCGGGTCGGTCATCAGCGCGACCATCGAAGTTGCCGACAGTCCGTTCATCAGCCATGACGCGGTCTGGCCTCCGGCGCTGCTGTTCCAGAGCAGATCGGTCATGCCGTTGGCATTCAGATCGTAGGGCGTCGGAATGTAGGCAGGCGCGAACGCCGTCAGATGACTCGACTGATCGGCGACGTAGACCTTGCCGTTCGCAACGATCGGGCTGCCCCAGTGCATGCCGCCGATGCCGGAGCTCGTCCACAGCGTGGCACCCGTCGTCGGATCGAGGCCCTTCACCGAGCTGCCGGCGGCGTAGTAGAGGACATTGTTGGCCACCACCGGCGACGTTCCGCCTGCGCCGGTCTGCCATTGCGACGCGAGCGATGGATTGCCGCCCGCGTCGATCTGCAGCTTGAGACCCGAGATGCCGCTGCCGTTCGCCACGAACACCCAGGTCGCGTTGTCGACCGGGTTCACCCATACGGCGGGCTGGGTGAGCACGACGTTCGCGCCCTGCGGCACGTTGATGATCGATCCGATCTCACCTCCCGTGTGACCGGGGCCGCCGTGTCCGCTCATGTCCGCGAGATTGATCAGACGAAGCATTCCGTCCTTGCCCGCCTGCACCGCGAGGTGCTGCACGTTCGAGTTCGCGGGCACCGGAAGGATGGCAACGGTCGTGCTGCCGATATCGGCATCGCCATCGTCCAGCCCCGACCAGTTCATCGGCGTGTAGCTGTCGATCGGGCCCGTGCTCGTGCCGCTGCCGTCGGGGTTGATCGCCAGCACCGATTCGCTCCAGTTGAGGGCTCCGTCGAACCGACCTTTCCCGGCGGTGAACGCGTTCCCCGTCGCCGCGAACAGGCGGTTGGTCCCGGCGTCGAAAATCACCCCGGGGCGTGCCCAGATCGCGTTCTGCTTGGTCATGCAGATCGGCGAACCGCCGCCACCGAGGTGCTGCAGATGCTGCGCCGTGCTGCTGCACGCGGCGTTGAAGACCTTCTGCGTGCCATTGGCGAGATTGATGGCGGTCACGTGACCCTGGTAGTCGCCGTTATCGCCGGGGTAGCCGCCATGCGTCATGTAGAGGTACGTGGTTCCCTGCGTCGTCGCGAAGCCCAGGGCGGACGAGCCTTTCTCGTCGAAGCCCTTCGCCGTCGCGAGCTGGGGCCAACCTCCGGTAAGCACTTCGGTGCCGTCACCGACAGCCAGTTTGTGCACGTAGCCGTCGAGGCCGTAGCTGTATACGTACGAACCGTTCGGATCCACGGCAGGAGACGACGTCGTGTAACAAGTGCTGCCACCGTTGTTGATCTTGCAGGTTCCTGGACCGAATTGCTTGCTCCATGCAACGGTGCCCGTCTGCGCGTCGACGGCGACGATGTAGCCGTTGGTCGTCGTCACGAACAGCAGGTCGCGATACACGCCGTTGTTCAGAACGTTGCGCAGAAGCACCGGCGTGCCATCCACACCCGCAGGGAGATTGGCCTGGAATTTCTGCGTCAGCGTGTTGACGTTGCTCTTGTTGATCCCTTTCTCGAGCACGTTGTTTCCGCTGTGCGCGGGACTACCACCGAATTGCAGCCAGTCGTAGGCGGCGGCCGGGAGCGAGATGACGCAGAAGCCCCACGCTGCGGCGAGCGGCGCGATGCGAAAGATTCGAGCGAGCAAATGCTTCATGGCGAAGACCTCATCTCGTGCCGCCCCGATCCGGTTCGCGGCGCAACCGCGCTTCCTCGATAGATCAGGAGCAATGTCTATGACATTAGCATATCGCCGGCGGGATTGCTCTTGGAAATGACGGGAGGCAGGTCATCCTGCATGCGGACGCAAGCCCTATGCCGGAGACCCGGGACCGGATGACGAACGGCCGACCTTGCCGGTTAGCGGTCGGGACGAGCCGCGCCCTGTGGAAGTGCGAAGCTACTGGATGCGCCAGTCGTCAGACAACGGTACTGCGTGTGAGCGCAGCGAGCGAGTGACGCCCGCAGCCGAACCGGGGTGAGACTCGACTCTCTTTAATTCCGGCTCTGGTCGACGAGCTTGTTCTTCTTGATCCACGGCATCATCGATCGAAGCTTTTCGCCGACCTGCTCGATCGGATGCTGCGCGATGATCCGCCGCTGCGACTTGAGCGTGGGCGCGCCAGCGCGATTCTCGAGGATGAATTCCTTTGCGTACTCCCCGCTCTGGATGCGGCGGAGCGTCTCGCGCATCGCATCCTTGGTTTCCGCGGTGATGATCTTCGGACCGGTCACGTACTCGCCATACTCGGCGTTGTTCGAGATCGAGTAGTTCATGTTGGCGATGCCACCCTCGTAGATCAGGTCGACGATCAGCTTCACTTCGTGCAGGCACTCGAAGTACGCCATCTCGGGCGCGTAGCCGGCCTCCGTCAGCGTCTCATAGCC